>Ga0180009_10007855_pt1 | contig 10765 bp, 8 predicted proteins | sample OS_PC_MetaG_FD_123537 | JGI IMG/M metagenome (GOLD analysis project Ga0180009, IMG submission 123537) | Groundwater microbial communities from the Aspo Hard Rock Laboratory (HRL) deep subsurface site, Sweden - OS_PC_MetaG | ecosystem: Environmental > Aquatic > Deep subsurface > Groundwater... | reverse complement strand
TGCTCTCCCATTTTTTGCATGTGGCAATGAATGGGGCGGACATCCGGGAAATCGTCGTCACAGTGCTGCAGCCGGCCTCCGCTTATCTGGATGACGGGATAGCGGAGCTGGCCGACCAGAGCACGGCCTTTCTTGGAAGCCTGTCCTCCCCCCGGTCAAAGTTCAAGACGCCGCTCGCCTTCAACCTGGTATCACAAACCGAATCCGTGGATGAGGAGGGTGTCTCCGCCTCCGAACGGCGCATCCATCGGGAAGTCCGGCGGATCCTGGGCAAAGAGGATCTGCCCCTCTCGCTGTCCCTGATTCAGGTTCCGGTTTTTCACACCTATGGGCTCATGATCTATGTGCGATTGGGGGAGGAGCGAACCCTTGCGGATTTGGAACGGCTTTTTGACGAATCTCCTTCCTTCAAAAAATGCGGTCCCGGTCTGGCTTGTCCCGTTTCGTCCCTTACCGTCGCCGGGAAGGATGAAATTTATATCGGTCAGATAAAAAAAGACCCCGCCGATGATCATGCCTTTTGGTTCTGGCTGGTGGGGGATAATCTGACCCGGGGATCCGCCCTCAACGCATATGAAATCGCCCGCAAAGTGATCGCACTCAGGCGGGCCGAATGAGAGAAATCTGGAAACTTCTGCGGCTTACGCTGTCGCAAAAAAAAAGGCTGGTGATCGCGCTTGTTTCCTCGGTCTTTGTGGCCCTGTTCACCTTTGTGTATATCAATCTCATCCAACCCATTGTGGACTGGATGTTTCTGGCCAAGGAATTTGACCCCAATCAGAATATGCTGACCAAGATTTTTTTCCAGCATGTCTACAAGGACCGGGAGCAGATGATCTGGCTTATACCCGTCTGCCTGGTGGCGGTCATGTTCGGGAAGGGCGTTTTCACCTTCATCTCCTCTTACTACATGAAGTCCATCGGCCTCAAGGTGGTGAAGGATATGCGCGACGATCTTTTTGAGCGCCTTGTTTTTCAATCGTCCGATTTTTTCGACCGGGTATCCACCGGCGAACTGCTCTCGCGTGTCACCAACGACGTCGACAAGATTCAGGAGGCCGTGTCGGGCAATATGGGAGAGTTCTTTCGGAATCTTCTCATCCTGTTCACCCTGCTGGTCGTCGTATTTATGAAGAGCTGGCGGCTGGCTCTCATGTCCTTCGTCGTCGCGCCTCTGGCCGTGCTGCCCATCATCCTCATCAGCAGATACCTGCGCAAAAAAAGCCGTCAGAATCAGGAGAGGATGGCTGTTCTCTACCGGCTGCTGCACGAATCCATCACCGGCCAAAAAATCGTCAAAGCCTTCACCATGGAAAAATTCGAGTTGAAAAAATTCGGACGCGCCACTTCCGATTATTTACGGACGAACATGAAGCTCATCCTCATCGGCAGCATATCATCTCCCTTCATGGAGTTTATCGGATCTCTGATGGGTGCATTTATTCTGGCTGTCGGAGCCAGTCAGATCGCGAAGGGAGTGATCTCTCCCGGTGACTTCAGTGTGTTTCTGATGGCCCTGTTTATGATGTACATGCCCATCCGTACCATCAGCCGCAGCAACAACATCATTCAGCAGGGAGTTGCCTGTTATGACCGAGTGAATGAGCTCCTGAAAGAAATCCCCCAGATTATGGATGCTCCGGGCGCGTATCCCATTCCTCCGGTGAGGGGACATGTCAGGTTCGAACATGTGTCCTTCTGCTACGCCAACGAGATCCCCGTTCTCGACGATATCGACATCTCCATCGAGCCCCATGATCTGGTAGCCATCGTCGGACTCAGCGGAAGCGGGAAAACAACCCTGGTCAATCTTATCTCCCGTTTCTATGATCCGACAAAAGGCCGTGTCACCATCGACGGGATCGACATCCAGGAAGTCACATTAAAATCACTGCGTTCCCAGATCGGTCTGGTGACCCAGGAACTGATCCTCTTCAATGACACGGTGATTAACAATATCGCCTACGGGCTTGAAGAAATCCCCTTTAAACGGATCATCAAGGCGGCCAAGGCGGCTGAAGCCCACGAATTCATAAGGGAGATGCCGGAGGGGTACGATTCCATCATCGGGGAGGGCGGCGGGCTCCTTTCCAGCGGTCAGCGGCAGAGGCTGGCCATCGCCAGGGCCCTTCTAAAGGATCCCCCCATTCTGATCCTGGATGAAGCCACATCCTCTCTCGACACGGAGTCGGAAAAACTGATTCAGGCGGCTCTGGCGAACGTGATGAAGGACCGGACAACCATCGTTATCGCCCACCGGCTTTCCACCATCCGGAATGCGGACAATATACTGGTCGTGGACAAGGGCCGGATCGTCGAGTCCGGGACCCACCGGCAGCTGTTGAAAAAGGACGGCATTTACCGGAAATTGTACGCCCTTCAGTTTCCGGAAGGGCAGGAGTTTGAAACATGATCCGCAGCATGACCGGATTTGCTGAAAAAACGTTCTCCGGTGAGACCTTCCATGTCAAACTCAGCGTCAAGAGCCTGAACCATCGTTTTTTTGACTGGAATATCCGCGGGGCTCAGATCGGTGATCTGGAGGATCGGCTGCGCCTCCTGGCCCAGCGGACACTTCACCGGGGACGGCTGGATGTGTTTGTCGATCTCATTCTGCTGGACCGGTCCTGCTGGACGTTTCGTATCAATGAAGGCCTGCTGGATGAAGTGGTGTCGTCGGTCGAAAAGTCCATGCGCGGGCGAGGAGGGAAGCTGTCGTTTTCCCTGGAGAATCTGTTTCAGATCCCCCATGTGGCGGAATTGAAGCGAAAATCGTTCTCACGGAAGGAAGAGGCGATGATCGAGGACGGATTCCGGGATGTCCTGGAGATACTTATCAAAAACCGTGAGAAGGAAGGCCGCGCGATTGCAGGAGAACTTCGCGCTCACATGAGGACTATTCAGTCGGCCGTGAACCGGATATCACGTCTGGCCAAAAAACAGCCCCGCCAGATCCGGGACCGGCTGCTGGAGCGGATGAAGGAGCTCAAGGTGGACGCCGAAGCGGCTGAAGAAAAACTCCTTCAGGAGGCGTCCTATCTTGCCCAGAGATATGACCTGAACGAGGAGATCGAACGGTTGAAAAGTCATCTGTCCCAGGTTGACGACATGTTGTCGCAGCCTCAGGAAGGAGGCCTGGGGAAAAAGCTGGATTTTATCGCCCAGGAAATATTTCGTGAGGCGAATACCATCAATTCGAAGGCCCAGGACATTCAGATTATCAAGGAGTGCCTGCTGCTGAAGAATGAGCTGGAAAGTGTCAGGCAGCAGGTTCAAAACCTCGAATAACAGGAGAACATCGTGCTTTTTATCATCAGCGGACCATCCGGCTGCGGTAAATCCACTCTGGCGAAAAGAGCCCTGGCCGAACTGGAAGGCCTCGTCTTTTCCGTCTCCCACACCACACGGCCCAAGCGGACGGGAGAAGTGGACGGCGAGGATTATTATTTTCTCTCGCGCTCTTCCTTCGAACAGCTGATCGCCGATAACAAACTGGTGGAGTGGGCCGAAGTTCACGGTCACCTCTACGGCACATCCATTCCCGAGCTTGAGAAGAAGGGGGCCGGTTCGGATGTGCTTCTCGACATCGACGTCCAGGGAGCGGAACAGATTCGCGGCAAAATCAAGGATATCGTTTCCGTTTTCATTCTTCCTCCGGAATATCCGGTTCTCCGGGAAAGACTCATCTCACGGGGGCTCAACAGCACCGAGGATATCGAGCGGCGTCTGGAAACGGCCAGAAAGGAAATAACGGCCTACACCCGTTTTGACTCTCTTATCGTCAACGAGGATCTTGAACAGGCGGTGCGGGAGCTGAAGGCCGTCATCATCGCAGCCCGCTGCCGTGTCAGGTTCAGGGAAAAGGACATTATGCCTATTCTGCACAGCTTCCTAAAGGAGGAATCGAAATGACGAATAAGGTCGCCGTCGGCATCTGTTCCTCCATCAGTATCTACAAAGCCTGTGAAATCATCCGCCTTTTTCAGAAAAACGAAATGAGCGTGTTTGCTCTTTTGACGAAAAACGCCTCACGTATGATTTCTCCGCTCCTCTTCACCGCTCTCACCGGGCACAAGGTTCACATCGATCCTTTCGAAGAGGAGCCCTCCGATCGAATCGATCATGTGGCGCTTGCGGGCGAAATCGATCTTTTTGTCATCGCCCCCGCAACGGCCAATATGATTGCAAAGCTGGCTTCGGGGGTGGCGGATGATTTTGTGTCCACATTTTCCCTGGTTGTGGGCTGCCCCGTTCTTGTCGCCCCGGCTATGAACGAGGCCATGTTTCTTCATCCGCAAACCCGGCGGAACATGGAGAGCCTGAAGGAGCGGGGCATCCGGTTCGTGGAGCCTGAAAAAGGATATCTGGCCTGCCGGGATGAAGGATGGGGCCGGCTGGCCGATCCGGAAACCATTGTCCGGGAAGGGCTCTCCCTGATTGGGAAATCCCGCTCCCTTCTAGGGAAAACCGTTCTGGTGACGGCCGGACCGACCCGGGAGCCCATGGATCCGGTGCGTTTCTTCTCCAATCCGTCTTCGGGGAAAATGGGGTATGCCATGGCCGATGAAGCGGTCCGTCGGGGAGCGGTTGTTGTCCTGGTCTCGGGGCCGACCCATCTTTACCCTCCGCCCAAAGCGCGGGTTGTGCCTGTCGGCACGGCCGCGGAAATGGAAGACGCCGTGCGGAAAGAGGCCGAAGAGGCCGACATCGTCATCATGGCCGCCGCGGTTTCCGACTACACCTTCGAGGCGCCCGCAGAGCACAAACTGAAAAAAACGGGAGACAGACAGACGGTTGAATTTGTTCCGACCGTGGACATTCTGGAATCCTTAGGGCGGAACAAGGGCGGCCGCTTCCTCGTCGGATTTGCCGCTGAAACCCGCGATCTTGAACAAAACGCGAAACAGAAGATGAAGGCCAAAAACCTGGACATGATCGTCGCCAACGATGTCGGTCAGAAGGATATCGGTTTTGAAGCGGATCAAAACTTGGTTCTGATCCTCACCCCCGACGGTCGGAGTGATCGGACCGGACGAAGCAGCAAAGCGGAGATCAGCCGGGTCATCTGGGATAAAATAGAGGGCTGTCTTGGACAACAAAAAAAATGAAGAGCTCCTTTTTCTGAAGGAGCAGCTGGACTTCTTTCAGCAGATCGGCGCTGAATTTTTTCCTCTTGCTCCCGTTGCCGCCGGGCGGAGTGAGGAGGCGGGCAAACGGTTGGAGATCTTTGCCTCCCTGGAAAAGACCGTCCTCTCCTGCAAAAAGTGCCCGCTGGCCGCTGCCCGCACCCATGCCGTGCCGGGAGAAGGAAACAAACAGGCCGATCTTCTTTTTATCGGAGAAGGGCCGGGGCATGATGAAGACCTCCAGGGGAAACCCTTTGTCGGCCGTGCCGGGCAGCTCCTCACAAAAATCATCGAAGCCATGAAGTTCACCCGGGATGATGTGTACATCACCAATCTCGTCAAGTGCCGCCCCCCCGACAACCGCAATCCCGAACCCGGTGAAATCGAGCAGTGCCACCCCTATCTTCTTCAGCAGATCGAACTGATCCAGCCAAGGGTGATCGTCACCCTCGGCAAGGTGGCCGCGGAATTTTTTGTTCCCCACCTGAAATCGATCGGTCAGGTGCGCGGCCGGTTCCAGCTCTACCGGGACATCCCCCTCATGCCGACATACCATCCCTCTTACCTCATCCGCCAGCCGGATAACCGCTCATTGCGAAAAATGGTCTGGGAGGACATGAAAAAAGTCATGGCGCTGCTCGACGGATCGTGACGGTGTACGCCGAAATTCTTCTTCCCCTTCCCCTGAACCGAACCTTCTATTACACCGTTCCTCCGGACCTGGCACCTGCGGCCGTCGTGGGTGCGCGGGCACTGGTCCCTTTTCATCGCCGCCGTCTGACCGGCATCATTATCGGATTGAAAGACGAGGAGCCGACCTTCGATTTCGATCTGAAAGGCATCGAGCGAATCCTGGATGAAAAGCCTTTTTTTTCTGTCTCCTATCTGGCCTTCACCAAGGCCGCCAGCCGGTATTATTTTTCAGCCTGGGGTGAGCTTCTTCTCTCGGCGCTGCCCGCTTCCTTCATTTTTGAATCCCGGACGCGCGTCCGCAGAACGGAAAGGGGAGCGGAGTATGCCGCATCGGATTCGGCCGGGCCGAGGGAAAAGGATCTTCTTCTCTTTCTGGGGGAAAAAACCTACAGCTCGACATATCTGAAAAGGACATTAAAAATCAGCGGCCTTGTCTCCATCATCAATCGGCTGGAAAAGAAAGGCTGCCTGGAGGTTCTCACCGAGGTTGGAAAAGTAAAGCGCCGAAGAACCGCGGCGCCTTCACCTTCGTCCCTGCAGATGGAGATGGATTACTCTCTGGATGAAGGCCTTCTTCAGAGCATCCGTCCCATTGTGGACAGCCTGTCCGCGGGGGGATTCCAGCCCTATCTCCTCCGAGGGCCTGCAGCGGAGAGGGAGGGGATCTACCGCGTTCTCATTCAGGAGGCCCGCAGGCGGAATAAAAACGTCCTGTTTCTATCCCCTGAAATTGCGGCGACCGAGCCCTGGCGGGAGGCCCTGGAAAAAAAGATCGGCCTCACCGTGGTTCCTTTTCACAGCCGGATGACGGAAAAGGAACGGGAGTTGTCCTGGCGAAGCATTCGGCGCGGCGAGGCGCCTGTCGTTTTCGGCCCGAGGTCGGCTCTGTTCGCCCCTCTCGACAATCTTGGATTGATCGTGGTCGATGAGGAAGCGGATGAATCCTACATGCAGTGGGAAAATCCCGTGTTTGATGCACGGAGAGGCGCCTGGATAAGGGGGCAGGTGGAGCGAATTCCCGTCGTGTACGGAGCCCATGTTCCCACTGTAGAAACCCTGGCTCTGGTTGAAGAGGAAGGCCGGGTGATTTCATTTGGATCCGGAGGCGTTCGGCCCTCGGTGCAGGTCGTTTCCTCACGCTCCCGAAAGGAAATACTGGCCAGGCCTCTGATTACGGCCGTGCGCCGCTTTCTGGAGCAGGGCGAGCACATCCTTATTTTTGTCGGCAAACGGGGATTTGCATCGTACCTGATCTGTTCCGCCTGCGGTTTTGTTCCCCGCTGCCCGAAATGCAGGATTTCTCTGACATATCACAAGGGGATTCGACGTCTGGTCTGTCACTACTGCAATATCCAGCAGCCGCAGCCTGACAGGTGTCCGTCCTGCGGGAAGGGAGATCTCAGAGGGCGGGGCGCCGGGACGGAAGTGGTCGAAGAGGAATTGAAGCGGCTCTTTCCCGGCCGGACAGTGGAACGCTTCGATTCCGACACGGCGGGAACATCCGGAAAACAGAAGACTCTTATCAGGCATTTTGAACGGGGAAAGATCGACATCCTTGTCGGCACCCGTCTTCTCGCTCACCAGGTGAACCTCGCCCCTGTCACTTTTCTGGCCGTGCTGAACCCGGAAGTGATGCTCACTCTTCCCGATTTTCAGGCCGGTCAGAGAGCCTTTCTGTATCTGTCCAGGCTGATCCGCTTTCTGGACGGCGAAAAAAAATCCCTGTACATGATTCAATCCGATTTTCCAGAGTTGCCCGTCATCGACCGGTTTGCGGCGGGTGATACGGAGACCTATCTCGCCGGGGAGAGGGAATTCCGCGAGCTGATGGGTTATCCGCCTTCAGGACAGATGATAGAACTTCTTTTATCGGGGGATACCCCGCGTTCCGTATCGGCGGCTTCGCGTTTGGTCCTCAGCCGATTGAAAGCGGAAACGGAAGGAGTGGAGGTTCTAGGGCCTTCCTTTGTGTCACGGGCCAGGATTGCGGGCCTGCATAAGGTTCAGTTTGTTCTGAAGGCTCCTGACAGGCAGGAGATAGACACCGTTCTGCCGGGAATTCTCGAGGGGATATCCATCCGCAAAAAAGTCATCGTCCATGGATAATTCTAATTCTCGCCTTTGATAAGCCGCACATCGATCTCAAAATGGATGTAGTCCGGAGTGCTGGTCTCCGGCTGCCCGCGAAGCTGCACGAACTGGTCGTAGGCGATTTCTTGCTCGGTGGGCCCGATGTAATAGATGCTCGCCACGCCGCTGCTGTCCGTCATGGCATAGGTTTTGCGCTTGTCGTCTTCAAATTCCCCGGGACCGGACATCACATAAAAATAAACGCGTCTGTTGACGATAGGACGCCCGTCGGTCAGTTTGAAGATGCCTTTTATCAGCGACTGAGGCCTGTCCGCCGTGCAGTAGAGCACGTTGGGATCGGCGATGATTTCAAACTGCACTTCGATGGCGTTGCGGACGATGTAGAGAGGAGCGTACTCCGAGATGTAATCCGTCCCCTGCCAGTCGATGATGGCGTGGATGTAAAGCTGTGAGTCTCCCACCAGCTCTCCGGCCAGAGGGCCGTAGTATATGAGGGAAATGACTCCGTTAGCGTTGGTGGTTTTGGCAACGGCGGTCTGGTTTCCTTCAAAGTACCCGATCGCCACCCTCTCTCCGGCCGCGTTCCGTACCTGGACATTGATCTGCTGTCCGGAAACAGGGGTTCCGTCGTATTTTTTAACATCGATCTGAATAGTGGTGCTTTCCCTGTTCAAGCCGGCAAATATGACATTGGGGGACAGGGAGACGTTGAGGAGCATGGCGAAGGTGGAGGGGCCGAAGGCGTCGGGTTCGGTTATGCCCAGGCGTTTGCAGGAAGAAAAGGTGGCTGCAAAAAGGAGAACAAAACAGGGAATCCATATTTTTCTTTTGCTGTTCATGGTGCCGTCCTTATTCATCCGCATAGTTGGCGAAATAGATTGTCAGGTACCCTGTCGCCTTCACCGTTTTTCCCCGGAGGTCCTGGCCGTAGATATCGATGCGGGCCGTGATGGTGAGAACACCCTCGCTTCGTCCGTTTTTGAGATTGAGGAGAGGGGGCTCGGCTTTGGCGACGGCCCTGACAAGTATGAAAGAAATATCGACCGTTGCGTCCACATCCACTCTGGTCGACAGGTATCCGTCGAAGGAGTAGGGGATGTCCACCCCTACCGTGTTTTTTCCGTCCGAACGGTTGTAGGCGACGGAATACCGGGTGACCTGGATGCTGTTGTATTCGCTGGCCGGATTGATGGGTTTAGGATCGAGAAGCCGGGCCCGCAGTGTCGCGACGGCCGCGTCGGCATGGATGGTTTCCGCACCCGTATCTCCGTCCACCCGGACCACATCGGATTCCAGATAATTGGCGGTGTTTCCGGCGATGTCCGTACCGCTCAGATTTTCGATGATGAGCATGGTGCTGGATTCCGTCTGGTTTTCGATGGGATTACAGGCGAAGAGAAGAAGGATGGCCGGGACCAAAACCAGCGCTTTGATCATTGTGTGTGTCTTCTCCATCGGGTCCTCCTCACTTTTTAATGATTCTCGGCGTGATGAAGATCAGGAGCTCCCGGTTCTGCCGGGTTCTCGCTGTTGATTTGAAGAGATTGCCGAGAATCGGAATTTGGTGGAAAAAAGGAACGCGGTCTTTGGTGATGGAATCCTCCGTCCTGTAGATGCCGCCGATGACCGTCGTCCCGCCGTCGGGAACGGTGACCGTGATATTGGCGCTCTGGGTGATCAGCGGAGGAATGCCGTTGACGAGATTGGCGAAATCGGCGGAATTGTTCTGGATGTCGAGAATCATGGTGATATTGCCGTCGTTGGAGACCTGCGGTGTCGCCCGCAGCTCGAGAGCGGCGTTCTGGTATCGCGTGGTGACGGTGAAATTGGCGGTGGTCTGCAGCGGAATCTGTCGTCCCTGAATGATTTCTGCAAGTTTGTTGTCCTGGGTCACAACCCAGGGTTCGGACTGGATTTTTCCTTCACCTGTTGTTTCCAGGGCTGAGAGGGCCAAGTCGATCCGGAAGGTGTCGAGCACGTTGCCGATGGACAGGCCGACGGCCGTGGAAAACGAGGGAGCGGGGAGGTTGATGGCATAGCCTCCCAGGGGGCCGCCGATGCCCCGGGTGGCCTGGCCCTGAGGAATCTGGGCGCCGTCAACCAGGATTTTATTGGGAAAAGAGAGAGAGGTCTGGTTGCCGTAAAAGGGATCGGCTTGTCCCCTCCATCCCCATTGGATGCCCAGATTGCGGACAAAATTGGAAGTGGCCTCGACGATCCGGCAATGAATGGAGACCTGAGGGGTGGGTTTGTCAAAGACTCGAATGAGTTCCTCCATCAGATCCAGCCGCTCCTTGACGTCGGTGATGATGAGAGTGTTGGTCCGGTCGTATACGGTGATTTTTCCCCGCTCGGACTTCTTGTCCCTCAGGAGTCCCTCCACCTGCGTCGCCTGGGCGTAGGACAGTTCATAGGTCCGGGTGATGACGGGGCCGGCCATTTCCTTGCTCTCATTCAGTTTGCGAAAGGCCTCCTGCTCTCGGGTCAGAATATCGATGGGAGCGATGCGGAGGACGTTTCCCTCGATGGTGCGCCCCAGATTGTTTTCCTTCAGGATAAGATCGAGAGCCTGATCCCAGGGAATGGCCACCAGGTCGACTGTCACCGTCCCCCGCACCTGCGGATTGAAGATAACATTCAGGTCGAACTGCTGCGTGATGCTCATGATGACATCCCGGATGTCCATATCCCGCATCCGGATGTCGATCAGGACACCCTGGTACACCTCTTCCGAGGACTGGAGGGTCTGGCTCTGGGTGAGAATGGGCTCGATTTTTGTGGGTGTCTTTTCCTGAGTTTTAACGGCCGTCTTTTTGAGTGCCGGCGGGCCGGATTCGTCCTTTATGGTCTTTGTC
>Ga0180009_10007854_pt1 | contig 10766 bp, 12 predicted proteins | sample OS_PC_MetaG_FD_123537 | JGI IMG/M metagenome (GOLD analysis project Ga0180009, IMG submission 123537) | Groundwater microbial communities from the Aspo Hard Rock Laboratory (HRL) deep subsurface site, Sweden - OS_PC_MetaG | ecosystem: Environmental > Aquatic > Deep subsurface > Groundwater... | reverse complement strand
GCTTCTTTGGGCATTAGATAGCCGACCACGTCGGCTGTACCCTTGGCCGCCCGCTATTGTCATTTACAGGGCGATTTACAGCGATTTGTGCACGAATACACCTGTGTTAACCGGATAGGCATGTTTTGTTCTTCCCGATTTTTTTAGCCCAATAAAAACGAGAATGAATAAAGCCAAAATAACGACGACAATTAAATACGGTAAGTTATCCCAAAAAACTGAAGATTCATTCGATACAACGTCATATGCCCAAGCCGTATTTCCTTCACCAATATATGTGAATTGTAAATGTATTATTAAATTTGTCTTCCCCAGAAAGGAAGAGTTATCCTTAACAGTCCCATATATTATTGCGTCAACTCCATTAATTTGGCCTACCGCCTGGACTGATTCCTGATCGAAAGCATTTCCCATTTCAATCCCTTGTTGGTCAAATATGCGTTTCATGCTTCTTCTATCTAAAGTTGCATATCCAGCTTTAGTCAAAGCTGAAATAAGGAAATCAGTTATGTCATTAGTGGAAGAATCATCTTTTAAATTATCTACACCTATTCGAGTTTCTAAAGGTATCTTTGTTTTTAAATCGCTAATCGCTACTTGCAATTCTTTCTGTATAAGACTTGATTGGCTATTTCCGTATACGGTGATTATTGGAATTAAAAGAAAGAAAATTAATATCAGTTGTTTTTTCATAGAAAACACTCCATTTAAAATTTAAAAAAATACTCAATTTTTTGTTCCATATTTCGTTTCATCTTTTTTGCGTCTTGCCAAAAACTCCAAACAAATCAATATAATGTTTTAATATACAGAATATAAAGGAATTCTTTTTGTGACCTTTTGCAGATAATCTCTGGTCTCTTCATATGGCAAATTATTCAAAAGAATCTGATAAAGCTTTTGCGGAGCCATATTATTTGCTCTCATTATTGCTTTTGAAATGTTACCATCTTGAGTTAACGAGCGGCTGAGATTGGTCGGGCCTGTATTATATGAGGAAATGCTCATATACTGTATTTTTAAAGGATGATTGACGTTCCTAAAAGTCTGATTAAGGATTTCTAAATACTGCGTACCGAGTTCAATATTCTGTTTCGGATCGTAAAGATAATTTGGGCCAACAATCTTATCAATATTATACCTTTTTTTATACGCTTCTCTAGCACCTGACTTTGGAACGAGTTGCATTAAACCGCAAGCAACTGACGATTTTGCATAAGGATTAAAATATGACTCAGTATGGATAATCGCAAGAACAAGGGAAGGATTAAGGCCAAATTCTCTTGAGTATCTTTGGACCAAAGGAAGATATTGTGTAGCCCGTTTTTTCAAATGATCAGGAGTCATCCTCAGTCTCAGGACTGATTTCAGTCTGGTAGAAGTTGGTTTATCTCTTTTTTCTTTCTTTTGTTTTATTTCCTCCTGCACAATTGATTTCCTGATATTGCCCCAGTTTTTATCCAAATTACTAGCACTGAGTGTTTGTCCATGAATAATAATCTGATTATCTAATAGTGGCGGTAAATCAACTTCCAATCTGTGAATCAGTAAATCCTTTAGTTCAGTTTTAATTTTGTTTACTTCCGTCTGGTTATTTAATTCATTTTGTTCTCGTAAAACGGAGATTTGAACATATCCCTCTTTGAATTCCACAATTCTTTCTGACTTTAAATCAGATGAATATTGGACCCAACGAGGTTTGGTGGACTCTAAATATCGCCCCCATCTTTCTTCAATCTGGCTTTGTAATCCGCTAAATCTCTGATCATCCTTTGACGATTGATTTTCAAAAGTGGAGAATCTATCTTGCGCATTTATTAACCCACTTAAATAAACGACAAAAATTGAAAAACCGATGATTTTAAGATATGTCAAAATTTTCATTTATTTATAGGTAATATATTGATGATTTGAAATATTATTTTTAAACGAACATCATGAGTGAACAATCATACAAGATCTGCAAAGCAAAATACTACTTTAATACTGGTGCAAAGTTACACCGATTTCGTTGACATTCAGATTCAAGAAAATATCCTTTAAAACTTGAGTCTTTTTCAATAGAATCCTGTATTAAAGTTGAAAAATCGGCATTGTCACCTAATTCAAGATCTAACTCTAAGTTAACGCCATTTACAGTCTCAGAAACGATACGATGAGATTTGTAACCTTTGATATTTCGTATTCTTCTTTTCACTGCTCTTTTTTGTGCTGATTCAAGATTATTAAATGTTAATCGATACATTTCTTTTGGTGGAGCAGTTACAAGTATCTGCTTCGTCAATTCTTTAGCAACAATTTCGGCGGCTTTGGTGGCTGATATTGACATATTATCAAAGACTTCAAATCCTGATGCATCAAGTTTAAAAGCCTGTTTTGATTTCTGACGATTCGTACCAATTAGCTGCCCATTTCCCGCAAAAACTGCTTTTCCTGATAGGATCGTTATAGCCCAAGAAAAATTTTTATCTTTTTCAACTGTTGAGATTAACCGGAATGTAATTAACAAATCAGCAGAATTTTTTTTCGCTAAATATAATGCCTTTTCATCAAAATTTGACAAATCGCTATATGTCATCTCTTCATTCACTTCCAATAGTCTATTCTCATCAAAAACATTGAATTGCTTTTCTAGAAATATTTTGTTTAAGTTTTGAATTGCTGATAGTATCACTTCCCTTTCATTGGAATCGTTGAATTTCAGTGGAAGTGTTGCATCTGAAGCTCTTGGGTCATAGATGACGATTATACTTTTATTCCCTCTTTCCATTTGTTGAAGCCGTAAAACCTCAATCGAGGTGAGGGCTGATTCTAATTTCTCTCTGGATACAGTCGCTTTTATCCAATAAATGTAATAGCTATCACCAGTTGTTGTGGTGTCCATGAGCACTTTATAGTTTTTTATAAAGCCTCTGCTATTTGAAAAAACGCGGTCTTGGATAATCTGATAATTTTGTATGATTGTGTTTGAATCAATTATTACGCCCGCACCCTGTTCAACTGCATTTCTGAGCGCAAGTTTCTTTGCCTCTGCTTGAGCACGGTTAATATCTCTATCAACCACAGCAACTTTTCCTTGTGCTTCAACCTCAATATCTTGAGCAAAGATATTACTCGTTTTTAAAGTCATTATAGCGATAAAAATAAAGGAGAAATAAAATAGACCTCTTATTAAGTCAACTAAAAGATAACTAAATGCTTTTCTACGTTTTGTCTGATTCATGATAACTCCATTTATTTGAAAATCATTTCAAAAGACGGGTACCGATTCAAGTCGTCCATTATCCATTAAATTAAAAACAATTTCTGTTTTTTCATAGCCTGACAGTCTATCTTTCCGCTGTTAGTTTTTTTGTTTCCTGCTTATTAACAAAAAACACTGATTATTGAAAGAAAAACTTGATAGGCCAGCCATATGACCTGATAAGAACTCAAAACAGAATTTTTTGAGAGAGAAAATAGAATATTGGGTCACAATAATCTGCATCCAAACCCTATCCCCCCTGAACTCGTTGAGATCATATACGGCAGACAAGATGAAAGTCGGATGGATGTCGCTGCTATCAAAGCCACACATATCTGACCTGAGAGGGAAGCCAAACAGAATTTTCAGGAAGAAAGTTGATTATTAGGAGGTTTCGTAGATCCGCCACCAGACCCGATCCCCCTTGAACATGTTGAGATCAATTCCAGCAGACTAAATGAATGTCAATTGGATGTCACTGCCACGAAGCTTCACCCATCTGATCTGAGAGAAAATCCAAACAATTTTAAGGGAGGAAGTTGAATAGTGGGTATCAAGAACCCACTACTCAACCTCCAACACTACTCAATCATTGAACTTTTTCATCTCAGCCCCCACCAATGTTTATTGGATGTTTTTTCCGTGTAACCTGTATTAATCAGAAACGGTTTGAGTGTTCTGTTTTGATGGGTGAACCGGTTCAGAAAAGTTGAATAAACCAATCCTGTCAGAAATTCTGAACCGATTCGAATTTGGAGGGAGTTACTCGGGGTACTCAGAGGATATCAGGCAGGAAATTACTTCGATCTCACTTTCTTTCCCCCATTCGACAATGACAATACAGCTTCCCGCAACTTGGGCAAATCTTTCTTCTTGTATCCCAACGTGGTCTTAATGTCCGAATGCCCCAGTAGATCGCGCACATGACTAATGTCGTAGTTCTCTTCATTCAATAACCTTGATGCAACGGTAGCCCTGAATCCGTGCAACGGTTTGATCCCCTTCACTCCCAACTTGGTAAGATGCTTCTTGAATCCGGCTGTCAGGTTGTCTGCGAACTTGAAATAGTGCTTCCCCCGTCCGTTATCCAGATACCAAACCTCAGCTCCTTTCCTCCGATCCAAATCCTTTTCTAAATATTTCTTCAACACCGGCGATATCGGAATATCCTTTTCCCGGCCCTCTTTGATGTGTTCCCCCCGGATCTCGATGATATCGTTCTTCATATCGATGTTGCTGAGCTGTAGATTAATCAGTTCTCCTCTTCTCATCCCAGTGAAGGCCAACATGTAATAGGACCGCAACTGCATCCGGTAAGTGGTTTTATACCGTACGGATTTGTTTTCCTTTATCAGACCCTTGATGCGTTTGACCAACCTGGCTTCATCTTCATGACCAAGGGTGACCGGTTCCCTGGCAACCACTTTGACCCGGTCAATCTTGATGGGTCGGTCGAAGTACTCCAGTTTGTAGCACCAGTTCAGGAAGGTCTGGAGTTCCTGCAACCTTTTGTTGACCGTGTAGGGAGCATTCCCAATCCCTTCAAAGTAGTTGATCAGGTGGCTGACATGTTCCGGACTGAAATCGCACAGGGGGTGATCATCGTTGACCATCTGGTAATAGCGCCTGAGATCTGTGGATTCCCGGACGGTCAGAGGAGACCGTGTAGAAATTCTACTTGCGATCCAGCGGGTCATGACTTCACTGATGAACGGATACTTTTTACGACGGTCTTCCTCCATTTGTTCATGCAGGAGGTACTCCAGCTTTTCATTATAGAGGTATTCCAGATAGCGGGCCTTCTCGGTAGCTGAGCTTTTTGACCTTCCCCGTCTGGTGATCTTGTATTTATAGTCCTCCAGATCACAGAGTTTTAAACGTCTGTCAGGCTTTTTGGAATCTCCGTCCTGAATTTTAAACCGACCGATCACGGCGGTATCCGTGTAGATGTATTTGATACGTTTTTTGGACATAGGTCTGCTCCTGTAAAAAATGGTGCTGATTAACATGGGTTGGGAAAAGATCCTGAGTCGTCGGGCCTGCTGGTTATCCCTTACCCGATTTGATGGCTGCTTCGACCTCTTTAAGGGATTGGTCGAAGGATTGTTTCTGTTGTTTCTTCATTTCCTGAACCGCCTCAATCTTGTTCAGACGGGGTAGAACACCTTGGTTGAACGTTTTTATCTCTTCGAGTAGCTGCCTATTAATAGTGTTCTGTTGCCGGATGATCTTAATAAGTTCCGGAACAAGTTTTTCCAGATGTGACATGGGGTTTCCCCTTATCATTATCTTATCACAACTCGATATAAAAATCAATATGATAAGCGTTTTAAAGGGGAGGCGCAGGTCACCCGGTTGTTGGATCTGGAAAATTTTTGTTGGTGTTGAAAACACCGGTGGGGCAGGAATCCAAAAACGGGTAACTTTCACCTCCAGACAAGGACTTTCCGTTGCCTGTTAGTTGGTTTACCCGTTTGGAAGGGGTGGGTTTGTGGGGGAGACAAAAACGAGAAGATAGGGCTTTTTTGACTTTTTGATGATGGGTATTTACGCTGGCATTCTGGCACGCTGGTAAAGAATGTTAAACCACCTTCATAAGGGATCGAGATGGCCAAGAAAAAAAAGAAACCCACCGTTACAAAGAAGAAAGATTCAAAGCTAAAGGGAACCGAAAGTAAAATACCAAAATGGGGAAGCAAGAAGAAAAAAGTGAAAACAACCTACTGGATAATTGAAGAAACCGCGAACAAGATAAGAGCCATTGCATTAAGAGAAGGAAGATCTCAAGGTGATGTTGTCAGCGAATACATGTCTCAGTTGGTCAATGTAAAATGCAGTGCCGATAAATCAATAGTCCCCATCCCAAAACGAAAAACATCCTCAGAATAATTCGTTTCTTTTGATAATGCCAGCATGCTGGCAAACCTCTTTCGATCCTTTCATGTTTGAGTTGCTGGAATGCTGGTCTGCTGGTAACACAAAAAAACACTTCTTTGTAAGAACCCCTTTTATACCATATATTTATTCTCAATTCCCCCTTGACAGAGTCTGTCTGATCTGCTAACCTAAAGCTGGATAAGGGTAGGTCAACAACCTGTGCTGAATCCACTGTTTACAGGCCTCACCTAGGATTTGGCGACTCATAATCCCCGGTATCCATATTTCCTTTCGGATATTGCTCCAGCGGGGATCATTTTCAAAAGCTTTTTGAATCCGTTTTTGTGTCCAAATTATTGCCCCGCCCGTGGTGCATCCTGAGTTTGGACTCTCAATGCATAACCTCCCATCGTAGGAGACAAGTTATGGGAAAAGCAGTGCGTAAAAAATCTGGGGTGAAAACTCAGATTAAACTGGTGAAACGCCCCAAGGAGAACTCTGAAAAGGGCTCTGTCCCTTCAAAGTTAAAAACCAAGGGGCATTCAGATGACACGGTGAAACTCAAGGCAACCATCAAAGAGTTGAAAGCCGAAGTCAAAAAGCGTGACCGAAAGATGGGTGAAATTGAAGGGCGCTATGCAGAGGAGATATCTCTGCTGCGGTCTTTGGTTACCGATCTAAGTATTGAGAACCAAAGATTGAAGAGTGCATAGGCGCTGTTTAAAGGAGGTACTCACCGCAGTTGTTTGCTGCATGTCCAAACCAAACCGGGTGACGGTCGGGTGAAACAGGGTGCCCATATATGGAAAAGGGACAACGGGTAAACGATGGGTGAGCACCAAGTGGGTTTTTTAATCAAAAAGGGGAAACCGGATCGGCTAAAACCTGTTTCCCCTGCTGCCAAACACAAACAAAAGGAGGAATAGAATGAAAAAACAAAAGAAGGTTTTTTCCACCCTAGATGCAGGATCAAAGAATAAGACGAACAGCCAAATCATTGAGCGCATTAGTGCTGAAAATCCAAAAGCAAAAACCGCCAATGGTGTTTTAAGGGGATTGACATGTCCTGTTTGCGGAGAAAAAGAAGCATATACGTATATGGATAACCCGGCTGTCATTTTTTGTCCCAGTGAAAACAAATGCGGGAAACATTCGAAGACATCTGATCTTTACCCGGAATTATACATTAGTTTTTTGGAAAGGTATGGTCGAAAGGGTAAGAAGGCTGCAGAAGCTTATCTTAGATCAAGAGGGCTTGATCCTGCGACGATTAAGTTTGGCTAGATCATTGAGAAGCGTGATGATAAGGAATACGCCGTCGTTACATTTCTTCTTGCAGATGGAAAATCTCATACGGGATGCCTCATTGATAAATCAGGAAAAGATAAGGGGTATTTTGAGGCAGGATCAAAGCCATCAAAAACAATATATCAACCCGGAAACCTGATGAAGTCAAAACCGGTTTATATTGTTGAGGGTGCTTTTGATGCGTCCTCTGAGATTATTCTCAAATACGTTGTTTTTATGACGGTTTCGAGCTTGATAGAAGATTTGTTGTGGATTGGGTGTGGATTGACGGAAACCTTAATATATGTGACATCATAAAAGTGATTGATTTAACTTGCCAATTATGTCGATTTTAAGTGTTTGAAGGTCAACTCAATTTCCCGAAAGCCGAAACCTTCAGCTTTTTCCATTCTGCATTTCAGCTGATCGGATTAAAGACTGAGAGCAAAATAGGGGAAAAAGCACCGTCACCTCCACCAACTTTTCAAGTATATCTTCAGGTTTGTTCTTCAGATCCAGCAAAGAGAGTTTTTTTGTTCACAAAACGAATGGCCAAATTGATGAGGTAATCTTCAAAACCAAATACTTGAAGCAGTTGCTATGGTGGCTCGATGGCTTTTTTAACCCATTCTCAAGCTTAAGCCTCTACTGGCAAGGCATTAGTGGAAAAGGAATATTCAGGCACACTTATATTTTTTTATTGACTTTGCAATCTACTGGTAGTAAGAAGATTAACCAGAGGTTAAAAAAATTACTAAAGGTATTCAACAGAAACAGGAAATGAATCGACACAAAAAAACCGCCTTGGAAAGAAAAGAGCGAGAGAAAGCTCAAAGAGTTGAAAATATTTTAGAAGTTGCCAAAGAGCTATTTATTACAAAGGGATATATTCATACCACCATGGATGAAATTGCACTTGAATCAGGATTCAGCAAACCAACTCTTTATCAATATTTTAAAACAAAGGATGACTTATACTTCTCATTGCTGATTCCCGTTGTGAAAGATATTTTTCTGCAGTTAGGAGAAGTGAAAGAAAGACTGGAGGCGGAGCAATACAAATCCGGTGCAGATTTTATCCATGATCTATTCGAACATTACTATCTTATTTATCAAAATGACCCGGAAGGGTTCAGTATTCTTCAGCTTTTTCAACAGACGGGTATGCTTTGGGAGCTCAGTGAAGAATTACGCACGACCATAATGGAAGGGGGTAAGAATAATTACGATGCAACCAGACATATAGTCCGGGTAGCCATAAAGCAAAAGCTGATTAAGAAAGTAGATGTCTTTCCCTTTGTCGACATGATGTGGGGTGGACTATTTGTTGGAACTGTTCAACAGGAACTCATCAAATCGATCCGTAAGTCCCGGAACGAGTACTTAAAATCGACGTTGGAACTGGCAGAAAAGATACTGATTGATGCAGTTGCTTTATAGATGATTTCCTGAGTGAAATAGTGAATCAGAAAAGAGGATCTATGGAACAAAAAAATGTATTGGAAATTAAAGATCTACAGCTCAGTTTCGGAGGTCAGGAAGTATTGCTGGGTATTAACCTTGAGGTCAAAGATCATGAGATTCTTGCGATCATCGGACCCAATGGTGCAGGTAAAAGCTCTCTTCTAAATTGCATTAATGGATTCTACAGAGCCCAGTCCGGTGAGATCCATTTTCATGGACAAGCTATCCATCATCTGCAACCCCACGTTATTGCCAAAATGGGCATTGCCCGAACCTTCCAAAATATCGAACTCTACACCGGTCTGGATGTACTTGAGAATATTATGGCCGCCCGGCATATCCATATGAAAAGAGGTGCCTTGGCCGGTGCCTGCTTTTTCGGTCCCGGGCTCAACGAAGAGATCCGGCACCGGCAGGTTGTGGAGGATATTATTGATTTTCTAGATTTACAAGCTGTGCGTAAAAAAGTTGTCGGCATGCTTCCATATGGCGTCAGAAAGCAGGTGGAACTCGGACGAGCCCTGGCCATGGAACCTAAGCTCCTGGTTCTGGATGAACCCATGGCTGGAATGAATGTGGAAGAAAAAGAGGATATGGCCCGTTTTATTCTGGATGTTTCGGAACTCCGACGGATTCCGATAATTATTGTGGAACATGATATGGAAGTCGTTTTGGATATAGCGGATCGCGGGGTTGTTCTGGATTTCGGATTAGAGATAATACAGGGTCCACCAGCACAAATCGTCAAAGACCCAAGGGTCATCAAAGCATACTTAGGCGAGGAATAGACCGTGAGTGAAACAGCAAGCAGTACTGAACTCGATACCCTGCCCAAACTGCTCCGGGATAAAAGCCGGCGCATTGGGGACCGATCAATCGCCATGCGGGTTAAAGACCGTGGCATATGGCAGAGTTATACTTGGAAAGACTATCTGGAAAAGGTCAGGGATCTCTGCCTTGGAATGATCAGTCTGGGTCTTGAACCCAATGACACCGTTTGTATCATTGGTGAGAACAAGCCCGAATGGTTTTGGGCTGAACTGGCAGCCCAGTGTGCCGGGGCAACGGCTGTTGGCGTGTTTACTGACTGCAGTGCCAAAGAAGTAAAGTATTTTGTAGCACATTCCGAAGCCAAGCTCGTGGTGGCCCATGATCAGGAGCAAGTTGATAAACTCCTGGAGGTAATGGAAGAGCTCCCACAACTGAAAAAAGTGATCTATTGGGATCCAAAAGGTCTGTGGGGCGTTGAATATGAATCGTTGCTCTCCATGGAACAGGCGTTGGAAATAGGTCGTCGTTTTGGAAAAGAGAACCCCGGTTTGTTTGATAAAATGATAGATCAGGGTAGGGGAGAAGATATTGCCACCATCAGCTATACATCTGGTACGACCGGGCTCCCCAAGGGAGCAATGATGGGTCATAGTCTGCTGGTGAATCTGGTCAAGGATTGGAGTGGGGTTGATGGATGGGATAAAGAGGGGATTGAGTACCTGTCTTTTATTCCGCCTGCCTGGGCGACAGAACAGGCCATTGGTATTACCGGTGGCCTGGTAGGAGGGCTTACTGTTAACTTTCCAGAAGCACCGGAGACTGTTCAGGAAAATATCCGGGAAATTGGTCCGGAAGTACTGTTTTATGGCGCCCGACTCTGGGAGAATGTCAATAGTACTATTCAGGCGCGGATGCTTGATTCCACTCTGCTACGCCGGTGGATATATAAAAGATGCCTGGACACTGCCCTGCAAATTGCTGATTTCAAAATAGAGAAAAAAGGTTCTACCGGATAACACGTACTTATCAATGATTTTTTCATTGAAATCTGACAAGATCACCTCTCAATTATTCAGGGAGGTCTCATGTCAACCAGTTTATTATTTCATGCCTTCGGAATTCG
>Ga0180009_10007853_pt1 | contig 10768 bp, 11 predicted proteins | sample OS_PC_MetaG_FD_123537 | JGI IMG/M metagenome (GOLD analysis project Ga0180009, IMG submission 123537) | Groundwater microbial communities from the Aspo Hard Rock Laboratory (HRL) deep subsurface site, Sweden - OS_PC_MetaG | ecosystem: Environmental > Aquatic > Deep subsurface > Groundwater... | reverse complement strand
TCCCCAAACTTTAACATATTTCTAACCCAAGACCACAGATTATTTTATTCCCAAGAGAGGCGATGTATCTTCAAGAATAGATACATTACAGGGAGGAACTTTTACTGGCGATGTTGAAGATGTTGAATTTTTAAAAAATAAATTATTTGCGGCATTGCAAATTCCAAAAGCATATTTACAATATTTAGAAGATCTTGCAGGAAAAGCAACGTTATGTATTCATCCAGAATCAACTATTTTGTTAGCGGATGGCAGGATACAAACTGTTTCACAAATAATTGAACAACATAATAAGGGCGAAAAGTTATATGCTTATGGTTATGATATTCCAAACAATACTTTAACAACCGATGAAATTGTCTGGGCTGGCTATACAAAACAATTTAAAGAATGGCTAAAAATTACAGTCAATGATGAATATTCGTTTGAGGTATCTCTTGATCATCCGCTTATGATGTATAGTGGAGATTATGTGCAAGCACAAAATTGTAATGTGGGGGATTGTTTAAACGGTATAAATTTACACAAAGTTTGGTGGAATAAAATAGCTCAAAAAAGAAATTTAGATTATTTATATGCACACTATAATGATCTCGATCAAAATGAGATTTTTAAAGCCATTCATTCTTTGGTTCCGCCAAGAACGATAAATAAGAAAGTTTATCAAGTTAAACATCACAAAGACAGAAATAGATATAATAATGTTCCTGGAAATTTAGAAATAATGCCTAAAGTTAATCATGGCAAAATTCATGAACATACATTTATAAAAAAAGCCAAGCCGGCAGATTGTATTTCAATGAAACTTTTGCCATTTTTAAAGAAAAGTTTTGAATTCAAACATCCAAATTTTGCTATAACAAAAATTGAAAAAATTCAAGGTGAATGTTTATTTGCGGATCTGCATATGAAAAATCATCATAATTTTCTAATGATTCAAAATGCGGGGATCGTCAATAAAAAAATAATGGGCGTTTTTGTTCATAATTCCCAAATGGACATCCGTTTTTCAAAAACTGTTCAAAGAATTCAAAGACATATAGTATCAGAGTTAACCAAGGTTGCTTTGGTTCATCTGATGTGTAAAGGAGTTCAAGGATCAAGATTGTTAGATTTTGAGCTTCAAATGAACAATCCTTCTAATCTTGAAGAATTACAAAAACTTGAACTATGGAGATCAAGACTTGAAATTGCAAGAGACGCTAGCGATTCGGGTTTATCAAAAACGTATATTCAAAAGAATATGTTAAATTTATCGGAAGAAGAAATAGAAGAAATAAAGCTTGAGCAACTTCTTGAAGCTAGGTTTGCTAAAGTTATTGAACTCGAAGCTGCTAAAGTAACGGAAGAAACTGTTGAAGAAGATAAAAAAGAGTTGATGTCGCCTAAAGATGAAATTCCTGGTCTTGAGAATTTAGAGAAGTATACAGAATATGACTCTGAAAAAGAAGCTGGAATTTCAGACATGAAAGATATACAAAATTTAGTTGTTGATCCAATTTTAGACAAAGAAAGAACTGATTTATTTTAAAAAGTTTTATTTCTGAGTTTTTAGACTAATTATTTGTATGAAATCTAAGGAACGAAAATGAAACATAACAAGACCCGAAATTTGGGAATAATTGTTGAGTGCTTAATAAAAGAATATGTTTTTTCTTTGCTTGAGAAAAAATCCCATAAACAAAGGGTTATTTGGAATATTTTTGATAAGTATTTTTTGCAAGAAACTTCAATCCTCTCAAAAGAAATGCAATTGTTCAATATATTAAGTGAAACAAATTGCAAAGATCAAAGTAGCGCGGCAAAAATTTTGAATGCATTTTATAAATATTCTAAACAATTGCCGCAAAACGATATTGAGAAATCAAAAACTAAATTATTGGCCGAGACAGAAGCAACAATAGGGCTAAACTTTTTGAATCACAAATTATCTAATTATAAAATTTTAGCATCAATCCAACAGCTTTTAAATAATATAAGATTTCGTAAACATTCTGTATTAACAGAGGCGGAACAAATTAAAATTGAAGAAACAATTATAGAAAATCTGTTAGTTGATAAAAAGAAGAAACAATTATTTGAAGGCGCAAAAAATGATCAAGTTGATTCCTTGGTGGTAGAAATTGCCATTAACAGTTGGTTCAGAGATATTCAAGATCTATCTGAAGTTCAAAAAGCTTATTTAAGAAAGTTTTTTAAATGTTCAGGCGACGATCTTAAATTAAAAGGTTTGTTAAAAGAGTTTCAAACTTTATTGCCGAAAATGCTAACTGAATTAACTGACTCGCTAAAACGATTTGATGACGAAAAATTTATTAAAATAACTAATCAAGCAATTGAAAAGGCGAATTTGATAAAAGAAAACCTTATAGATATTTCAGCATTAGAAAAATATTTTCCTGATCTATTGGTTTTGACTGATATCGTTACATTAACTTCCCAGGTAAAGAAAAATGATAAATAATAAACAGCTTGAAACAAAAATAAATTTTTTAAGAAAAACAATTTCCAATTGGCAATTTGAGGAATCAGATTTTAAATGGTCAAGAAAATATTTTAAAAAGGGTTTATCTAATCTAAAGATTCTTCAGGAATTAAAAAAGAAAGAGATACCTCTTTCCAAAACTGTTTTAGAAGAATATCAAATTTATAATGTCTCAAAAAAAATTAACGAAGAAACATTTGAATATGAAAAGCTATTAGAAAAAATTCCTGATGAACTTAAAAAGAACGATACAATTATTGCACAAATGGAAAAACGAGCAACAAAATTTAATAAGACCTTATTTGATAAAGCATTAAACATAACTATTGAAATGCTCAAAAAAGAGTTTGAAAAAATTTCTCTTGTGGGCGAGCTGACTAAAGATAATACGATGAATCTCAAGATTAAAGGAAAACATCAAGAACAAACTTTAGATGTTCAATTGCAGCTTGGGTTAAAAGAAGATAAATTTGAGTTTAGAAACCTTGAAGGCTTATTAAAACAAGGCAATCTTGGCAAACTTTTATATGCGTCTTTAATATTAGCTTCTGAAGAACTAAATAAAAGTTTTGAATCAGAAATTAAAAGTTTTAGAGATGAACAAAACAAGCTTTATCAAAAATTCGAAAATGAAATAGATGCTTATTTATCAAATTTATCAACTTATCAACAAGTTATAACAGCAAATCTTTTAAAGAAAAAATACAAAATCAGAGCTTAAAATGGTTGATAAATTGGCAGTAATAGATTTTGATGATACACTTGTTAGAACAAATACAAAAATTATAGTTTATTGGAAAAAAAAGCAAAAAGAATTTAATACAAATCAAATTAAAGATGCGTATAAATTTGCTGAAAGAAGAGACGCCGAAATTGATTATTCTGAATTTGCAAAACCTATTACAAGACAAAACATTAAGGCAATTAATTATAGTCTAATTTCTAAAATTAGACAAGATGATGTGCTAATATTAACAGCAAGAGGCGAAGGAGAAACAATTAAAAATTTGTTTAAACAACATTTTAAACTTAATTTTGATGTCATTGCCCTTAAAGATATTTATGACGATAAAAAGGATGGTCTTTTAATTGCACAAAGAAAAAGTGAAGAATTAAAGTTATATTTAAAACAAAAGTCTTATAAATTTATAAATGTTTATGACGATCAATTATCTAATTTAGCTAAAATTAAAGGAGCTCTTCCTCAGGTTAATATTCATTTTGTAAAATTCTAAGTTAAAAAAAAACAAAAAATAAAATATAATAAAGTATATCAGCCGTTAAATAGCAGGAGACATTTTTATCGAAACGGAAAATTTGACAGACAAAATCTTCCAACAAAAATATTGTTTTGAGCTTGAAAAAACTTTTGATGATGTCATAAGAAGAATAGCAAACTATATTGGTGATACAAGCGAACAACAAGAAAAATATTACTTATTAATGCAGGCAAAAAAGTTTTTTCCCGGAGGTCGCATCTTAGCGAACGCGCATCCAAATTGTAAAAACTCTTTATTTAATTGCTATTGCTCTGACATTGGCGATACGATTTGGGCAGACGCTGAACCTTCTATTTATAAAACTATTCTTGATCATGCCATTACTTTTAAATATGGAGGAGGTCAAGGCGTAAATATATCTGCTCTGCGTCCCAAGGGTGAAAAAATTGAAAAAACAGGAGGCGAAAGTTGCGGCGCAGTGGGCTTTATAGATTTATTATCAATTAATACGGGAACAATAGCTTCTGGCAAAAATAGAAGAGGCGCTTTGATGATTATAATGAAAGTTAATCATCCCGATATTTATGAATTTATTTCAATTAAAAATGAATCTATTTTTAAAACTTTAAAAAATCTAAAGAAAAAATATAAAGAAGATGAAAAAATAACAGAGGCTATAGAATATTTTCAAAAAAATAGACGTGCACAATATTGTAATTTGTCGGTGTTTTTGTCTGATGAATTTATGAAAGCGGTTATTAATGATGAAGATTTTCAACTTCGCTGGGCAAACGATGATAATTATTTATTTCAGAATAAAGGAAAAATTTTTCGCACAATAAAAGCAAAACATTTGTGGAATGAAATTATAAAAAGTTCTTATGAAGGTGGAGAACCTGGTATTTTATTTGAAGACACGATGAGAAGAACTCACAATACAGAATATTATAAGCCCATGATTGCAACAAATCCTTGCTCAGAAATTTTTGGTTCTGCACATTTTGCGTGCTGTTTAGGCTCTTTTAATTTAAAGGCATATGTTCAAGATTCAAAATTTAACTATGACGAATTTAGAAATGATATTAAAACAGTTGTTGAATTTATGGATTCTGTTTTAGATGCTGGCCAAGATAGACATCCCTTGAAAGAACAAAAAGAAGAAAACAGAAAATTAAGAAAACTTGGTATAGGCATAATGGGCTTTGCAGATGTGTGTGTAATGCTTAAAATTAAATATGATTGTTCAAAGGCCATAAGATTGTTGCAAACTATATTAGAAACATTAAGAGACGAAGCTTATAAGGCTTCTATAGATTTAGCAAAAGAAAAAGGTAGTTTTGAAGTGTATGATTGGGAAGGTTATTCAAAATCCGCGTTTATTAAAAGTCTTCCAAAAGAATTAAAAGACCAAATAAAACAATATGGAATTAGAAACTCTACACTATTAGCTATAGCGCCAACCGGAACGTTAAGTATTTTGGCTGAGTGCGCTAACGGAATCGAACCGTTTTTTTCAAAAGGCTTAGTTAAAAGAAAAACAAGAAGGCAACAAGATGTAGACTTTGATGAATATATTGTAATGTCAAAAACCTTAGAAGAACTATTCTCAGATAAAAACTTTCCAGATTATGTTGTAGACGTAAATGATATTGACTCCGCTTTTAGAATTAAAATGTTGTCTGTTGCACAAAATTTTATTGATTCGGGTATATCTTCAACTATAAACCTGCCAGAAAAATATCCAATAACAAAAATTAAAGAATTATATATTTTAGCATGGAAATTAGGTTTAAAAGGGCTAACAATATTTTTAAAAGGATCGCGATTAGAAATTTTAAAAGAAGTTTAATTTCTAAGGCGTTTTATAGTATAATAATTAAAGGAGAAAATTATTTATGAAAACAGAACTTTTTGGCTACATCGTAAAAGATACTGAGTATTTACCACGATTACTTGGATCAGCAGCAAAACAATTACAAATTTATGATATTTCGCTTTATGAATTACAACTTAAAAATTTCAATGAAGGCGAAGAAGAACTAAAGCAATATTTTGTTTTAATCGATGGCTTTGTTAAGCGAGAAGACAAAGATAGAAAATTTAAGCTTGCAAAGTTCCATTTTAAAAGAGGTACAAATACCATTTATACAATTAATGCTTTGAACAAATTAAATAATGATAATTTAAATTTTGAAGATTATAAAAATAATTTACTTGTTGTTAGAAGGGATGTACTAAAAATTTATGAGTTATTATTTGTAAAGAAACAAAATTATAATCCTGCAAATTTCTTTAGGCCAGCAGCAACAACTCAATAGGAATTATATGAAAAAAAAGAACAACGTTTGCAATGAAAATAAAATTTTTAATGAAATAAAAGATAAACTTAATGAGCACCTTAAAAAAAAGATTGCTTTTGAAGTTGAACCTATTAAACAATATATTTCAACAGGATCAATATTATTAGATTATATAATCTCAAATAAAAGAGATGGAGGGGTTCCGGCGTCAAGATTGACAGAAATTCTAGGGTTAGAATCAAGTGGCAAATCTTTAGTGGCTTTAGAAATTATAAAAAATACTCAGCTCAAAGAAGGAATTGCAGTTTTAGTTGATACAGAACACGCTACATCATTTGAGTTTATGCAAAGATTAGGAATAAATATTGATCGCTTAATTTATCTTGAACCAGAATGTATTGAAGACGCATTTGAAGCTATAGAAGCAACTATTAAACTTTTAAAAGAAAGTTATCCAGATAAGCTAGTTACAATTGTATTTGATTCGGTAGCAGCTTGTCCCGCTAAAGCTGAGTTAGAAGCGGATTATGAACAACAAAACATGGGCTTACAAGCAAGAGCTATTTCTAAATCACTAAGAAAAATTACTCAATATATTGGAAAACAAGATATTTGTTTTGTATTTACTAATCAATTGAAAATGAAAATTGGAGGGTTTAATCCTCACGGTATACCACAATACGTAGCCCCAGGTGGATTAGCACTAAAGTATCATTCTTCTGTTAGAATTCAATTAAGCAGAAAAAAAGAAATTCAAGATGATAGCCAAACGATTGTAGGATTTAATACATATACAAAATGTATAAAAAATAAAATCGCACCGCCAATGAGAACTTGCGAGTTTGCAGTTTTGTTTGAAAGAGGAATTGACGATACCGAATCTATATTAGCTGAACTTGCTCGCAGAGATTATATTTCAAGAGGTGGAGCTTGGTATACTATGGGTGACTACAAATTTCGAAAGAATCAATTTCGTGAAATGCTTAAAAATGATTCTAACTTTTCAAATATGATTTATGAAAAACTTGAAAGCTGCATGATTATCAATTATGATAAAGCGCCTATTATTTTGGACGTCGTTGATGAAGATTCTTCTGGCGACGCAGAAACAATGATTAATTATGCAAATGATCTTGATTAACGCGTATTCGCATGTGCCGCGCACAATCCGTCGCAAACAAAATTCAAATCGCTTTAACGTATGATTTTGAGGCCCTTTTTTGGCATAGTTTATAACTCGTTGATATCATTAAGAACTGCTGGTTTATAACTCGTTGATATTATTAAACTTTTATAATTGCGGTATTATTGGCCAATCAGAAATGTTGACATTTGATAAAAAGGGGGTTATAATTAATTATCATTTGAAAGGAGTTTTTTAAATGTTTGATAGAAAAGCTTACATGAAGAAAAGGTACGAAGAGAAAAAGGATCAAATCAAAACGTATCACAAGGAGTACAGAGCGAGAGTGCAACAAAAGAAAAATGTTGCAAATGTTGTTCTGAGAGACAGGAAAAAGGCGCCGAAAGTGAAGCCAACAAAAGAGAACCCTTCTGTATTTTGGAAGGATGAACTTTCCAAGGGCTTTAAGCTTCAGACTCCCGAAAAGCTTAACCAGTATGATCACGGAAAGTTTTTTGTCGGAGAGATTTCTGGTGGCGAATTTCGAACAGAATATCTGTATCTGGTTCCAAACAAATCGACTCTCAACAAGCTCGTTAAAAAGCTTTCGATCAATCCCACAAAAATCGAAAACTAACTATTTAGCTTATTGCGGGGAGTAGCTCAGTCTGTCAGAGCGCCTGCCTTGGGAGCAGGGGGTCAGCAGTTCGAATCTGCTCTTCCCGACTTGTTTTAAAAAAACTAACTATTTAACTTATTGTGGAACAATTGCTATCACTGGGCTTGTTTCTATTTTGGGCAATACTTTTTCAGCCCACTCAACTTGAAATAGAAATTCTTACAAAATTGGCTTATGAAGAATCTCGGTGGAACAGAAACGCTGAATCATTTCTTGGTTGCAAATACGGAGCAGGCTTACTACAAGTTTCTCGAATTGCTTCGAGACACTATCTTAAAAAAAATATTTATTGTCAAGAAAGAAAAAGAATGCCTATAAATATTTATTTAGCCCTTTTGACCGTCAGAGATTGTTTAAAAAAGTATCCTCAAGAACACGTTTATAGATGTTATCAACGTGGCCTTTATCATAAAAGTTTAAAAAGATTCAAATATAAATAGTTAAAAAAAAATAGATTTCTATTTATAATAGGATATGGAATATACAGTTCATAAAGTTCAGAATAATTTTGTAAAAATTGCGACTAATCAAAAAATTACTTTACCGCACTTGCGTTATATAGGCAGAACTGTTAAGCCTCCATTGAAATATTTTTATAAATGTACTCTTAAAAATTATGAACTTTTTGTAAAAGACGGCTTAATTAATTGGAGTATTATTAAAGAGAAAGAGCCAGAGATAAAAGAAGCCATTAAAACAATAGGGCAAAAATCAGTACAAGGGGAAGCCATAAAAGCAGCAAAAAGTATAATAGTGGTTGGATCGAGCGATGCCTGTGATGGCTATGGGACTGCCGCAGAACAATTAATAAAAGTGTTGAAAATGTTAGGATATGACGCGAGGGGAAGTGGCTTGTTTAATATGGGGCGGCCTGGGAGGGCGGAGGTGATAACAGCAATGGCACCTGCATTTTTGGGTTCCAGCTATTATAAAGAAGGGGGCATTACTTTTTCGACAATAGAGAGCGACAGGCTCCCAGAGTCCTGGGTAAGCAGTTATAAAGAGTCCCGATTAAATATGGTGATGAGCAATTTTAACCGAGAGACATTTGAAAGAAGCGGGGTAAAGAATGTTGAGGTGCTGCCATTGTATATAAGGGAAGAGTATCAACCGATAGAAAGGGATTGGGAGAAAGGAGCCTTTGGGTTTTTAACATATTCGAACACATCATTTAACCATTTCAGAAAAGGTTATAAATATTTGGCGGAGGCGTGGATTGAAAAATTCAAGGGAAACAATAAAGTGAATTTGACAATGAAGTTTACAATTGGAAATGTAATGGGGGTACAAGCAGGAAAGGCGTGCAAGGAGGAAGAATATGGAAAATTAATGGAAAAATTATTAGAATGCGGGAATGTGAAAATAATAACCAGAAGAATGAGTAATGAGGAATTGTTGGGGCTAATGAAACAATCACATTGTTTTATATATCCAAGTATGGGAGAGGGGCTCGGATATTGTTTTAGGGAGGGAATGGCGACGGGCATGGCGGCGATAGTAACAGGGGGATCGGCAATGACAGAATGGATGCCCGAAGGTTCAACAGAATATATAAATTGTAAAAAAGTAGAAGCAAGCCAGTATTACCAGCAACACTCACCCGGTAGGTTTAGTTGGAGCAATATGGGAAATTTGTGTTTGCTTGATGTGAAACATTTAGGTGAAATTATGGTGTCACTATATGAAAACAGAGAAAAGGCTCGGAAAATGGGTCAAGAAGCAACGAAAATAAGGCAAATTTTGAACAAAGAAAACACGGCAAAAGAACTGAAACGGATCTTTGACAAATATGGAGTTGGAAAATAATGAAGAGGGCATTAATTACAGGCATTACAGGACAGGACGGGGCTTTTCTTGCCAAGCTGCTTCTTGACAAAGAATATACTGTCTATGGCGGCATTCGAAGGGTGGCAAGCGCTACTACGGATAGGCTGGAACGTCTGGGCATTGCCAATAGGATTCTATTTAAAAATCTGGACATGCTCGAGGAAAGCAGTATTGTGTCGGCCGTGAAAGAGACAAAACCGGATGAGGTTTACAATCTGGCTGCCCAGAGTTTTGTGAAGGAATCTTTTAATACTCCTATCTACACATGCAATGTTACAGGATTGGGCGCCCTGAGACTATTGGAAGCGGTCCGACAATATGCTCCGGAAGCGAGATATTATCAGGCGTCCTCAAGTGAAATGTTTGGCAATAACAAAAATGCTCCGCAGAACGAGAAGACGCCATTCAAACCTGCAAGTCCATATGGCGCTGCGAAGATATTTGCACACAATATGACAGTCAACTATCGAGAATCATACGGCATGCATTGCTCGTGCGGCATTTTATTTAATCATGAATCAGAATATCGTGGTTTGAAATTCGTTACTCGAAAAATAACAAGAGCCGTTGCATTGCGAAATTTTCCTATAAAACTCGGCAATTTGGACAGCAAAAGAGATTGGGGACATGCCGAGGATTATGTACGGGCTATGTGGTTGATGCTGCAGCAGGAACAGCCGGATGATTATGTGATAGCAACAGGTGTGTGCCGGACAGTTAGAGAATTTGCGGAACAAACTCTTCAGTGCATTGGGACAGTGGTTGATTGGTCCGGAGAGGGTTTAGAAGAAAAAGGCATAAATAGGGAAACAGGCGAGACATTGATTAAGATTGACCCTGACTATTACAGACCTCTTGATCTTCACTCTCTGCGTGGAGACTATACTAATGCACGCAAAGTGCTTGGGTGGGAGCCAACAATTTCTTTTGGTGGTCTAGTTCAGAGAATGGTAGATTTTGATAGTAAGTTTTTAGTGAATAGTGTTTTGGGGAACGGAAAATGATAGAATTAGAAAAGAGGTCAGATTTGGATGTGTTCTGTGATAGAGGGTGTTTTCATGCGAGGCAAAGCAAATGATTGATATTAGAGAACATTCTGGAGAACCTCAGTTCTTTTCCGACTATGCGGAGTAT
>Ga0180009_10007852_pt1 | contig 10769 bp, 4 predicted proteins | sample OS_PC_MetaG_FD_123537 | JGI IMG/M metagenome (GOLD analysis project Ga0180009, IMG submission 123537) | Groundwater microbial communities from the Aspo Hard Rock Laboratory (HRL) deep subsurface site, Sweden - OS_PC_MetaG | ecosystem: Environmental > Aquatic > Deep subsurface > Groundwater... | reverse complement strand
GCCCCCTGCAACCTGTTAACATTTTTTCCCCTCCCCAATCACTTTCTTTGTACCTTTATTCTCCCAATCAAATTTTTATAAATGAGTATCAGGAATAATTAAAATGGGATCCAGGTTCCACGTTGCAAGTTACAGGTCGCAACCTTCAACCTGCAGCCTGTGCCCTGCAACTTGAATCTCATTGTTAATCGTTCCGGATACATAATACTTTAGATTATGAAAAACATTGCTAAACTGATTTCCTGGATGGCGGGTACTGCCGGAGGATTATTACTCCTGGGTGGAGTGATCGCCTTTTTTGCCGGTGGTGAATTTCTGGGTGTTAAAAATCATTTCAACTGGTTTTTCGTGGCCAACAGCTTCTTCTTGCTGGCAATTTGCAGCCAATTGTTTGTGATGTCGGAAAAGATTAACAACAAGTCTTAAGGTTTTTTCCGGCCATATTTATTTGGAGGTTCCTGTTGTTGATCCGAAGATGGGAATTAACTATGCTAACAAATTAAATACTAACTTTGTCCTGATTAATTACTAATGCTCCCTCCGATGAAAAAGAATTTTTCCGTTTTATTAACGGCCATATTGGTTTTGGCTGTTGTTACTTTTGTTTTTTTTAATCAGGAAAGCGACCGTCAACGTTACGAGCGTTTTCTGATGGAAGAATATGCTAAAATGCCGGATTTGCCGGAAGCAAATTATAAAGGCTTAAAAAGGCCTGATCGTCCGGATCTCGCAGCTATGCAGAATTATTTTATGCTTGCTGATCCGGCAACCGGTACTGTACCTATGGATCGTTTAAAACAGGGATACCTGGCGGCTGAACGCATCAGGAATGAAAGCACCCTGCGGTCAAATACATCTACAGTTCAGTGGTCGGCAACCGATGCCAACATGGGAGGCCGCACCAGGGCCATTATGTATGATCCCATTGATGAATCGGGTAATAAAGTATGGGCAGGAAGTGTTACCGGAGGACTCTGGTATAATGAAGATATAACCGATGACGACAGCCCATGGATTCCTGTCGGGGATTTCTGGGATAACCTTGCTATTTCCTCAATTTGCTATGATCCTAACGATCCTCAGACTTTCTACGTCGGAACCGGTGAAGGAGAAACCGCTGTAACCATTTACCGTGAATCTTCCGGGGTTGGCATGGGTATATTGAAATCAACGGATGGAGGACTATCCTGGAATTTCCTCCCTTCAACCTCCGGTTGGAAATATGTAACCGATGTAGCTGTCAGAGACGAGAATGGAACCAGTGTGATCTATGCAGGGGTGACCTCCGGAATATACCATGGAATTGTTCAGCAAAGCGAACCCTATGATGGACTCTATCGCTCGATAGATGGAGGTATTTCCTGGGAACAGGTCTTACCCGATATGAACGGTGCTAGCAATCCATACCCTGTCTCCGATATAGAAATTGCTTCCAATGGCAGGATTTTCGTCGGTACTATGCAAAATCCCAACCTTGATGGCGGTGGTGTCATTTTATATTCCGATAACGGGACAACCGGCTCCTGGACCGTTTACGACGATCAGGCCAATTATATCCTGGGACAGTCATATTATAATATACCCGGTCGTGTTGTCCTTGCTTCCGCTCCCTCTGACCCGTCAAGAGTCTATGCACTGTTTGCCGTCGGATATACCGATGGATTTACGTACTATAGGGGATTATACATTCTACGCACAAGCGATTCCGGACAATCATGGTTAACTTTACCATTGCCGGATAATGAATGGGCTACCCTTGCCTGGCACGCACTCTCTGCTGGCGTCGATCCAAACAACCCGGATCATATGTATGTTGGTGGACTTGATGTTTGGAAAACCAGCAACGGCGGAATGAACTGGAGCCACCTGTCAGACTGGTCATTGATGTATTACGGAGGTGGTCCCGATTATGTGCATGCCGACCAACATGTTTCCCTCTTTAAACCAGGATCATCAGATGAAGTGCTCTACGGTAGCGATGGAGGGGTTTTCTATACCTCCGAAGGTACTTCCTCCAACCCCGATTTTGAAGAGAAAACCCATAGCTATAACAGCCTGCAATTCTATACTTGTGCAATATCTCCGGTCTCCGGAGAAAACAGATTTATCGGAGGATTGCAGGATAACGGTACTTTGTATTACAATGATGAAGCTTTGGATATCAACGATATGATCGATGGAGGCGATGGCGCCGCATGCTTCTGGGACGAAGATGATCCCGATATTTTCATTACTTCTGTTTATTATAACCGCTACAGCATTTTCGTTAACGGGAGCTATTACAATAATGCCGGTGATTATAGCGGTACCTTCATCAGTCCTGCCGATTACGACTACAAAGAAAACATTCTTTATGCCAATGCCTGTAGTTTCTTTGGCAGTCATGCGGATCAATTGCTGAGAATTAAAAATATTCCTAATTATCCTACGGAAGCCTATATCACACTTGGTACAGGCAATTTTATTCCCTTTTCCCACGTAAAATATTCTCCCTACTCTCCAACGGGTACATCTACTTTGTTCGTGGGTACACAGTCGGGAAGACTTTATAAAGTGATAAACGCTCAAAGCTCCCCCACTGTTGACGAAATTACTGGATCAAACTTCCCGATAGCCAATATTTCCTGCGTTGCCATCGGTGCAAGCGAAAATGAATTGCTGGTGACCTTCTCCAATTATGGAGTAACCCAGATATTCCAATCCCTCGATGGTGGTCAGAACTGGGAGGTAAAACAGGGGAATTTTCCCGATATTCCTGTCAGATGGGCAATATATCACCCTGAAAACTCAGAACAGGCCCTCCTGGCAACGGAAATTGGAGTCTGGTCAACCAATACTCTGCACCTTCAAAACACTGTCTGGGAGCCTGCAATTGACGGTCTTGCCAATGTAAGAACCGATATGCTTCAATTGCGCCAATCCGATAATACAGTACTTGCAGCTACCCATGGAAGAGGATTTTATACCGCCGAGTATCCTTATGATCCTTACGTTGGACTTAATGATCTGCAGGAAGATGAAATTGCGGTATATCCAAACCCATCAAAAGGTATTTTCAGGATAGAATTCAACAGTGGAGAAAACGAACAGATCCATCTTTCCCTCTTCGACGTAGAAGGGAAAATCCTCTTTGATCAATCTTTGCAGGGGAAAAATATGGATATAATGAAAGATTTTGACCTTAGTGGATTCCCTGGTGGATTGTATATTCTTAAAATCAGTAATGGACAGGAAATCCTTAATAAGAAAATCTTACTGCAATAACAAAAGCAAGGCAGATTGTTCCGTGAAGGATTCATGGAAATGCTTATTTAGCATCAATCTGGGAGTATTTATTTGATACCTTTGTATCTGTTCGTAAAATTGAAATAGGAAAATATGGACCTTATCAAACCTCAGGATCTTTTAAGCTCGGTAAAACCCCTTAAGTACCTTGGAGGTGACTCTGCTGCAAGGTTCATGATGAAAACCCTGAAACTTAACGTACTAAATGACAGATATAATCTTGTTTCAGGACTGAAAGAACAGGCTTTCATTGATAAGGTGATAGAAGAGCTGGGTTTTACGTTTGAAATCCCGGAGGAAGATCTGGCAAACATACCAAAGGAAGGTCCTTTTATTTCCATTCATAATCATCCTTATGGTGGATTGGATGGTATTTTACTGATCAAATTGCTGGGAACAGCAAGGCCTGATTTCAAGATACTGGTGAATTTTCTGCTAACAAAAATCCAGCCTGTTGAAAGCTTTTTTCTTCCGGTAAATCCTTTTGAAACCCATAAAGATGTCAGGTCTTCCTATTCTGGATTAAAGGAGGCTTTTAGCCACCTTTCAAAAGGATTTCCCTTAGGTATCTATCCTGCCGGTGAAGTCTCTTCCTATCAGTTTGATAAGAAAAAAGTGACCGACAGAAATTGGCAGCTTTCTGTTATAAAATTCATAAAAAAAGCCCAGGTGCCCATTCTGCCTGTTTATTTTGAGGGTCATAACAGCAGGATGTTCCAGATCCTGGGTATGATACATCCTTTGCTCAGAACTGCCAAGCTTCCATCTGAACTGTTCAATAAAGAGGGAAAAAAGGTTAGAGTCCGGATAGGTACACCAATCCCTGTGAAAGATCAGGATGTGTTCAGTGATATTAACGACTTTAAAAAATTCCTCCGGACTAAAACCTATTCGCTTGGGTTGTCAGACGAAATAAGAAAAAGCCAATCTGTTCAGGCTCCCAGGATGGAGGACATAATTGCTCCTGTAAATGATGAAGATATTATTAAGGAAGTTGAATCCATAAGGGATGAGTTCTTACTGTTCAACCTTCAGGGTGTAAGCGTGTTTTGTGTCCCTTCATCCAGGATCCCAAATGTTTTAAGAGAAATAGGCCGGCTTCGCGAGGTTACTTACCGCGAAGTAGGCGAAGGCACAAATAAATCGCTTGATCTTGATAGCTTTGACGATTACTATGAGCAGCTCTTTATTTGGGATGATGAAAATCATAAGATAGTAGGCGGTTACCGTGCCGGTAAAGGCAAGGATATCCTGCCACAGCATGGTATTAAAGGTTTCTATGTTAATACCCTTTTCAGGGTGGGCCCCCAGATGATACCAATCCTGAATGAAACCATTGAACTGGGTCGCTCCTTTGTTACTAAGGAATACCAGAAGAAAACGTATTCCCTCTTTTTGCTGTGGAAAGGAATCTTGTATCTGCTGCTGAAACATCCCGAATATCGCTATCTTATCGGCCCTGTAAGCATCAGTAACACTTTTTCCGACCTTGCAAAGGCTCTTACTGTCGAGTTCATGAAATCAAATTACTATAACTTTGAATTGGCTGAATATATTCGCCCGAAAAAAACATTTAAAGCAAAAATAAATCCGGTAATCAACCGTAAAGTGTTCCTGAAACATACCGAAAACGACGTAGCCAAACTCGACCGCTTCATCCAGGATTTTGAACCCGTATTCCGTACTCCTATCCTGCTTAAAAAATATATCAACCTGAATGCAGAAATCATCGGGTTTAATGTGGATCCCAAGTTTAATTACTGCCTCGATGGGCTCATGATCCTCGACCTGCTCGATGTTCCCATGAATACAATCGAATCACTTTCCAAGGAACTGGACGATAAATCGATTCTGGAAAGGTTTAAAAAATGAAATTTTTTTTTTTCGATTAAACAAGAATCCTTTTATCAGTCAGTTAATATTCCGCCTAATATAGAACCCAATTCTCCCAGATGGTATTAATATCAACACTTATATTAATTTGCGGATCCTGCTCTTTATTGTTTATCCTTAGTGATTCCAGGGAAACATTGTATTGTAAATAATCTGCCAATTCTTTGTAAGTAACCTCGCCTTTCGTTTCCTTGAGTTTCTTTAAAAGAAAATAGGTAAACATTCCGTGATTCATCTCATCATAAGGGAGAGCCGACTGATCTCCTGAACTTGCAGCAAAAACAACCATGTTTCCACGTATAATGTTTTCTTTTGGTTTGACTTTTACCCCTCTTGCCGCTAATAAACCACTATTCCTGCCTCCTCCGGAAAAACAGGCATCTAAAAAGATAGTTATCTTCCTGGCATTGGTAGAACTCAGTTTTTCATATAGTTCATTCAGACTTATTGCAGTTGCTAAATTGGATGCACTTACATCTACTGGAAGCAAGTATGGTACTTTTGTTATTTCATCCGGTTGACCATGCCCTGCATAATAAAAAATTAACTCACCATTCTCACCAAGCTTTTCCAGAATTTTTGTAACCTGATCAATCTTTTGGTATATTAAGCCAGTAGTTGCATTAGTTAATAAGAACACATTACGCTCTTCAACACCTAAGGTACTGGTAACATATTCCCTGAATATCTTAGCATCATTAACTGCATGAGTTACATTAACTTCCGAAGATAAAGTTCTTTGATAACTTGTATAGTCTTCATTTCCAATTATAAGAGCTAGCCTGTTTTCTCTTTTAACCGTATTACGTGGTATATCTTTATCAATATAGGAGGTAAGGAAAGCATCTGTAATATTTATGTTAGGCTCATTATTTTCAATAGGGTTAAATCCGAATGTTTGGACAGCTAAGTCATCGGAGCCTTTGATCATCGCACTTAATACTCTTTTATCCCCTCTTGTACCATATTTTTCTTTAATAATAACAGTAATTGGCAGTTCTTTCTCAAAATACCTTTTGTTTACAAGAAAATCGAATTGGATCTTATGTGATTCATTCGGTTGCATCTCATTTATGGTAAAAACAAAATCCCCCGCGGGAAAAACATTGTCTGGAAGCTCAAATTCAATCTGAATATCTTCAGCAATACCCAAACCTCTGTTTTGAATAAGAATTTCAAGGTAAGATGGATTGCCTGGTACAATGAGATTATCAGAATATTTGTAATCCATTACTTTTATTTCCGGGAATTTAAAGCTGCTTGTCGGAACTTTGATTTCAATAGGGTCTGAATCAAACCCATTTTGCTCTCTAACTATTATTGAAAAGGAAGCGATGGTTTGACTCAGATTAATGTTACTTTCAATTGGTATTCTATATTCTCTTGATTGATTTGGTGGCAGGTCTCCGAAACTTATAGACTTTTGATATTTTAATCCATATGTATTACTATTATCATTTATTTCGGTGACAAGCTGTTTAGCTGTGCCTTGTCCATTATTCGATAACATTAAGGATAAATATACTTGTTCTGTTGCATCTATAACATTGTTTTCATTGGGATCAATCAATTTGACATCATCAATAGAAATTTGAGCTGGTTTGATGATTGTCTTATTGTGACTTACTGTCTGAACTACAGGTTTATTGGGAATGTTATTGTTTTGAGCGATAACAACAGGTTTTTCCCCGGCAATTTTTAACTCGTAAATCAGGTTTTTAGCCTCCGCATATTTATCAATAATAAATAATATATATCTGATATCCAAAACAATGGTTCTCTGCAATAATGGATTATAAAACACATCTCCTGCGATACCATCCTGGTTGCTGTCAAATGCGATCCCGATTAATTGCCCTTTACCATTTAATACCGGGCTTCCGGAAGATCCTCCTGTAATATCATTATTGGATATGAAACATAATTTCAGGCTTCCTTGATCTCCGTATTGTCCATAATCCCGGGATTGATATAATTGTTTTAACCTGGGTGAAACAATGAATTCACTGTTTTCTCCAGATTCTTTTGCTATCATACCATCAAGGGTTGTATAATATTCATAAAAATCCTGACTTTTCGAATAGCTGCGTATTGTCCCATAAGATAATCTCATAGTAGAATTGGCATCAGGGTAGAATGTTTTTTCAGGATGCATCTCCCTTAAACCTTTAATATATTTTCTTTGAAATACCTCAATTTCATTTTCATTGGAGCGATATTCCTTTAGAACTTCCATTAAGGTTTGATATAAACTGTTTACGATAACATATATTGGATCTTTTTGCAGTGTTTTTAATTTTGGATTATCAAGAAATTCAACAACAGTTTCCTTTTCAGAAAAAATTGACTTTTCAAATAAAAAGACTGTTAATTCATTGACATTTCCTTTGTATTGTTTTAAAAGACTGAGAAATTCAGAAGGCATCTTTGCTTCCGGGATATTATTTACGTATAAACTCAATAATCCTTGAGTCATCCTTGTATCCAATTCTTTATTGAATTTTTTAAAATGCTCATCAGTGTTGTCTCGCAATGTTTTAATTGTTGACTGTATATATTGCTCAGAGGAGTTATTTTCCAGTTGAGAATACAATCGAATAAATTTGTAAGAAAATTGAAATATTTCAGGACCGTTATATGAAGCATTTAGATTATAAAATAACTCCTTAGAAATTTTCGAGGATTTTTCATATGATTTTTCAGATAGTTGGAATATGTCAGCATATTTATCTCTTCTTCCACTATCTGAGTTAGCCCAGGATAAAAAAGCATATTCTTCTTCCTTTTTTTTCTGTATCAAATTGTTATGATTAATAATTTCAGTTTGATTGGTAAAATATTTATAGAAGTTTGACAGAGATGACAGTTCCGCCGCATACTTAAACTTAAGGTCAGGATTTTCCTTGATTGACCGGTTTAGTACATTTATTTTTTCCTGATAAATTTTTGCTAATTCAGGATTGTATGAATCTGTTAAATACTGGATTCCTTGTGATGTAAAATATCTCTCAGTTTTTCCAGGATAACCAAGCAACATGGTAAAATCACCTTCATTATATCCATTTAAAGAAATGGGTATATGATATTTGGGCTTTAACGGAATATTGCTTTGATGATATTCTGCCGGTTTACCATCGGGTGACTGATAAATTCTGAACAAACAAAAATCACCGGTATGTCTTGGCCAAGCCCAGTTGTCCGTATCTCCGCCAAACTGTCCAATGGAACTTGGTGGAGCTCCAACCAGTCTGACATCTTTATATACTTCGTAAACAAATAAATAATACTCATTACCGGCATAGAATTCCTTGATTTCAACCTGGTATCGACCGTTTGATGATGCTTCTTTTTTAAGCTCACTTGTTATTTCATTTACTTTATTAGACCTGTCAGTTTCCGTCATCCCATCGGTAAGTTTGGGGATAATCATTTTAGTAACGTCTTCGATCCTGACAAGAAAAGAGGCAGATAATCCGGTATTTATAAGTTCCTCTTCTTTATGCATAGCCCAGAAGCCATCATTCATCAAATCATATGCGAGCGTGCTGTGTAATTCTATGTATTTATAAGCACAGTGATAATTTGTGATGATTAAACCCTGATCTGAAATAACACTTCCCGAACAAAAGAACCCTGATGTTGACCCATTTGATGACAACCCTACTATACCGTCTTTTAAACTTGTATGATTTATGCTGTAAATTTCTTCTGCCGTCAGTTTCAGCCCCATTTCTTTCATGTTAGCGTAATTGAGGCGTTCAATAAGATTTGGCAGCCACATCCCTTCATCAGCTCTTACAACAAGAACATGCAGAATAAACATCAATAGAACTGCAGGAAAAACGTAATGGTTGGCTTTCATAATTTGTAGTTTAATGTGTAAAAATAAAAAAAGAAGGCATTTGCCTTCTTTTTCCGGAAATAATATTCAAGAAATATTTATGGATGATCAACCAGCTCAAATTCGATTCTTCTGTTTGCATCTCGTCCTTCATCCGTAGCATTATCTTGTAAGAAGTTTTCTTCGCCTAAACCCTTTACGATAATTCTATCCTCCGGAATTTGGTACTTTTTACTAAGAAGTTTTGCGGTTTCTTCTCCCCTTTTTTGTGAGATTTTTTTGTTATAAGCTGCTGGTCCCTTATCATCGGTATAACTGGCAATAATGAGGGAATACGAATCGTTTTCGTTTAAGAATTCTGCTATAGCCTGTAATACAGGAAGATATTTTTCAGGAACGTTATAAACATTGTTTTCAAAATAGATATTTTCAAAATGAACCTCTAAGGGTTCTTTTAAGATAATTTCTTCCTGAGGCTTAATCTTTTCCGTTACAATCGTCAATTCATCAATTAAATTCTTTGCTCCGGCAAATTTATCAATGATAAACAGAACATAACGTATATCAACATTAATAGTACGCTGTAATTCCGGTTCAAAGGCAATATCCCCGCTCATGGCTTCCCAGTTGCCGTCGAACGCAATGCCAATAAGTTCACCGTTGCCATTGATGACCGGACTTCCTGAATTACCTCCGGTAATGTCATTGGTGGTCAGGAAACAGGTGATCATCCTCTTTTCGCCGTTGATCATTTCTCCGTAGCGGCCATAATCTTTTGCAGCAAAGAGCTTTTTCAGCTTTTCTTCCACAATGAACTCGTCGTTGTTCGGATCTTCTTTTTCCATAACACCCTCGAGGGTTGTGTAATAATTATAGTAAACCGCATCGGCCGGATAATAATCAAGGACGCTCCCGTAGGATAATCTCATTGTCGAATTGGCATCAGGATAATATACCTTATCAGTATTCATTTTCCGTAATCCGTCGATGAAAAGACGGTCGTATTTACTCATACCGGCCTGGGCCTGCTGGAATGCACCGCGGGCTTCCATCATCTTTTCCGCAAAAGCACCTGCCAACTGATATGCCGGATCCTTTTCTATGGTCTTGGCTTTGGGTTTGTCCAGGAAAGTATTTACTTTATCCTGTGTGGAAAATACCGAGGTCTCAAAAACCCATTTTGCCATAGCTTCAAAATTTCCTTTGTGCTTATCGAGCATTTCCTGGAAAAGGGCAGGAACAAAGTCTTTCGGGACCTTTTGGTAATATAGCTTGAATAAGCCGGCCATTACCTCTTCGTCAAGGATCTCATTATAATCCTTAAAATGCTCCCCGGAGGATGCTTTTAACTGGTCAACCGTTTCCTGAATGATGGCTTCGGGTGAATCTTTCTTCAGTAATTCCAGTAACTGCCCGAAACTTTGGGAATATCCCAGGATTTCCGAACCGCTTGAACCGCATAATACAGTATAAAGGAATTTTTCGTAATCGACACCCATGGCTTCATAAGCCGTCTTGTAATCATTCAGAACACTACCATACTTCTCTTTACGCTCGGGAGTTCCATCAGCCCATGCCTGAAATTCTTTTTCAATGTCCTGCTTTTTGGCAGTAACACCCAGTCGCTTTAGTCCCCTTTCCTGTCCGATCATGTATTTCCATGTGTTGGAAGTACCGGCGTATTTGGAAGCATACTGGATGCGGGTCTTGCGATCCTGATCCATATATTTTTTCCAAATTTCAAGTTTCT
>Ga0180009_10007851_pt1 | contig 10772 bp, 15 predicted proteins | sample OS_PC_MetaG_FD_123537 | JGI IMG/M metagenome (GOLD analysis project Ga0180009, IMG submission 123537) | Groundwater microbial communities from the Aspo Hard Rock Laboratory (HRL) deep subsurface site, Sweden - OS_PC_MetaG | ecosystem: Environmental > Aquatic > Deep subsurface > Groundwater... | reverse complement strand
TTAGATTTACGATTTCTTAATTTATTGAAAATCAATTATTTATTTTTTTAAATCGTAATTCGTAATTCGTAAATCTAAAATTTTAACTATTAATTCCTGACTTTACAGACAAGCACTATTTATTCTACCAATATGTTGTCCCTACGGGACAATGTTTTTTGTTCGTTTAAATTTTTCTATAAATTTGCGACATACTGAACTACGATAGGTCAGGAGTTCTGAACGTCAAGACACGAGTGATAATTAATGTATAAAATCATCTTTTAATCATATATTGATTAAGTTGTTCAAATCGTTGTGATTTCATCTTATTAGGATATTGAATTCCCATTTGGTATTCACGGATTTTTTTAATTTCCTTTAATTCAATAATGGTAATATCTTTGGGTAATCTTTTTGTGATGTTGTGATAGGCCCCGATAAAAAGTATTCCCGTTTCTTCCGTGCCTAGTGTTTCGGCTATCCTGCCAGCTATAAATTTATCTCTTCTATTTAAAAATTTGTGTTTTGAAGCTTTATATTTACACAAAAGGATGAATTTTTCTATATTATTTTTTGATCGTATGATAGATTGAAGTCCATCGTATTCATCTTTAACCATTTTATAATCTTCTGTTTTGATAAGTATGGCTCCCCGATTGATAAGTTTTGAAACTATTTCAAAATTCTTACTCCCTGCTCTGATGCTTTCCTCAATGATTTTCATTGCCATTTCACCATCAACAAACATTCCGTCCTGGTATATTTTTATCCCCTTAATATAGATATCAATGTTTTCAAAATAGTATTCAATTGCATCCCAGTAACCATTTACAGTATCAATGTGCTTTTGCCATACATCTTCTCCAAATCTGGAAATGCATTTTCTATTTAGTTCTTTTCCCAAAGAGCCCATGTCTGCCTGTGAATGAATGACAGGAACATATATCAGTATTCTCATAGTGAAAGACTTTTAGCTTTGATTATCAATTCTGCTGTTTTTTTATGCAAATTCGTAATCATGCGGCAATTAATACAATCTTGTTTTTGATCAGCATACTGTGGGCAATCAATAAGGCAAACCACCTTATCCAGTAATTCTTCGGCATATTTTGCTTTGATGCAAACAGTCGCTCCTTTATTGATTTTTTGTTTTATTGGATTCATGGCAGCATAACTATCCTGAAGGATTTTACACTGAATAGTTGAAGTATCATTTTGATTGTTCATGTGATTTATATTTGTTTGTGAAAATTATTATTTATATCAAATCTCCCAAAGGACCGAGATTAAGGTTTAAGTCCTCGTCTGTGAGATTGAAAATTTTCTTTAGTTCTTTCATTTTCATTTCAAGTTTCATAAGGGTTTCGCCTAATTTTTCAATCTCACCGTCGGTTAACGAACCACCTTCAATCCTTCGGATGGCTTGTTTTTCCATCAGCTTCCTTAAAAGCTCAATCAACGTTAATACTAATTTTGCCAGTCCTGATTCCACATTGTCGGGGTTGGCGTTGATTCTCGATTCCACTTTGCTTTTTAGTTTCCCTATCTCCTCCGAAAACTCATCGGGAGATCCTGAATTAAAAAGTATTTTATCGTCTTTCATTGTTTTTTACTCTAACGTAATCTGAACAAAACTATAAGGCGGCCATGGGCCCGTTAATATCAATTTGAGTTCAGGATACTGGTTTTGTATTTCGGTTGTTAACTGAATCAACTCATGCTGCCTGCTTTTTTCGAGTAATAATACGGTATCAATGATCAAACTCTGTGAGCTCATTTTTTTAAGATTAAAAAATGGTGTCAATTTTGCTATTTGCCTGCCTATTTCACCCATTATCTGTTCAGCATGTTGAAGAAGCATTGTTTCAAACCGGTGCTCTTTTAATTTGCTCATCAGATAAACTTTGTGAACAGAATTACCTTGCATGGCTTCAGGAATATTTGAATCAGCATATTCAGCCTCTTTTTTGATTTTTTTTCCTGATTTTAGGTAATCCCAAAAAACTTTCAAACTGAATTCATCTTTATTTTCTACTTTTTGAAGGTTTTGCCTCAGTGCCTCATAATTCTTTTCCAATAATTCCCTGACATCGTCATCTGTTTTTACTATTGCACCATATCGCATGGGTAGTAGAGAAAAATATAATGCAAGTTTTTCTATAACATGAGCATATTCAAGGGCATCTGTCTGACTCACATTGGATGTTTTCTCTTTTAGAATACCCAGTACAGCAGAAATATCTTTATAGGAAACAAGATAACCAGGCAATCCCATTGCAATTGAAACGCAATTCATCGCTTCAGAAATACCATCCTGATTTTTGCCTGAATCAACTATGGCATATATCATTTTTTCCATCAAAATTTGATTATACCTGTTTTCTTTGCTGTTTTCAATTTTTCCATGGTTTCAACAGAACTCAGCAAGAGTCTAACACCAACATAAATAAGGTCAATGTCAGCTACCGAAATTACGATATCACCAGTAAGCACTACTCCTTTATTCAAAACCCTGTCTAGTACTTCAAGAATGGTAATATTTTTATTTCTGTCGTAAATGTTTTCCTGCATTATTTTTCGTTTATTGAGATAAAACTAAAAGGTGGCCAGGGTCCTGTCGCTTCAACAGTAACACCATAAATTTTATTCTTATTCATCTGTAATTCGGTTGTACTGATAAAATCACGCACTTTGTTCTTGCTTACAAAAAATGTAACATTGAGTATCATATCGTCAATTTTTTCGGTAAGTTCTTTAGGGAGCAGATTGTTTATCAGATATGATTCGCTCAGGCTTTTCAATTCGTCGAAAAATTGCTGACTATAGAATTTATAAAGTTTTTCAATTTCCCCTTTGATTACCTCATCTTTTTTTCTTTGCAGGATATAAGCCTTTCCGGGTGAGCTTTCTCCGATTTGTTTCTCAATTGCTACAACATCTTCGCTCAGTTCTTCAGTATTTTCAATTAAAGTTTTGTAGTTGCAATAAATTTTTACCGACCACTCCTCTTTCCCTTCTATACTTTTAAGATTTTTGGACAATGAGGAGGAATAATCTCTGATAAATTTTCTCAAACCCTCTTCAGAATTATAGATAGTGCCAAATTTAAACGGAATTACAGTGCTGTTTTCCATGATCCTGCTGATGACTTTGATGTGTTCTCTTGCGTTAGTTTCTACCCATGAAATATCTGATAAGTTTTTTTTCAGGTTTTCTTCCGAAAATTCGCTTTCGGAAACATATTTTATGGTTGCATAAAAACCATCTACCCCAATGTATTTCAAATCCCATAACTCTTCAACCTGATCGTGTTGAGGCGGATTGCCTGTAATACAATACACGTATATTAGATCCTTATTCATCTGTTTATATTTTTTAAGTGCTTCATTTTCAGTTATTTAATATTTCATATAGGAGCCCACTCTAAAAACATAAAAAATGCAAAAACTATTTAACCACAAAGGCCACAAAGGTTTTACATCCCGAAAAGTTCGGGATTCACAAAGTGCCGTTGATTACTCTTTTAATTCCATCCTTCAGCAAAACGACATTAAAATTTATAGTTCTTTTTCGTTTTGAGTGGGTAACTTGATTTTATGTCATAAAATTTCTTTGTGTTCTTTGTGTGAATTTTCTTTGTGCCCTTTGTGGTTAAGATTGTCCTCATATTACAAACTATCATTTTCCTTTTCTTCTTCAAAAGATGAAACTCTTTTAAATGATGAAATTTCAAGGTTATCATCCATTTGCACCGAATAATAATTACGTGCCTTTTTTGGGGGCAGGTTCATTGACTTAAGGAATGAATCATCTTCATAAACTTCAGCACAGGCTTTCCAGATTTCTTTCTCCTTTCCAAGTTTTACAACCTTTACTTCTTTGCTGTCGAGGTTCTCTTTAAGGAACTCAACTGCTGCCTTTTTTACTTCAATTAATTTACTCATGTTTTTTTCTCCTTTTTTTATTTGTTTTACTTTTTAACTTTTCAACTTTTCAACCTATCAACTTATCAACTTATCAACAGTTTATAATTTCGCTATTTATTTTATTTTTCTTCTCTGATATTTTCCAGTAATTTCAGCAGTTCGTCTTCCCTCCTGTCGTATTCTTCTTCATCAATTTCATCCATCTCAAACTTCAACTGCAAAGCCATCAACCTTTCTTTAACGGCGCCTTCATCCGACATTTCTTTATCTATCACCTTTTCTATTTGTTTTCCGAGAAAAACAATTCCTTTTAAAGGTGCAAGCAATATATCATCAATTAAAAACATATTAAACTCCTTTGGTATTTATTACAAGGTTAACAAAATTGTAGGGCGGCAACGTTCCTACGTACTTAAACGTCATAAAGCGACCATATTTTTCGTCAAAATCTTTCACAGCCTTGTCAAACCCGGGTTCGGCGCTGTTTTTAATAAGGAATGCGACGTTGAGGATCATCATATCTCCGTAGTTGTCGTTTATCTTCACATCTTCCGATTGTGGATTTAAAACACTGAGGATTTTGTTTTTATAATGTTCATTTTCCTTTTTAAGCGCTTCGGACACCATTTCGCCGATTTTCGTGCGATGATAGTGGGTTTTGTCGGGATGCAGGTTAATCAGTTTTCCCCGGAGTATCCTGATATCTTCATATTTTTCCACGATACTTTCGTACATCGCTTCTTCGTGGGCGAGCACTTTGAGCCCCAATTCTTTCTTGCCCTCCATCTTATTGAGCAGGTCGCTGAATTTGTTATAATCCCTTTCCAGGATTCTCAAGATTCCAGTGTTGTCATTATGTTCGGAAATGGTTGAAAATCTGACCGGAAGAACTGTGAATCGTTTCATAACCTCTTCCAGCACTTTTTGGTGAGCGATTATGTTCGCCCTTCGTGCTCCATATTGAATGATAGGCGAGTTGCTTACGATAGCGCTGATATCATTAAAACAGACCCCATAAACTATGTCGTCACGCGTTCCTATTCCTATCGGGCCATAGTCAATTGGGCCGGCATACCTGATAATCCCGTAAATGTATTTTCCTTCTTTCGGTATTTCCAGTTCGTTGCTCATAACGGTTGTTTCATGTGTTTATATTTTGTTATTGGTTCATTTTCAAATTTCCCAATATAATCAGTCCTCAGTCCTCAGTCCTCAGTCCTCAGTCCTCAATCCTCAATCCTCAATCCTCAGTCCTCAATCCTCAATCCGCAAACTGCCGACTGCTGACTGCTGACTGCCGACTGCCGACTGCCGATTGCCGACTGCCGACTGCCGATTGCCGACTGCCGACTGCCGACTGATTTTTTTATTTTTATCCAACAGGAGTGTTTATATTAGTCATGGATGTTTCATAGATTGTTTTACAATTCCCACTTTTCAGGGAAAATTTTCAAGTCAATAAAATTAAAAATCGGCAATGGAGTAGTGTAAACAAAGTCGCTCCGAGCTTGGTACTTCTCGCCAAGAGCAGCCATAATGTTGTCAAATTCCACTTCCCTGCCGCTGTTTACTAAAAATGCCGTATTCATAAACATTGCATCGCCGCTTATTTTGGTTTGTTTATATTCAAATATTGATTTATGGAATGCAGCGATGATTTTTTCGGCTTCCTCCTTTTTCTTTTGAATTAATGCCTGTTCAACCAATTTCCCTGCTTTAGCAACTTTCGCAGTTCTCTTTTCCTTATCATCTATCTTTTCTAATTTATCTCTGATTTTTTGCAGAGCGATATTTTCTTTGTCTATCTCTTTATAAATCATGCTCATATCTTTCCAGGTTCCCCTCACATTGAGTTCTACTTTATTTTCGAAATGTCGGAGCAGTTCCGAAAATTCGCTGTACCTGCGATTGAGCAGATTCCTGATTTCATCGGGCGTGGCTGCAATGGTTCCAAATCTTACGGGAATAACGCTTCTGAATTCTTTCATCACCTATTCAATCACTTTTTGGTGAGCAATGAGGTTTTCGGGATTGACTACGAACCTGCTGAGCGGATGATCGCTCACCACCATACACAATCCATCGAAGCCAATAGTGGTCACAAGGTCACCGCGTCCGCCTATTCCTGTCGGACCCAAATTACTGTCGTAATTTGATGCAATGATGCAATAAATGTATTTTCCGTCTCTTTGCATATTATTCTTTAATTTTTACCAAGATCAGGTTTTCTATTACTTCTTCTTTTGCCAGCGAAAATTTTTCCTCATTAGAAGATTGTTTTACTAATGCTGCTGAATAATCAAGCAGTGTGTTATAGGCATTTTTTATCCTGTTAAAGTTTTCTTCGTTATCAGTGCCATGGTTTTTATCGGGATGAAATAATTTCGCCTTCTCATAGTAAGCTTTTTTTATTTCATTTTCAGAAATTTCTTCTGTAAGCCCAAGCTCGTTTTTAGCTTGTTCCACCTGCTCAAGGTTCATCTCTTTTACTTCTAACGTATAAAAACTATAACACGGCAGGGGTCCTACCAATCTAAAATTCAGTTTGCCGTTAAATGTTTCATCTAATTTATTCACCATGATTTCAAATTGTGCCGTTTCATCCCGTTTAATCAAAAAGGCAGTATTTAGTATCATCTGGTCGTTCATCACCTCATGCGCTCTATCTTCACAGATGAATGGCGATAATACATCCTTGATTTTGGATGTAATGACATTTTTCCTTTCATCTAATTTTTCTTTTACAAGCATGCCAATTTCAATTTGATCGGCCCCGGTTATTTCAGATCCGTTTTTCAGAATGCTATCCTTCAGAGCAACAACATCAGGGCTGTTTGCAACCTCCCGGATGACTTCAGAAAAATCGGCATAAGAAGCTACTACATCAATCTCAACCATATTTTCATTTTTTTTCAACGTATCAATGATCAGGTCATAACCTTTTTCAATGATTTTCCATACTTCGCTCTTGTTACTGGCATACGTTCCGAGACGCATGGGAATGATCGTTGAAAAGCCATTATTCATCAGGCTTTCGATGATAATTTGATGATGAACTAATAATTTGGCAAGCGAATCCCGGTCAAGTTGCCTGAACTCGCAGAATTCTTTATCTGAAACGATTGCCGAAACCTTTTGAAAAGGAACAGCATACACACCGATATCTTCTAAATTAAGAAAACTATCGGCTGAATAATAATTGGGGATGAATCCATATATGTAAATCCTTTTTGTTTCCATGCTTTTTTAAGTTTATTAGTTTATTAGTTGATAGGTTTATTGGTTGAAGGGCCGATCCCCTTTTGCCAAACTTCCAAACTTTCAAATGAATATTTCATGTTTCCTTTTTTTAAACTCTTCAACTTATCAACTCATCAACTCATCAACTCATCAACTCATCAACTCATCAACTCATCAACTCATCAACTCATCAACTCATCAACTCATCAACTCATCAACTCATCAACTCATCAACTTATCAACCTTTCAACAATTGATGTGTTTATTTTTTCGTTGTGTTTTGTTTTAATACTAATTGTATGGCTTCTTCAAAATGGTTTTCCATGATGATAATATCTTCGGTAATTTCAGCCGACTTTACAGGTTGTTTTTCAATCAATTCGCGGATGGCGAGCATAGCCGCTTTCCGGCAAATAAATTCTATATCAGAACCTGTCAAATTTTCTGTTTTCAGCGCCAGATTATTCAGGTTTACTTTTTTACCGAGGGGTTTATTTCTGGTATGGATGTGGAATATTTTTTCCCTGGTTTTTAAATCGGGCACCGGCAATTCGAATATCAGATCGAATCTGCCACTTCTTAACAAAGCAGAGTCGATTAAATCCATTCTGTTGGTTGCGGCCAGCACAATCACTCCTTTCAGGTTTTCAATGCCGTCCATTTCGGAAAGGAACTGGCTGATTACCCGCTCGGTAACACCGCTTCCGGCACTGCTATCGCTACGTCGCGGTGTAAGGCTGTCAATTTCATCAAGAAACAAAATAGACGGTGCTGTCTGTTTTGCCAGCCTGAAGAGTTCTCTCACTCCTTTTTCTGATTCCCCAACATATTTGCTCATAATTTGAGGACCTTTAACAGAGATAAAATTAACTCCGCTCTCGCTTGCCAAAGCTTTTGCCAGGTATGTTTTGCCGGTTCCCGGTTTTCCATGAAGGATAATACCCTTCGGGGGATTGGTATCGGCTTTCAGGAAAAGATCGGCATATTTCAGAGGCCATTCCACAGCTTCTTTTAATTCTTCTTTTATTTCGTCAAGCCCCCCTACATCGTCCCACTTAACATCAGGCACTTCAACAAATACTTCCCTGATAGCCGAAGGTTCTACTTCCTTCATTGCATCGCGGAAGTTATCCATAGTTATTTCCAATTCCATCAACAGTTCATAAGGTATTGAGGCAATCTCAAAATCTATCTGAGGTAATATTTTTCTCAGCGCTGTCATGGCAGCTTCACGCGCCAAAGCTTCCAAATCGGCGCCGACAAATCCGTGGGTGATTTCGGCGAGTTTTTCTAAACTAACATCTCCCGATAAGGGCATTCCTCTGGTATGTATTTGCAAAATTTCAAGTCTCCCTTTTTTATCAGGGATAGAAACTGATATTTCGCGGTCAAACCTTCCGGGACGCCTAAGTGCCGGCTCGATGGAATTAGGGATGTTTGTCGCTCCTATCACGATTACTTTCCCCCGCGATTCCAATCCGTCCATCAGCGACAACAGTTGAGCGACGACACGTTTTTCAACCTGCTTTTCCCCGCCCATATCTTCCCTTTTTGGTGCGATAGCATCTATTTCGTCAATGAAAATAATTGAAGGGGTATGTGCCCGCGCTTCTTCAAATACCTTTCGTATCCTTTCTTCGCTCTCACCATAAAATTTTCCCATGATCTCAGGACCTGAGATGCTCACAAAATAAGCTTCCGTTTCGTTGGCAACTGCTCTTGCGATAAGTGTTTTGCCCGTTCCGGGAGGACCGTAAAGAAAAACACCTTTAGGAGGTTCAACACCAAGACGTTCAAACACCTCCGGGTATTTTAGCGGAAGTTCAATCATCTCCCTGATGCGTTGCACCTGATTAGATAAACCGCCAATATCTTCATAAGATACTTTGCTTGAACGTTTCTCGCTTTGTTTTGCTATATCAAGATGAACGGTTGTTTCGGGATGTATAAGCACTACTCCATCGGGAGATGTATCGGTAACAGTATAATCAACCGATCGGGAGCCGAATAACATTGCCCTGACTTTATCACCTTTTGTCACCGGCAAGCCATTTATAAGCGAACCAATGTATTTCGCGTCATCGGCCTTGAAAAGAGAACCTGACACATTATGGGGTTTAATCCTGATTTTTGCAGCCTGCAGACAGGTGGTTTTTATAATCTTCACCTTTTCATCTATACCTGCCTGGGCATTTTCCCTGGTAATCCCGTCAATCTGAATAATATTCTTATCCCTATCTTCTAGATAACATGGCATTATTTTTACCGGCGTGGCACGTTTGCCTTCAATAACTATCACGTCGCCCGGCTCCAATCCGATAAGTTTCATATCTTTTGGATCTATCCTGGCAATTGCTCTGCCAGCATCTTTCACCAGGGACTCCTTAATACGTAATATTATTTCGTCTTTCATAATGAATATTTCATATTTTATCTTTTTTAAACTTATCAACTCATCAACTTATCAACTCATCAACTTATCAACTCATCAACTTATCAACTCATCAACTAATAAACCTTTCAACGATTTATCCCCAAAAAGACACATCCTCAACTGATTCAATGCTTCCAGCCCTTTGATCTCTTCAGCAAACATCGGTACTTCAACCTTATTTAAATCGCTAAATGTTTCGCTAATCTCTTGTAAATATGGCAATTGACCAGCCATTCTTCTTTTACAAAAATCACATCCTTCTGAAATCATTACATTATTCACGATAATCTGCCGCGTAAATATTTCAGATTTACTGAGGTCAGACAGCAACCTGCTTGTTTCCGTGATTGCCATTGACTCGGGGATACATATCGGGATAAATTCACATTTGGTATTATCGCGCAACATGTTTTCTATCCTTTTTACCGTTTTTTTCAAGCCCAGCAAAAAACCATCCACTTCATCCTGCTGATAGGCGCCTGAAAATCTGGTGATCATATAGCGGTATTTCCATCTCATCCTGGCGGCAACTTTTATCCACTCATCCAATAATTTTGGAGATGAAATAAGTCGCAATGCATGACCGGTGGGCGCTGTATCAACGATGTATTTATCGTACTTCCCTTCTTCAATAAAATCAATAATAATTTTAAAGCTCATCACTTCATCAATGCCGGGGATGGACAGGCTCATCAGTTGCTCAATGTCTTCCTCATCAAGATTTGTAGAAGTATCGAAAAGTTTTTTAAGTTCTGTTTCGTGTTCCCGTTTGAATGCTGAGAATGCTTCGTCGGCGGAAATCTCAATAGCAGTAAGGTTGTCCACTTCTTTCACTGGTTGAAGGTTAAAGCCGATGGGTTGTTCCAGGCTGTCGGAAACCGAATGCGCCGGGTCCGTTGAGATAAGCAGTGTCCTGAAAGTTTTTGAAAGTTCAATGGCGGTTGCTGTCACGCAACTGGTTTTTCCTACGCCACCCTTTCCCCCAAATATGATGAGTTTAAGTTCGTTGCTCTCTAAACCTGCCAGCGCCATATCATTATTTTTTTTAATTATTCAGGTATTAAAAGTTATTAAGAGGAGTTCTAAAAATTGTTCCCGTCATTGCGAACGAAGTGAAGCAATCTTTTGCAATGTGCGTCAATGTTGAGATTGCTTCGGTCGTTCCTCCCTCGCAATGACGATTATTTGTA
>Ga0180009_10007850_pt1 | contig 10774 bp, 5 predicted proteins | sample OS_PC_MetaG_FD_123537 | JGI IMG/M metagenome (GOLD analysis project Ga0180009, IMG submission 123537) | Groundwater microbial communities from the Aspo Hard Rock Laboratory (HRL) deep subsurface site, Sweden - OS_PC_MetaG | ecosystem: Environmental > Aquatic > Deep subsurface > Groundwater... | reverse complement strand
CTTTTGCAGAAAGATGCAGCAGAAAAAATTTTAGCTGAACCGGGTTTTTCAGAGTACTCTTTTCTTTCAGTTTTTTCTGATGCTTTTTTTGAGGCAAAAGAAGTAACTGAAGTTAAACCGGATTTTTTCTTTCCTTCTGTTTCCGGCAATTATTTTCTGGTAAAATTTATCAAAAAGAATAAAACCAGAATAAAAAACAAAGAAGAATTCCTTGAATTCATCAAGGCTTTATTCAGGTTCAAGAACAGGGTTTTTATTTCTGCTTTAAGCAAAGCAATTCCTTTAATGAAGTTAAACCGAAAAACAAAACAAAAAATAAAAAAGAAAATACATTCAGTTAAATTCAATGAAAAAGTTTATTTAATGGAAACAACAGATTTCATTGAATTGTTTAATGAATTAACAATCTGATCAGCTGATTTCATTTTATTATTTAATTTTTTGCTTGAACATTCAGCTGATTTTTTCTATTAATACTTCGCCTAATTTTATTGGAGAATTTTGTATTGCCCTTTCTTTTGCTATTTCAAGTTTTCTTGAATTTTCTCCGTGGATTTCAAACAATATTTGTCCTTTTCTTATTTCATCGTCTTCTTCTACTTTTAATAAAAGCCCGGCTTTTTTGTCTGTCGGCGCACCTGCAGTTCTTGCAATTTCTTTTAATTCTTTTAAGTCAATTCTTTCAATTTTTCCTTTTTTTTCTGATTTCACTTCAATTTTTTTTGAGCTTAATTTTATTTTTTCTGAAGAAAAAGTTTTTCCTCCTTGGGCTTTAATTATTTCCTTCATTTTTTCAAGGGCTTTACCTGATTCAAGTGTTTTTCTTGCTTTTTCATATCCTTTTCCTTTTTTGCTTTTTCCTGTTAATTCAAATAAGGCTCCAGCTAACTGGCAGGATTTTTCTGCTAAATTATCATATACTTTTCCTTCAAGTATTTCCATTGCATATTTTGCCTCTAATGCTGCACCAAATGCAGGGCCGTTTGCTTTTGTTGCATCAGTTAACAAAACTTCTGTTTTTATTCCCATTTTTTTTGATACTTCCAAAAACTTTTTTGCCATTGTTTCCCCTGTTTCTTTTGTTTTTACTTTAGTGTATAATCCTACAGGAATGTCTATTACAAGAAATTTTGCGCCTACACTTACTTTTTTTGCCATGACTGAAGCAATTACCTGGCCTTGAGGATCTAAATTCAATGGATGTTCTATTGTAATTATTTTATCGTCTCCTGGCGCTAAATTAAGGCCTCCGCCCCATGCAATCACTCCCCCTATTTTTTCTGTTATTGCCTTAATTTTGTTTATGCTTAATTCAACTGGCGCCAATACTTCCATTGCATCTGCTGTTCCTGCAGCAGAAGTAATGCTTTTAGATGAAGTTTTCGGCATGAATAAGCCATTAGATGTAATTATTGGCACCACAATCATTGTTGCCCTTCCGTTTATTCCTCCAATTGAATGCTTGTCTACAACAAACTTTTTTTTCAGGTTTAATTTTTTTCCGCCTGCAACCAAAGCATTAGTCATTGCAATTGTTTCCTCTGAATCAAAGCCGTGAATGTATACTGCTGAAACAAAAGCGCTTGCTTCAATTTGCGACAAAGAATTGTTTGTTATATCTTCAACTATTTTTTTTATTTCTTTTTCATTTAATGAATTCCCGTCCATTTTTTTCTTTATATACTTTACACTTTCAGGAACTGAAACAGGAGTAACAATTATTTCTGTTTTTTTCCTTAAACCTAAAGCTTTTTTTACGTCTTTAAATAAGCCTATTTCTTTTTCTTTTACCATTGAATCTGTTGTGTCAATTACTGTTACAATTTTTTTCTTGTTTTTTGGATTAAATAATTCAACTCTTTCCAAGTGAAATAACCCTAATTCTTTTGCTGTTTTTTCGTGGATTATTGAAATAAGGCTTCCTGCTTCAATGTCAATAAACTTTGTCTTCATTTTCTTGGAGTAATTCATTTAATCACTCAAAAATGTCCTGCAAGATTTTTTCTGCTGCCTGTTTTCTTGTCATATCATATTTTTTTGCCTGAATTATTGGCCTGCCTATTACTAAAAAGTCTGCTCCTTTTTGTATTGCTTCTTTTGGAGTTAAAGTTCTTTTCTGGTCGTCTGTTGAAGAGTATTCAGGCCTTACTCCTGGAGTAACACACAAAAATTCTTTTCCGCATGCTTTTTTAACCAATTCAATTTCTTTTGGTGAACATACGACTCCATCCAAGCCAGCTTTTTTTGCGTTTAATGCTAAATGCTTTACCATTTCTTCAACGCTTAAATTCACTTTTAGTTCTTCTTTTAGTGCTTGTGTATCCATGCTTGTTAAAATTGTCACTCCTACGATTAACGGCTTCCTTAAATTTTTTTCTTTGCAAATTTGTTCTGCACTTTCTTTTGCTTTTTTCATCATTTCTATTCCGCCTAAGCAATGCACGTTAAACATGAAAACCTTTTTTTCTGCTGTAGCTTTAGCGTAGTTCCCGACTGTATTTGGAATGTCATGGAATTTTAAGTCCAAAAAAACCTCCCCTCCTAATTCATGTATTTCTTCAATTAATTCAGGCCCGAATTTAAGGAAAGAATCATTGATTTTAAACATTACTTCTTCTTTTAATTCTTTTATTAGTTCAAGGATTTCTTTTTTTTCAAGGTTGTCTAAAGCCAGAAAAATTTTTTTCATTTAATCCCTCTTTTTTTTGTTTTTCTTTCATAAAAAGTAGACCGTAATCTTTTTATCCAGATTTTTTGCTTATGTGCTGCTATCTGCTTAAATATTTAATATGTTTTAGTTCTCTTTTTTTTGTGCCAAGAATAAAAAAAACTATGGATCTTAGAAAATTAAGCAAAGCTTTGAGTGTTGCTCATAAGCGAACTTCTGGTGAAGCTTTTGGTTTTTTGCAGATTAGCGGAACAGGACCTGATCTTTCTGTTTCTTTTGAACCTATGCAATTGCTCCACAGGACCGCCACAAATGAACTTAAAAGATTTAACAAAAACCCAACTGTTGAAAATCTTGCACGTTATCATGATGCACTTGAAATTTTTACTGCTTCAAGCCCTTTGGCAGTTAATGCACGAAAAATTGCAACACTGTTAAAACAAAGAATTTCAACTACTAAAAGAATCAGGAAATTAGATACTTTTATGCAGAAAGTTGATTTAAATGCTTTAAGAATTACTAAAGAAAACGCAGTTCACCTTGCCAGTCTTTCTCAAAAAGGAGGAAACAAATTAATAGAATTCTGTGGCGGAGCAAAATTTGTGTTTATTAATGGGGAATGGGTGGTTAAACCTGTTTATTCTAATTACAAAAGATTTTCCCGTTTGTCAAGTATTCTGTTGCAACCTTTTTTGAAAACAAGTTCTCAATTAATCTGGCACACGCATCCTGCTCTGACAAAAGTTGGCAGGCCATCACATGGGGATGATATTGCCTCAAAGCACACACACATTCCAATTCTTATGGCAATTAACACATCCAACAATGTTATGTCTCTAGAGCCAAAAATAGTATTAACCTATCAAGGAAAACATTACCCTGTAAAAATTATTTAATTTTTTTCACTTTACTCCGTATTCTTTTTTGTATTCCATCATTTTTTCGTGCATTGTGTCATCCAGAATAACTTTTCCGTTAATTTTTCTGTTATGCAAATATTCTGCTATTTCATCAAAGTCAACAATGCACGCAATTTTTATGCTTAAACTTTCCTCTAACTCCTGTATTGCGCTTTTTTCTCCTGAACCTTTTTCTTTCCTGTTAACTGAAATAATTATTCCAGAAATCTTTGGATTGCCGTTTTCCTTCAAAACTTCAATGGTTTCTTTTACTGCTGTTCCTGCAGTAATCACGTCATCAATAATCAAAACCTTTTTTCCTTCAAGTGTTTCTCCGATTACATTCCCTTTTTCCCCGTGGTCTTTTGCTTCTTTTCGGTTAAAAGCATATCCTTTATTCAATTCTAACTCATTTAATTTCATTACAGTAGAAACACATAAAGGAATTCCCTTGTATGCAGGCCCAAACAAAACGTCAAAATCAGAGAAATTGTCTTTGATTGCCTTTGCATAAAATTCACCTAGTTTGCTTACTCCTTTTCCGTCTTTAAACATTCCTGTGTTAATAAAATACGGGCTTTTCCTTCCACTCTTTAAAGTAAACTCTCCAAATTTCAGTGCATTGTTTTCAGCTAAAAATTCAATGAATTCTTTTTTGTATTCTTTCATTTTTTCACTTCCTTTACCCGCTTTTTTGTGTTATAATATAGTTTATTGTATTATTTGAATCTGTCGTTATGCTTATTGTATCCCTATAAGGGTTTTGCCCTGCGTTTCCGTTGATTAATGTTGTATTACCCCAAGTCTGGTTTGAGTATAGTATTTTTGTCCATGCTTTTTGGCCGTTCCATTCAGTAAAGAGGAAGAATAAGTCTTTTATGGAATTAATGGTTAAAGTGATGCCGCCTTCTCCGTTTCTGAATGGTTCTATTTTGTCTTCGCTGTAGTATCCTGAACAATAGCCTGAATCTGAATTGATTTGTGTTGGTGTAGTCCAGTTTGTGCCGTTATTGGATGAAATAAAGTATGCGTCTCCTAAGTGGTAACCTGAATTATAACAGTAAGTTAAAACTAAATTTCCGTCAGGTATTTTCAAATAACTTTTTGCTGAATTTGAGGGGTAAGGTAAATAATTTTCTGTTAGTAAAACGTGTTCTGTTTTGTCAATCAAAATAAATTCTTCTTTTGTGTTTTCTGTGTTTTCTGCTAAGTCAACTGAATAGTATTGTATTCCAATATTTCCATCTGTTGAAATTAAAACATTTGAATCGTATTCTGTGAAGTTTGTGTCATTATAATTAATGTCTTTTGAAGGGTCAATATCCATTCTGTAATATGTTTTGTTGCATCCAAATCCTTGGTTTACGTCTTCACAGAATAAGTGTATGTTAGCGTCAAAGTTTTGCCATTCTGAATTTATGTCGCTTGTTGTTTGTGGTGGTTCAAAGTCTGCGTTATAAGTTATTTGTAAGGCTGGTTGAGGGTAACTTGAATCGTATGTGAAGACTACTAAATTGTCTGTTCTGTCTATTGAGTCAACTGCTAATACAAAGCTTAGTGCGTCTCCTGAATTCCAATCTCCTTTGTTAATTATTTCTTGGACTATTTGTGTTGCATTTAAGTCTGATGAAGCGTATTCGTGGTTTAGCATGAATGTTCCTGAAACATTGAATGATAAATTTGCATCTGTTTGGTTTCTGTCGCTTGGCTTAAAACCAGAACTCCATGTTACAGGATTATCTTCGTTTACTCCGAAAATGTGCGTGTAACAAATAAAGCCACAGTTGTATGACATTTTTAGTGATAGTATTGCTTGGGTTATTTCTGTTCCTTGTTCTATTTGAATGTTTTGAAAGCGTATTCCTCCGCCCCACATGACTGCGCCCAAACTTATTGTAGTGTCTGTTGTGTCAACTATTCCTAGGTTGCTTTCGTCTGCGTCATCTGATGATTGATTGACTTGAATGTTTATTGTTGAATTGAAAATTAGTGGTTGGTTTAAGTTTGTGTTGAATGCTGTTGCTGGCACGATTTCTAAATAGTAGTTTTCTTGTAGTTTTTTTATTTTGTTCCAGATTTGTTTTCCAAAAACGTTTTCATCTTGGTGGTTCATGTCTGGCTGGAAAGCATGGCCTTCAGTTAAAGAATAAATCGGCGACCCATTTAACTTAAAATAAACTGTTCCTGTTGTTTCAAAGTCGTTAACGTTTTCTCCGTCTGCTTCTATTGTAGTATTCCTGTTTGAACTAAAAGAATAAATTAAACCAACAAAAGTGTTATTCAAAGTCCATGCTTCTGGTTTATGATTCCATAAATATTGTTTTATTTGTGGACTTAAAGTTAATACATCCCTGAATTTGCTGTTTTCATAATACATGATGTAAGTTGAGTTTTGTGGCAACTGCCAGATTAATTGATTGCCTTGCATTATTGGATTGCCAAAGTTTACATCTGAAATTATTGTGTGTTGTTTTGTTTCAGTATTATAGAATCCTATTCCTTGCAGTTTTGCGTTTATTGTGTCGCCTTTGTATTGGAATTGGAATTCCCCTAAATTTTTTGCTTTAATGAAATAATGTCCTGTATTGACTTCATAATTCCATTCCCTTTTTTCTGAAACCTGGAAGTTTGAATTAATTTCCGTTAATTCATTTGATTCGTTGGAATAATATTTTGGTTCATCATAAAAAGTTAGCGTGCAAGTATTCCCTTGACAGGTTTCATCTGAATAAAAACTTAAAGGAGTTGTTACAGCATTAACTAAACCAAACAAAAACAAGAATGCCAGAATCATCATTATTTTTTTCATGCACCATTACCCCAATAAAAATAATTTACATCAAACAAAGAAAACATCAAATTAGAATCCAAAGTTGAATACTCTTCTCCTGAATACTGCCTGTAACCATAAGACAATTTACCATCAACTAAACCTTCATCTAACACAACAGGATTACTGCAATTTGTGTTCCTGCAATGCGTTAACTCTATTTCTGGATTCCAGCTTCCATTAAATCCAGCCAAATAAACATTATAGTTACCGTTAACTAAAGACGAAAACAAAACATACTTTATTCCGTCATCTAATGTTATTACTGGGTCAACTGAATTCAAAGAAGAAACCAGTTCACTTGAACTCCATGAACCATCATAAAACCTATAATAAACTCCATCATCAACATAAACTAAATGGAAATCGTTTCCGTCTGCAACCAAATAAGGATAACTTCCAGAGCCAATGTTTTGTGGTGAACTCCATTCTTGTGAAACAGGATTCCTAACAGAAAAATTCAAATCACCATCATAAGAATACACAACCATAACCTGATTGCTTTCGTCTGCTGCACTAGAAAAATAATCTGCATTAGCCACAAACTCTGGATTAAACTCTAAACCATCAGTTGAATAATAACCCAACAAAGACGGAGTATAAGGAATCACTTCAAATGAATCCTGTTTCTGGTCAACCAAATCGTCATAAGAGTCATATAATGAGACTGTTACAGTATAGTTTCCTGTGTTTTTCCATTCATTCCATTCGATGTTAAACTCTTTTGTTTCTGAAGCATGCAGTAAGCCAATGTTTTCGTCGTAAGAGTGGTTTTCTGGGCCGGTAATGTTTACATTGTAGTATAATCCTGTATAGGTTGTGTTTGGATTAAAGTTTATTGTACTAAAATTGCCTAATCCGCTTTCATCAGGAAGAACACTTTCATTCAAATTCAAATTTAAGTCAATGTGTCTTATTGAAGTTAAAACAGAAGAGTTTTCATCAGCATTTGTTCCTTGCACATTAACAATTATTTCAAATAATCCTGCTTGACTTGAATTAATGTCATGCCATTCAATTTTAGTTGAAGTATGTGAATTCAAGTCTCCGATTAATTTAGTTAATGAGTCAGTTGTAGTTAGTTCAGCTGGCAGAATTAAAGTAGCGTTTGCATCCAATAACTTTGCTCCATTGTTTTCTACAATAAAATTCAAGTCAAAAGGTTCCCCTAAATCGTTTAAGGCATCAAACTCAAACTGTAAAGAAAGTTCCGGGTCAACACAAACAGTAACAGAATTATAATCTTGGTTGTTTGTTTCATCTTTTTCGTCGAACAAGTTTTCGTCATCCACTGTAATAAAAGCGTTGTAGTCTCCTGCTTTAACTGAATTCCAGTCAAATGTAATTAATTCAGTTGAGTTAGCATCAATGAAAGGAATAGTTTTATGTTCTGTTAAAAATTCAAATGGTTTTCTTATGCTGTTGCTTATTCTGATTTCGTCAATTAGTCCGTTAAATGGTTCGTATCCTATGGTGCTTGAACCAATAATTAAGTCATCAGTGTTTACTGTATTGTTTAGGTTTCCAGACAAATTTGAGTCTTCTTGTAGTATTCCATCTATGTATGCTTTTGCTTCAACTGTTGTGGAATTAATTTGTTTGAATGTTCCTAGGAAATAATGCCATGTTCCTGCTGATGGTGGACTGAATGCAAGTATTTGGTAGCTTCCTCCAGCTTCTCTGAAATACCATTGAAAAGCAGTATTCTTGACATTTGTTCCGTAGTTGGCTGAAACACTTCTTTTGGCTAAAATTCCTTGATAAGAACTGTTCCAGCCATTGGAATAAAACCAAAATTCAACACTTAGTTCTCCAGTTAAATCCAAATCATTATGGTCTGCTACACTAACATAATCATCAATTCCATCGAAACTTAAAGCTGAAACACCAAACTTTGAGTTCTCAGTCCAAGCAGGCTCCCCGACACCCTTAAAAGAACCATCATGGTTTCCAGTTTCATCAACTAAATTTGTTCCAGAATCGGAATCAGCATGATACAAAGCAACAGTATACTCACCCACTCTAAAAGAATCAATTCCCCTAACACTAAACAAAACATTAACGTCAACAGCATTCAAGTCTCCAACATTCTCAACCAAAGCACTGACAACAACATTTTCATCTTCTTCAGGATAAACAGGATTAAAAGTAATGTTGTCTGCTGTAATCTGGAAATCAGGTTTAGCTTCTTCTATTGTTCCATAAACTTTAATTCTTTTTATTATCTGGTTTGGGTCGTTTGAACTCAAATTAATGTATTCGTTAAATTCTCCTAAATTCATATCCAAAACATTCAAGTCCACACTAAATGATTGTTTTTCGTCTGGCTCTAAAATTAAAGGCAAAACCAAGCCAGTAACCGTTAAATTGTCTGAAACATTCATGTCAAAAACATTCAAATCAGCATTACCAGTATTAACTATATTAAAGTCTTGAGAAACATTCTGCAAATTATTAATGTTTTCTAAATCCCATTCTCTTGAAGGTTCAATCTCAATGTTAGGATTCAAAATTGAGAAAGTGTTTGATACTGCTTCTCCTGTTAGCACTCCATCAGTTGCAATAACTCTGATTTTGTATGCTGTGTTTCCATCAACCATTCCAACATCAAAAGTGAAATTTTCGTCAGTTATATGCATTCCCAAAGGATTCCACGTTGAACCATTATCATCAGAATACTGCAACACAAACTCTAAATCATCTCCATCTGCATCATTAGCCGCCCACTCAATTGAATTATCTCCAGACCAGTGTTCTCCTTCAGAAGGAGAAATAATAGAAACAGTTGGTGAATTTTCAGAAACAAACCTTTCAGCTTTCAATTCACCATTACAAATAACCTGGACAGAATTAACGTCTTCAGAGAAAGGAATTGAAATAAGAAATGGGGAGTAGTTTGAATCATGAGGAGGATAAAAAGAGCGCTCATAAAAATAAACTGAAAAGTTATAATCGTTAAGCGGCATTGAATTAAAGTCTATTGTTCTTACAGCACAATTTCCATCAGAGGAACCAAATTCTTGTCCTTCAGTTACATAAAACTCATATAATTCAACATTAAAGTTAATATCAACTAATCCACTCAATAACAAAACATTAATATCTGTGTCTAAATATTTACTGCCTCCTGAAATTTCAAAAACGGAAAATAAATGTTGATATTCATCATATGTTGTCCATCTATTAGGAGGATTAAAATCGCCTGTCCCCATATAAGAGTAAGTGTTTTGCGGGTTACAAAGGTTTGAATCAACACTTGTAAACTCTTTTTTTTCTTTCACGGAAATAGCATTATTAATGGGATAACCCAAACAGATGCCAGGGGGATACCCATAATTAGAACAATGGAAACTATTGCAATCTGGATGATTGGGGTTTGCACAAGTATACTGTTTATGTTGGTTTTGGTCATAATACTCTTCACAAAAATTCAGAGTATAATCAGCATTCCAAATAGTATGTCCAACTTCGTGTGCAACTTCTATAGTGCCTGAACGACGCACAAGAACAGATTCTGCCAAACTTGTAGTATATCCGGAGTTACTATTATAACCTATAACTCTATCCTTAAACCAATTCCTAGGAACCACACCTATAACTCTATATTCAAAGTTTAATGGATCAGAAAGGAGTCCTGCTAACCATTGTTGTTTTAGTATTTCATCCAAGAAAATACTTAATTGACTACCAGCATAATGATTAGCATCTGTAGGACAAGTTTTATCTAAACAAAAAACGCTTGATTTTGGAATTATTATCAAATGATCGTTGCTTAAAGGGTAAGTGGAAAGCAAGAAATTTTTCATTCTGTTAACATCTTTCAAATACGTGTCAAAATTGCTTATATAATAATTACCAAAAAACAAATCCTTGTTATAAGTGTAGTCTCCAAGAGTATCAAGTTCCACAGGAGTAAAAATTAAAACAAAATCTTTCACATCTTTTATTGTTGCTTCTGTTACAGCATAATTGTTATTTTCATCAATTTCTTCATGCTGATTGATCCAGTCAACTTCTGCGCTTATTTCAAAAGTGCCTTCTTCTTCAAAAGGATTTTCTATATAGAATATAAAATTATAGTCCCCTAAAAATGTATTTACATTGTAATCATTTTGTCCGTTGAACTCTATTCTAACTGCTACATTTTGTTCTCTGTTCATGTCGTTTGTGTTGTTTACCCCAACTTTCACTGCTGTCGCTTTTCCTACAACCAAATCAACATTTTCAACTGCTTGGATTGCTTTGATGAAATTTATTTTTAGGTCTATGTCATATGGTTCTACTGTGTAGTTTGTATAGCTTTGTATCCATTGTCCATCCACTAAAGCTTGAAGTGATAAAGTGTATTCTCCGTTTTCGTCTGGTGCGTTTGCAATG
>Ga0180009_10007849_pt1 | contig 10774 bp, 16 predicted proteins | sample OS_PC_MetaG_FD_123537 | JGI IMG/M metagenome (GOLD analysis project Ga0180009, IMG submission 123537) | Groundwater microbial communities from the Aspo Hard Rock Laboratory (HRL) deep subsurface site, Sweden - OS_PC_MetaG | ecosystem: Environmental > Aquatic > Deep subsurface > Groundwater... | reverse complement strand
TTCTCCTTACAAACATTCTTAAATTCTACCAACGGGACACCCAGTTTGCGAAAAAGCCTAGTTATTCAGGCACACTTTTAAGGACAAAGGCTTGTCTTTGAGAAAAGTGCGGAAGACAGGAGTCCGCGTCTCCGAAATCGCCAAGTGACGATTCCACAATCGTCATTCTGGCTTGTCCAGAATCTGTTGCTAAATCATATTTTTCCTGGTAACATCAAGCAAGTTTCAATTAATGCCCATTTGATAGGAGGTGAACACTAAAAGTGACAAAACAAGACTTAATAAATCTAGTAGCTAAAAAAGCTCATTTAACCAAAAAGGCCGCCAAAGAAGCCGTAGAGGTTTTCTTTTCAGAAGTAATTACTTCTCTAGTCAAAGGTGACAAGGTAGTCATATCCGGTTTCGGTACCTTCTACGTATCCAAAGTAGGTGATAAATCCGTTGTTCCATTTGGAAACGAAAACGCCAGGCAAGTCATCAAAAGCCACAAGGTTATCAACTTCAGAGTTGGTAAACCACTAAGAAAAAAGATTTGGTAACCAAATGAAGTATTTTTTTATCAAAACCTTTGGCTGTCAGGCTAATAAATCAGATTCAGAAAGAATTGCTGGTGATTATATTGCTCGTGGTTTCAAAGAAACTTCTAACTGGAAAAAAGCTAATGAAATAGTTGTCAACACTTGTAGTGTTCGCCAACGTGCAGAAGATAGAGTTAAGGGTTTTTTGCTAAATATAGAAAAATATTTTGGAAGCAATAGGCCCAAGATTATCTTAACTGGTTGCATGCTCCATCACCAGAAAAAAAATCTGCTTAAACTATTACCTCAAATAGATCAGATTCTGCCCATAAACAAGGTTGGCTTCAACTCCCCAGCCATTAGAAAAGATAAACTACATGCTTTTGTACCTATTTCCAGCGGTTGTAACTCGTTTTGCACATACTGCATCGTTCCTTACTCAAGAGGCAGAGAAATCTCAAGACCCATGGAAGACATAGTTAGCGAAGTGAAAGATCTGGTAAAAAATGGCTACCAAGAAATCACTCTCTTGGGGCAAAACGTTAATTCTTATGGTCTAGAAAAAACCAACATCAAAACAAGAAAATCAACTTTATCTAAACCAAAATCCAGCCCACCCTTTGTAAACCTTCTTCAAGAAATATCAAAATTTAAAGACCTTAAAACAATTAATTTTTTAACCGCCAACCCCTGGGACTTCCACCCCGCTTTAATCAAAGAAATTACTCAAAACAGAAAAATAAACCGATTTATCCATCTGCCAGTTCAATCGGGTAGTAATCGTATTCTAAAATTAATGAATCGCGGTTATACCGCCCAAAACTACATAAAATTGATTAATCAAATTAAAGTCGCAGTGCCCAACGCCACCTTTGGTACAGACATCATAGTAGGTTTCCCCAGCGAAACAGAAAAAGACTTTCAGGACACCGTTAATTTAACCAAAAAAGCAGGCTTTCAAGTGGCCTTTATTGCCCGGTACTCTCCCCGCCCTGGTACCGTAGCCTATCGTTTGTATCAAGATAATATTCCCCCCCAAATTAAGAAAAAACGTTGGCAAATACTAGAGAACCTAATTAACAAACCTCACCTATCTACTCGCCCAACAATCAGATGAAAATTCTAGTTATCTGTGGCTTAACCGCTTCTGGCAAGACATCACTGGCCTTAAAAATCGCCAAAAAAATCGGCAACACCTGCATAATCTCGGTCGACTCTCGCCAAGCTTATCAGGGTCTGCCAATTCTTACAGGTCAAGACATTCCACCAGGCTTCATCCGTCACCAAGATAACTCATATAGATACCAAAACCTACCCAGCATCTACTTCTCCAAAGATTCCTCATCGGATACTGTCCTCGACTCTGGTCGTGACTGTTCAGATGTGGAATCTGAACAGGGTTCAATAAACATCTGGGGCGTAGACCAAATTTCACCCACAGAAACATTAAACATCTCGGATTTTACCAATTTTGCCTGGCAGGTAATTAAAAAAGAAACGTTGGCAAAAAAAAATATAATAATTGTAGGGGGTACCGGTCTCTACCTAAAAGCCTTAACCCAACCCATGCTAGACATCCACACTGGTTTTAACCAAAAACTTAGAAACAATCTAAGCAAGCTATCTGTTAAAGATCTCCAAAAAAATCTGCAAAATCTTAATGTAAAAAAATTCAAGAGCATGAATCAGTCAGACAGATCCAACCCCCGCCGTTTAATAAGAGCCATAGAGATCTTATTAAACCCTGTCTCAAAAAAACCTACATACCTTAAGCTACAAAAAAACACCCATTTTCGCTGGATTGGTTTAAAGTCAGACATGGCCACATTAGAAAAAAACATCCACACTCGAGTATTAACCAGGCTTAATAACAAAGTAATAAACGAAGTCAAAGCGCTGAGAAGTTTAAAATTAAACCAAAAATCACCAATTTACTCCGCCCTGGGTCTGGCTCACATTTTAAAATATATAAACAAAGAAACAGATAAAGATGAATTAATTAAGGCATGGACCCAGGCTGATCTCAAGTACGCCAAACGCCAGTTAACCTGGTATAAAAAACAATTCCAAATAATTTGGTATGATTTAGATAGTAATCAAAAAAAACTTATTAATACCTTAAGTTCATGGCTGATAAAATAAAAACACTTCGTCACACAGTCGATATTGCCCCATCAAGCGTCTTTTGGGTCCTAATCGTCTTTCTCGGCATGAAATTTTTGGCAGAAATAACCAGTGTTTTGCTTTTAGTTTATATTGCCTTTCTTATTGCCATTGCCATTAACCCCCTAATTACTTGGCTAGAGTCAAAAAAAATTCCCCGATCTTTATCTTCAGTTCTAGTCATTCTCTCTCTTTTTACTGCTATTGGGTTTTTAGTCTCTTCCTTCATAAAACCATTAATTTCTCAAACTCAAAACTTTCTTACCCGCCTTCCAGAAATTATTGAAAAAGCTTCTAGTTACAACATTAATCTCGACTCCTTCTCTTCTCAGGCTTTTATCGTTTCCGATCATGTCATAAAAATTGCCGTTGGTACTTTGTCTGGTATTATTACCACCTTTACCACCCTGGTTATTAGCTACTACATTCTTCAAGCTAGGCCTAAGTTAAAAAACTCTTTAATAACCATTTTTGGCCACAAATCCAAGCTTTATTACCATATTTTTACTAAACTAGAGAAAAAACTCGGCTCCTGGGTTAGGGGAATCTTAACGCTAATGTTATCCGTAGGTGTTTTCAGTTACCTGGGTTATAGCCTAATTGGTTTGCCCTACGCCGTTGCTTTGGGGGTTATTGCTGGAATGCTAGAGATTATTCCTAACATTGGCCCCACCATCACCGCTATTTTCGCCATAATAGTCGGTATTTCTGTGTCTCCAACTCACGGTCTTGCTGCCCTTATCGTTTCAATCTTAGTCCAACAACTAGAAAACAATCTTCTGGTTCCTAAAATCATGCAAAAAACTACTGGCCTTCATCCTTTGATTACTATTGTAGCTCTACTTATTGGCTTCAGCTTGGGCGGTCCCACCCTAGCTGTTATTTCCCTTCCTATCACTTTGTCACTTCAGGTCATCATCACCCACATCCATCTAAACAGAAAAAACCACCTCCCCCAAGTAGACTAAATTATTAGCTTTTTTAAGACATCATAAGCCGGATTCTGTTACCCAAAATAAATTGGATGAAGAACATCTATCTATGCCCTCGACTTTTTAAGCTTGGAAAAGATACCTTAAAACGCTTAAATTCGGAGGTTGCAGCAGGGCGGGTTACCACTCCACCACCATTACTAGTGATGAATCTCTTACCATTACAGATAAAAGCGTTTCACCTTATTCGTCTCTGTGGCCCTATCGCGCCCTAGAAATCACTTCCTAGAGGACCAGCTTTCACTGGCCACCATATCTTTTTGCTGTCCGGACTTTCCTCTCTCGGCTTTCGCCTCAAGCGTTCCTCGCTGATGTCTTAAAAGAGCTAACCCATATATTATATCATTTCAACTCAAAAACTTGACTTTTACTCTACAATTTCATATTATGAAGTTATGAACAATATAAACAACACATATCTAACTATAGAAAAAGCCCTACTCACAGCCAGTCAAGATGTACTTTTAGGAATCGTAAATTTTATTCCCGTATTACTATCCGCCGTTCTAGTTTTTGTTTTCGGTATTTTTGTTGCCCGTTGGGTCAAGATTGGAGTGGTTAAGTTGCTCAACTTGGCACGCTTAGCTGACATAATCTCTACTCCAGCCGTTAAGAAATTTCTTAAAAACGCCTCGATTACTAAAAAAATAGACGACGTTCTGGGAGAAATCTTTCGCTACATAGTTCTTTTAATATTCTTCGTTACTGGTGTCAATCTACTGGGTTTAAGCACCGTTACCCAGGTTTTGAACGGGGTTTTAGCTTATTTACCCCAGGTTTTTGCCGCCATTCTAATCCTCATTTCCGGAATTCTTTTAGCAGGTTTTTTAGAAAAAGTTGTTAAAGGTTCTCTTGGTAGCATAGATCTTCGTTCATCTAGGTTAATGGGTAAGTTCACCAGCTACCTTATCATGGTCATAACCGTCTTAGCCGCCATCTCCCAGCTAGGTATTGCTCAACCCTTCGTTGGAACCATTTTCATCGGTTTTGTTGCCATGCTTTCACTAGCTTTAGGTCTGGGTTTTGGTTTGGGTTCCAAAGACCTAATCAAGCAAGTGCTTGAAGACTGGCACAAAAACTTCAGAAAAGACACTAAGTAATGTCACCACTCCATTTAACTTTTTTTGGGATTCTTCAGGGTATCACTGAATTCCTGCCCGTTTCTAGCTCCGGTCATCTGTTATTTTTTCGTCAGCTTTTTGGCTCTTACAACCAACCATTAGTCACGGATATTATTCTGCATACCGGTAGTCTGGCTGCCATTCTTTACTTTTTTAAAGACACACTTAAAAAAAATTTCACAAAACTAATTCAACCATTATTGGTAAGTGTTATCCCCGCTAGCTTGGTTGGTTTATTCTTTCTAGATCAGGTTGAGTCTTTATTTAACTCACCTAGGTTTTTGTTTCTTTCTTTTTCCGTTACCACCATCATCTTACTGCTCTTTAGTCAATTAAAGTGGCAAAAAACAGGCATAAAAAACATCAACTCTAAAAAAGCCTTTGGGGTAGGCCTCTTTCAAGCTCTTGCCATTGTGCCTGGAATTTCTCGCTCTGCCAGCACAATTTTTGCCGGTAAATTAATGGGCCTAAACTCCAACACCAGTTTCTCCTTTGCTTTTCTCATGGCCATACCAGCTATTTTAGGTAGCATGGTTCTCTCATTGACCAAACTAAACATCTCCTCTCTTAATCTTCAACCAAACATTTTGCTCACCATATTTTTATCCAGTTTCATCTCCAGTCTTCTGGCTTTAAAAATTCTTCAAAAAATACTAAAAAATAAACGCTTAACAAACTTCGCCTTCTACACCGCCGCCCTCGCCGCCATCTCCCTTGCTTTGTTCATATGATAAAATCTAACTATGAAAAGAATTAATCTCAAAGACATCGTTTGGAAAGAAGGTAAATATTATGTATCCTGGAATCTAAACACTGGGGTCTCCAGCTTTGGCGACACAAAAAAAGAAGCTCTAGAATCTTTAAAAGAAGCTCTAGGATTACATTTAGAAGAGATTTCCCCATCAGAGGTCACAAAAATAGAAAGACCCAACTTAGTCTCCTCTATGTTTAGTTATGCCTAGACCAATTCCTTTAAAGAAAATATTAAAAACTCTTCGTTCACGAAATTTCTTTCTTGTTGCACAAAGAGGATCTCATGCCAAATATCGTAAAGTTGGCACCCCAACACGCAACGTCACCGTTAAAACAACCAAAAAAGAAATACCATACGGAACCTTTCGATCAATCTTACTCCAATCTGGATTAAAAGAAGAAGACTTTAACAAGAAAAAATAAAACAATTACATGTCGCCTAAATTTTTCAAAACCATCGAGGATAAAAAAATACCTTTGCCGGTATTTTTTCCCGACGCCACCAGAGCTGTTCTTAAAACTCTTGACTCGGTTGACATCACAAACACCCAAACTCCAGGGGTCTTGGTTAATACCTTTCATCTCTATTTAGAACTGGGCAAAAGAGTTCTAATAAAACATGGTGGGGTAGGTAACTTCATGAACTGGGCTGGTGGAATCATCTCCGACTCCGGCGGTTTTCAAGTAATGTCAGTAATAAAAGCCAATCCAGCCCAAGGCAAGGTCATAGACGAAGGGGTAATCTACCGACCGTCGAAAAACAAAAAAATTCTCTTTACCCCAGAAGAATCCATCAAGTTTCAATCACACATTAAACCAGATATGTTGGTAGTTCTAGACGACTTTACCCCTCCCCAGGCCAGTCGTGAGCAAGCAGAAGACACAGTCAACCGAACCATTGCTTGGGCAAGTCGTTGTAAGGACGAGTTTCAAAAAATCTACGCCAAAACTCCTAAAGCCAAACGCCCATATCTACTCGCCGTGGTTCAAGGTGGCGACTACCTAGATTTAAGGAAATACTGCGCCCAGGAGCTAGTCAAGATAGGTTTTGACGGCTTTGGTTACGGTGGTTGGCCCATGAGAGCCAACGGAGAGTTTAATTATCAGGTAGCTCAAACCATAGCCGACTGTACTCCCAAAGATTACCTGCTTTATGGTTTGGGAATCGGTAAGCCAGACGAGATAGTAAAACTGGTCAAAATGGGTTACCATATTTTTGATTGCGTTTTACCCACCAGAGACGCTCGCCACCAAAGACTCTATGTTTACACCGCCAAATCAATAGATCAAATAAATCTTAACGACCCCAAGTTCTATAAATACCTCGTCCCCACCAAACAAAAATACTACTCTGATACCAGCCCAGTCAGCACCGCCTGTGACTGCCTTTTGTGCACCAACTACTCTAAAAGCTACCTAAGTCATTTATTTAAAATAGGAGATTCTACTGCCATGAGGTTAGCCACCATCCACAACCTCCGTTTCTACTCCCTCCTCATGGAAAAACAAAAAACCCGACTAACTTAAAAAGCTTCATCGGATCTTTTGTATTTAAACTTAAGACTATTTTACGGCCCCAATTTTAAACATTTTTGTACCGCAATCTGGGCATACTGACTTAGTAGCTGGTTTTCCATTCTTCATGGTTACTTCCTCAAAATCATCACCCACATCTTTCTTAGCGCGGCATTTTACACAATACATTGTCATTTTACTTCACCCCCTTCTGTTTTTTCAAAAGCCTTTTTAAGAAGTACTACCTAAAAAGATAGTGCCACAAGGCTAACTCCAAGGCTACAGCAAGCATAGTCAGTATAATCGTCTTTGTCAAGTCCGTTCGCAAATAAGACTTATATATTTTTTTCGTCATTTTGGCTTGCCCAGAATCTTTTTTACCCAAACCTAGCTTATCAATATTCACTTTAAAACCCACAATTTCCCCTTGTCCTCGTCTATTTTGCACACGCCTCTTTTGCTTTTTTGTCCTTCTTGTTCTTGCCATGATTCGTAAATTATAGCTAAAATGTCTGCCTAAGCCAAGTGGAGATTATGTCGATATTCATAATTTTCTGATAGAATTACTTTCATGGATTTTATTTTAATTTCACTCATTGGTCTAGTTGTCTGGTTAGCATTGATCACATTTTTTTACATCAGGCTCTCTTTTCACTATCGCCACCTTACCCAGGGCGTTACCAAAAAAAATCTTCTTTCTTCCCTTAACCATCTCATTGCTCAGTCCAAAATAAACAAAGAAGAACTAGACATGTTAACCCAAAAAGTAGACAGCGAAATTAAACAAAACAAACTCCATCTTCAAAAAATTGGTTTCAAGCGATTCAACCCTTTCACCAACACGGGTGGCAACCAAAGCTTTACTCTCTGTTTGCTAGATGAAAACAACACAGGTATTGTGATAAGCTCATTACATAGTAGAGAGTCAACCAGACTCTACGCTAAAGAAATTACCAAAAGCAAATCAGAAACAGTCTCTCTCTCTTCCGAAGAGCAAGAGATAGTAAAAGAGGCAACAAAAAAATAACTATGCAAATTTCCGCTAAATCCAAACTAATAATCATTCTGGTTGCTACTTACCTTTCCTCAGCTGGTCTTACTTTTGCTTTCTGGCCAACGTCTTCAGGCCTTGTGTCTCCAAGTATTGTCACCGACCCGTCTGGCCAACCAACCATTGATCCAGGCGAACCAAGAACTGAAGCATGCCCTCTAAACAGCGCCTTATACACAAAAACAGAAAAAGCTTTATGGGAAACACGTCGCCCCATGGTCGTTATGATAGAAAATCACACAGAGGCTAGACCCCAATCTGGTCTATCCAAGGCAGACATTGTTTACGAAACCATTGCCGAAGGTGGTATTACCAGATTCATGGCCGTCTACTACTGCGACGCTGCTTTTGGTGACACTATCTTGGGTCCAGTCAGAAGCGCTAGAACATACTTCCTAGACTGGGCTTCAGAGTATTCTGAAAATCCTATTTATGTTCATGTTGGTGGAGCCAATACTCCAGGCAAGGCCAATGCTCTAGGGCAGATAGGCGACTACGGTTGGGCAGGGGAGAACGACCTTAACCAGTTCGGTCTTTCTGTTAACGAATGCAGAAGAGATTACGACAGAATAGGCCACGATGTAGCCACAGAGCACTCTATGTACTGTTTCACAGAAGCCCTTTGGAAATTAGCAGACAAACGAGGTTGGTCCGCCATAGGAGAAGATAAAGAGTCTTGGGATGAAACCTTTACTTCTTGGAAGTTCACCAATAAAAAGCCAGAAAACGGTGATCCAGCTACCAACATAACCTTTGACTTCTGGGACAAATTCAGCCAATACACCGTGAACTGGCAATACAGTGCAGACACCAAGGTTTACAAGAGAATCAATGGTGGTAAGAGTCAAATAGACAACAACACAGATAATCAATTAGAAGCTACCACAGTCATGATTCAATTCGTCACGGAAACCGGACCGATAGACGATCTAAAACATATGCTCTACGGTACCACTGGTGCCGGCAAGGCAATCGTCTTTACCAATGGTCAAGCAGAAAACTTAACCTGGAAAAAGAAAACCCGTTTAGATCGCACCATCTTTTACAATTTAAAGGGCAAAGAATACAACTTCCAACCCGGTAAAATCTGGATAGAAGCCGTCTCTACCAGCAACACCATCTCGTATTAACTTCACATCTTGACTTTTCCAACCCCCTTGTCTTTCTGAACTCACCCCGTCCTCCGTCATTCTGAACGTAGTGAAGAATCTAGCGAAGCGTTTCCTCTTGTAATATACAATTAATCTCAAATGAAACAGTGGTTTGTCTATATTATCACTAACCATAAAGATACAGTTCTATATACGGGCATTACTAATAATCTGAAGCGACGAATCTGGGAACATCAAGAAAAAATTGTTGGTAACTCATTCTCCAAAAAATATAGACTCTACAAACTTATCTGGTTTGAAATATTTAATGACCCTCAGCAGGCCATTGAGATAGAAAAGAAAATCAAAGGTTGGACCAGAGACAAAAAGATTAATATGATAAAAACTAAAAATTCAACCTTCCAAGATTTGAACTCACGCTAACGCTAGATTCTTCGTTTCACTCAGAATGACCACCTTAGAGGATTTTCCTCTATCCCTCCGTCATTCTGAACGCAGTGAAGAATCTAGGTAGCCAAGGCGACCGCATCTTTTACGCTTCGCTAGATCCTTCACCAGGCCTGCCTGCCGGCAGGCAGGCTCAGGATGACGAGAAAGGAGATGTTATTCAACAAGCCACATCTTGACTTTTCCACATAGAAAGATATACTGCAGTTAATTCCTGCTCAATAATATATTTTTAGACCCGTTTGTCAACATGGCACAACTATCAGACTTCATCATTTCAAGAGTTAGAGTAAAACTTTTATCCATTTTTTTAAGTAAGCCCAACGGGATGTATTACGTTCGTGAACTTACCAGAATGGCCAAAGAAGAAATAAACGCCATCAGAAGAGAGCTAAAAAGAATGCAAGACGTTGGCATGTTAAAAAGTGAAAAAAGAGGTAATAGGCTTTATTACACATATCAGACCTCTTACCCCTTTTACCCAGAACTTTTAAATCTGGTCATCAAAAGCTCCCCAGTTGGCCAGCAACTAATTAAAAACAAATCAAAATTAGGTTTTATCAAATACGCCTTCTTATCTCAAAAATTAATCCGTGGCATAGATAGAGACGCAGAGCACATAGATCTCTTAATAATTGGCAAGGTCATCATGCCCCAGCTATCTCTAATTGTAAAAAAACTAGAAAAAATCTTAGGTTCAGAAATAAACTACTCATCAATGACAGAGGAAGAATATAAGTACAGAAAATCAAGAAAAGATCCGTTTATCACCTCCGTCTTGCTTCAGCCTAGAACAATGATCATCGGTGATGAAACTAAATTACTAGCCTAATGACCCATACTCAAAAAATAATCAAGGTAGGTAACTCACTTGCAGTCACCATCCCCTCGCCTTTGGTAAAAACCCTAGGGTTAAAAGCAAAAGACAGCGTTTTGGTGGTCCAGAAAGACGCAGAAAGTATCACCTATAAATTCCTAAGTAAGAGTTCACACTTCCTGAATGGGTTTTACCAAACCACTTCTCTGATCATCTTGTAAGTACATAAATATACCGATACATCCATAAATTGTTCTTGACATATGCTTGGGTTCTTGTTAAACT
>Ga0180009_10007848_pt1 | contig 10775 bp, 10 predicted proteins | sample OS_PC_MetaG_FD_123537 | JGI IMG/M metagenome (GOLD analysis project Ga0180009, IMG submission 123537) | Groundwater microbial communities from the Aspo Hard Rock Laboratory (HRL) deep subsurface site, Sweden - OS_PC_MetaG | ecosystem: Environmental > Aquatic > Deep subsurface > Groundwater... | reverse complement strand
CGTCAAATCAACCGTTGCGGGTTTTGCAGCTCTTCCGTAATGAAACTTAGAAACTCAGCAGCATAAGTCTCATTGATAACTCTCTGGTCAGCCGCCAGAGACAGACTGACAATTTTTCGCACCGTTATTTTATCATTTTCATAGATGACTGTGTGGACGACATTACCAACAGCCAATATAGTGCTGGCCGGCGGCGGCACGATCCCCAGAAAAGAATCAATGCCATACACGCCAAGATTGCTCAACGCTACAGTTTCGCCTTCTATGTCCTCAAGTGTCAATTGATTATCACGTGCTTTATCGGTCAGCGATTGTTCCTCACGGGCAATTTCCGGCAACGTTTTTTCCCCGGCATCCTTCACCACCGGCACAACAAGGCCCTGCGGAGCATTAACCGCAAAGCCAACATTCACACGTTCGGCTATCCTTATATTGTCACCATCAAACTTACCTGCCGCGAGAGGATATTTTTGCACCGCCAGACCCAGAGCATGAATATAGAAGGCATTCGTCGTTATTTTGACGCCCAACGACTTTCTAAGCTTGGGCCGCATGGCCATAAGCTCGGTAATATCCGCCTTCGAACCAACGTAAAAACAGGGCTTGCTCAGCTTGGATTTTAACATCCTTTCGCCGATGAGCTTCTGGATTCTGGTCAGCGGGATATGATTTTTTGTCGGATTATCCAAAGACGCCTCTACAGAAAATTCCGACCCGCCACCGGCGGGTATGGATCAGAACCCAGCGTTGCCGGGTCGAATTCCGGTTCTTTATTAAGGACCTAATTTTGCCCATAATGTAATACCAAATACGCATTTTCCCAAGGATTTTTTTTATACGCCTAAAGGCTTGAGCAACATTCAGACAGAGGTAAATTTATTTAGCAAAATCCACCGGAAGTAATAATAGCTGATGCCGGTAAGACTATCAATCCCCGAAATAATAGAAAATGCGTCATAATCGGCGAATATATTTCAATATTCCGTCTTTTTTATATTTTTTTAGCTTCCCAAGAGCGCTGTTTTGTCCTATACTTAACATAAATTAAGTTTTATACTTTGGAAAGTCCAGGAATGTTAGCTGGTAGAGAAAATTAAGGTTAAGGTTTAAAAAGAGGGACTCGAAGTGAATATTTATGTGGGAAATTTGTCAAACCAGACAACCGAAGATGACTTGCGTCAGGCTTTTGAAGCTTTTGGCCAAGTCGAATCTGTCAACATTATAAAGGATAGATTTAGCGGTGAATCCAGGGGGTTCGGATTCGTGGAAATACCCTCTAAGCAGGAGGCGCAAAAGGCTATCGAAGAAATGAATGGCAAGGATTTGATGGGCCGCGCTGTGAATGTCAATGAAGCTCGCCCCAAAACTGACCGCGGTGGTGGCAGAGGCGGTGGTGGCGGTGGCGGTGGCGGTCGTGGTCGTGGCGGTGGCGGTGGCGGTGGCGGCCGTGGCGGTGGTGGTCGTGGCGGCGGTGGCGGCGGCGGTGGTTACGGCGGCGGTGGTGGTCGTCGGTACAAACAACCCGGTACTGTCAAAAAAATTGGATGCACGTTACTGGTTATTCAACAATAGTGGGTTAAAAGAGAGCCGGCATAGAATAACACCCCCTTTTTGTTTAGCAAAAAAAGCAAAAAAGAGGAGCTACCGGTACACTTTTTTTAAATAGTTTTTCTCCAGTTTTTCGTTTTTATTAAGAGCTTGCATTGTATAGCCCCTAACCCGGCGTAGCCGGAACCAAAGAGGGTGGGATAAAAGGCTGACGCCTGAACGAAACCGCCTTCTGCTCATAAGCATCCATCTTATTCGCACGACCGCAATCTCCCTGCCCGCCCTCTTCGAGGGAGGGAGATTGCTTGAGCTAAAACTAAAAGGTTTCGCTGCTGCTGCCGGGCCGGTCAAAGCTGTCGCCAAATAAAAGACGATTTGGCACCATCTTTGAAGCGGCCCTACACATTACTGATACTGTGGCCATTTGCCGCACAATACTTTTTCTAACAGCCTAAATATTCTTCTGGAAATATCGTTTAAGTGAGTCTTTTCCGCTCCGGCCCATACTAATGGGCGATACAGGATTCGAACCTGTGACCTCACGGGTGTGATCCGTGCGCTCTAGCCAACTGAGCTAATCGCCCCGTTAATTTTCGACGGGGATTATAAATCGCAAATCGCAAATCGTCAATTCATTCTATGAAGAAAGAATCCCAGATTAAGTTGCCATAACATTGAGACGTCCTAATTTAACACCCTTCATGCTCAATATGCTTTCCGCCACTTTATTGATTTCGCCGACCTGTCCTCGAAGCACAATCACCTCCAGACAATCGTGCTCATCCAGGTGAACGTGCAAAGAAGAAATCACCTGCAGGGACGAACCCGGAGTATGCGAATGTTGCAGACCTATCAGCCTGTCCGTGAGCTTTGTCGAGTGATGGTCGTAAACCAGAAATACAGCGGCGACCCCTTTGGCTTTTGGGTCGCCGAGACGCTCTTCACTTAATTGCCGGCGTACAAGGTCACGTATGGCCTCAGACCGGCTCTGATAGCCCTGCTTGGCAATAAGCCCATCGAACATCGAAAGCAGCTTTTTATCAAGCGACACCCCTATACGTTCAATTCGGTCCATTTTTGTTCCCTTTATCGAGTAAGGATAAATCTCCTGCGGGGTGAGCCACAAGGCATCGTATGAAAAGAGATTAACCACAGAGAACGGCACAGACACAAAATAATCAATTATCAATCGTTTCGCCGTTCCACTTCAGCCATCTTTTTAAGGGACACATTTTATCAGATTCCCGCTTCAGGGGGGCTGAATGGTCCCAAAATGGAAACTTTTATATGACCTCGAGTCGGCGAAGAATCGACTTTGTCCAGCGGCCGCTGCGAAGCTGGGAAAAGATAAGCAGTAACAGTATTAACAGCCAGTAGCCGCTAAACCGCAGATAGTAAAGGATGATACCGAATATACCTGGGGTTTCAGCAGAACTCCACTTCACCAGCTCACAGGGCGAATATATTGCTCCGAGAACTACACCGCCAAAGACTCTCTGCCAGGGCAGCAGCAGAATAAGCATAACCAGCGAGAGGAAAAACGCTCTGCTGATATGGTTCATTCCCCCGAGCCTGCCTACCAGCGAAACCTTCAAAGACAAAAGTATTGTCAGACAGTAAAGCAGCCCCGCTAATACCAGTATGGCATTAGCAACCCGGATACCCATCGCTAAATGTTTGAAGGTTATTCCAAACAGAGGATTCTCCATTTCTGCTTCGGCCGGCTCATTTTGCTCGGCAGCCACTTTTTTTGCAGCCTCGCCAACGTCCTGCACATCCTCACTCAAGCCCCCGCCCACAGCAACAGCCTGGTTACCGGGACACTCTTTTGCCGGGATGTAGCCGGTATTTACACCCCAAAAGCTTGCCTGTAACAGCAGAAGACACAAAACTACAATGATAAAGAAAAAGTTTTTCCATCCCCTGAACACCCCAATCGCTTCAAGACAATCGGTAGTATCCAATAAACTGCTTGGGCCGGCCTGGTTCTCGTTCATTTTTAAATCTCCTAAATTGGGTTAATAGGTGATTGGTTAATGGGTCATTTAACTACTCACCACTCACAATTTAACTACTCACCATTCCCGTGAGCATCCAGCAATCCTTCTTGAACTATTATGTTCTACTTCTGCGGTATGTGCAAGAAATTTTTTTGCCCGGCACCAATTGATTTCGAGCCGGATACCGGAGCCCGTTGAAAGGGCCGATTTTTCTCTCCCGGGCAATTGGTGCGGGGTTATTTCTCATTTTTTATCTTTTGGAAACTATTTTTTGCTGCTTCAATAGTCTTCTCAATGTCCGCTTTGCTGTGGGCCAACGAAACAAACATCGCCTCATAAGCGCTGGGTGCAAGATATATCCCCTGTTCTAACATCAGGGCAAAGAATTTCTTGAATCGTTTTATATCGGTTGACTGAACATCTGTAAAGTTTCGTATTTGCTTGCCCCCCTTCTTGCTTTCGCCAGAAGGCAGGGGGGTATCAGTGAAGAAACAGCTCATAATCGAGCCGAGGCGATTAATTGTAACGGCAATACCGGCGTCTTTAGCGGCATTAGCTAATCCGGCCTCCAACAAAGCTGCTGAAGACTCGAGTCTTTCATACGAGTCCGCCTCACAGAGTATATCCAGTGTCGCGTTTGCCGCCGCCGTTGCAAGCGGATTACCACTAAGTGTCCCAGCCTGATAGACCGGCCCGAGCGGAGCGAGCATGTCCATAATATCAGCTCGACCGCCAAAAGCCCCCACAGGCAGTCCACCTCCTATGATTTTACCTAAACAGGTAATATCAGCTTTTATACCAAAAAGCTCCTGTGCTCCACCGAGGGCCAAGCGAAAGCCGGTTATCACCTCATCAAATATCAAAAGCGAGTCATTCTGGTCGCATAAATTCCGAAGCGTCTGAAGGTACCCATCGATCGGCGGCACTACACCCATATTTGCAGCTACAGGCTCAACCAGAACCGCCGCGATTTTACCCTTGTACACCTGGAATGCTTTTGTTACCGCCTCAATATCATTATAGTCAATTATGACGGTCAGCTTCGCAATCGCATCAGGTACGCCTGGACTGGATGCGATGGCACCCTCGGCAAGGCCGGAACCGGCAGCAACCAGAAGCGAATCGCTGTGCCCGTGATAACAGCCGACCATCTTGATTATTAAGTCCTTTTTGGTGTACCCCCGGGCGAGCCGGATAGCCGTCATTACCGCCTCGGTGCCGCTGCTTACCAGCCGGACCTTCTCAATCGAATCGAAGGCGGAAATTATCTTCTTCGCCAGGGCGGTCTCAGCCAATGTCGGGGCCCCGAATGACGTGCCCTTGCGTGCTGCGGCGGCGATAGCTTCCAATACCTTCGGATGGGCGTGTCCGAGTATCATCGGCCCCCATGAGCTTACGTAGTCGATGTATTCATTGCCGTCAATATCGTGGATTTTTGAACCCTTTGCACTTTCAATGAAAAGAGGGTCCACATCCACCCCACCGAACGCCCGAACCGGCGAATTCACACCGCCCGGCAGACAACTACACGCCTCGGCAAAGGCCTGTGCCGATTTGCTTGGCCAAGATTTCTTTTGTTCGTCTAACATCTGCCTTTCTATCATAAAAGCATCAGCAGAAAAGTGCAAACTATTTGCATAAGTTACTGCCCCGCTACGGGCTGGGGCGGGTACTATTTTTCTTGCAATGTCTGCTCGCTTACATATACTTGGTGAATGGTGAGTGGTGAGTATTCGACTCAACAGTTAACTAATTAACGACTCACCAATTAACCGATTAACTATAATGTCGGAGCAAATATATGAATTTAGTCAAGTGGTTTCGGAAAAATAACAAAAAAGTGATGGCTGTTGTTGTCATCGTCATAATGTTCGGCTTTATCGGCGGCGGCACTTTGCTCCAGCAGCTCAGCCGAAGAGCAACAGGGCTGCACAAGACGATAGCCTACTTTGGGGACAACAAGAAAATAACAAACAACGACTTATCCATGGCACGCCGGGAACTGGATGTCCTCAGAAGCCTGGCCGCCGATGTCCTGCTAAGGAACCAGGACTTACGTGGAATTCTCCTGGGTGAGCTGCTGTTTGCTGAGCAGCAAACTTCGCCGGCCCTTATAAATCATATAAGGCAGACGATTAGAACGAACCGGTACAGAATCAGCGACAAACAAATCAACGATATGTATCGACGCTCGATGCCGTCCAATATATACTGGCTGTTACTTAAAAACGAAGCACAGCTCGCTGGTATCAGGGTGCCAAACGAGCAGGCCGGCGAATTGCTCGGACAAGTAATACCACAGCTATTCAACGGCCAGACATATTCGCAGCTAATTGGTGTTCTAAGAGATCGCTACGGCCTCCCGGAGAAGCAGCTCCTGGCAATATTTAGCGAATTGTTAGCCGTAATGCAGTACGCCCAGATGATTTGCTCAAACGAAGATGTTACAAGCTCACAGATAGCCCAGACCATTGCCACCAGCGCCGAAAGCATTGACGCTGAGTTGGTAGAATTCGATCCCGCCGTATTCGCACCGAGCATCGAGAATCCAGCATCGAGTATCGAGCAGGAGCATTTTAACAAATACAAGAAATTCTCGCCTTCCGCCGTAAGCGAGGAAAATCCCTATGGCATCGGATATAAGCTGCCGGACAGGGTGCAGCTTGAATACCTAATCGTCAGGCTCGACGATGTTCGTACGCTGGTAGAACCGCCCACTAACCAGCAGAAGGAAGATTATTACAACAGAAACAGAGAACAGTTATTCACTGAGCAGGTTCCATCTGACCCGAACGACCCGAACTCGCCACTGAACCAGCTAATTAAAAGCTATGCCGAGGTTTCAGATATGATTTCGGACCGGCTTCTAAAGGACAAAATAAACTCCACCGCAAATAGAATTATGCAGGATGCTAAAACAATTACCGAGGCCGGCCTGGAAGATACAGAAATAGAGCCTGCTACTCTGACTGATGAGCAGTTTAAGAAGAAAGCCGGCGATTATCAAACCACCGCCGAGCAATTAAGCGAAAAGCACAATTGTAAGCTATATGCAGGCCTGACGGGACTGCTTAGCCCAATCGATATGCAAACCGATGAATATCTTGCAAGGCTGTATTTAGAGGGCCAAGGGCAAAGTCCGGTCTCATTGGCTCAGATTGTCTTTGCCGTCGATGATTTAGCCGCCAGCGAGCTTGGGCCGTTTGATGTGCGAAAGCCCAGAATGTATGAAAATATCGGGCCCCTCAAAGATCTGTGGGGCTCGGCCAGGTTCGGACTCCTGGACTCCTCCGGACAAATAATGGCCATTATACGGGTGATTAAAACTATAAAAGCCGCCGAACCCCAAAGCATAGACCAAACCTTTAGCACAAGCTCACTTGAATTCGACCCAAACCAGCCTTCGGCCCTGAGCGGAGCCGAAGGGAAAGATGAAGCTGAAAATATTTATTCGGTAAAAGAAAAAGTCACCGAAGACTTAAAGAAACTTGCTGCAATGGACATCACAAAAAGCAAAGCCGAAGAGTTCATTGGCCTGGCGGCAAAGGACGGCTGGGACACCGCAATTGATAAATTTAACGAACTCTACGGAAAACAAACCAGCCAGGACCCAAACGACCCTAACGCATCTGAGATTTCAAATGAGGAAAAAAGCGTTAGCGAACCCTTCAAGCTGCAAAATCTTGCAGGCCTGCGAAGAATATCAAAGGCGACTTTACAGACTCTAACTGTCCAAACTGCAGGAAATCCGGCGGCACAGTTCTTCTTGAACCAGCGAAAAAACCATCGCCGTTTCGTAGAACAGCTTTATTCGCTTATACCGCAGGACAGTAACACGGCTGATACCGTCCCTCTGGTTATAGAGTTCAAGCCGGATATGAGCTTCTATTGCATAAAAAATATCTCAGTTAAGCGCATTACACTCCAGGAGTATGAAAAAACCAAAGCGATGCAAATCCAAAGAGAAGATTATACTCAATCCGAGAGCCTGGCGGCGGTTTACTTTAATCCCGAAAACATATTAAAACGGATGAGCTTCAAGCCTGCCCCCGCCGGCAACGAGGGTGGGCCGGCCAGGGTCGGTGAAGAACCCGCGGATGCCAATACACCCACAGAATCGGAGGCAACATTGTGAGGACACCGCTCTCGAAACAAAACCACACATTGTTTCTGCTGACTGTGGGACTGCTGGCCTGGCTCTTCCCGGGCGCCGGACATCTACTGCTAAAGGAAAGAAAACGTGCGCTCATTATATTCACAACTATTGTCTTTACCTTCTGCGTAGGGTTATATATCGGCTCAATTGGAATTATTAACCCCGTCGGAGCAAAGTCGTGGTATGTGGCACAAATTATCAATTCCCCGATAGTGGCGGTTTTGGGATATTTGGCCACAACTGGAGACTATCCCGTCTTTGGCAGGCCGAACGAAATCGGACAGATATACACTACCATCGCAGGTTTGCTCAACCTTTTATGTATTGTAAACGCCGTTTATTTGGCTCATCTGCGAAGAACAGACGACAGAAAACAGATGACAGAGGACAGATGACAGAGACGTTAAATCCGAAATCCTAATATCTAAATCCTAAACAATATCTAATGTTCAAAATCCAAATGACCAAAACGTTTTGAACATTTGACCCAGCAGCGCTGGGTTCCGATGAATACCCGCCGTTGGCGGGTCGAAATTTGAATTTGTTTAGGATTTAGGATTTAGTGCTTCGGATTTCCATATTTACGTTATTCTGTCTTCTGTTTTATGGCTGGAGACTGATATGTCGATAATGCCCGCTCTTGTAATGGCGACCTTTACAACGCCGGAAAAAATTAGCGCAAATCCGCAATCTATTCTGTGGCTGCTGCCATTAGTAGCGGCCATAGCCATCGTCTATAAAGCTACGAAGCTGCCCGAAATAAAATCCGCCAATTTCCTCAAGGAAGCTGTGCTTCTATCCGGTTCAATTGTTGTTTTTATGTTCATAACTGCATTGGTCCTGTGCGCCTTGGCCTGGCTGATTACAGAGTAACTGAGTGGATGAGTGGATGGGAAGATGAGTGAATGAGAGAATCAATGAGCACATTAACTCATATACCCGTCAACGCATATACTCATCCACTCATCAACGCTTTATTCGCCGTCCTCTACAGAGACCTTCTCCAGCACACCTAACTCGACAAGAGCATTGAAGGCGGCTTTTTGCTCCGCTTCTTTTTTGTTTGTACCCCAGGCGCTTGGGAAATGACTGTCCGCGATAACCACTTCCAGCTCAAAGCACTTATTATGGTCGGGGCCTTTTTCATCAAGCAGCACATAGACGGGCGTAACATTAGACTGCTCCTGGGAGTACTGTTGCAGTAACGACTTGAAGTTGCCCTGAGCTTGTTCTGCATCGGCTTGCTCAATTAACGAACTAAAAATTCTCAGGATAAAACTCTGGGCCGTGTCAAATCCTCCATCAATATAAATTGCGGCGATAATGGTTTCCAGCACACCGGCGGCAAGAGAGCCTGACAAAGCCCGGCTGGAAACCATGCCCTTACCGACTTTTAAAAATTTTTGCAGCCCCAGCCGCCTCGAAATCCGGGCGCACGTCCCCCGAGAGACAAGCATACTCTTAATCTTCGTTAAGTCACCCTCGAGATAACCTGAAAACCTCTCGAAGAGTGTTTGGCAGATAACCACTGCTAAAACTGCATCTCCGAGAAACTCCAGCCTTTCGTTACTTAAAAGACGATTATCCACTGCAGAGGAATGAGTAAATGCTTTGGCCAAAAGATTCTTGTCGGAAAATTCGTAACCTATCGTCTGCTCGATTTGCTGCAGAGTTTCTTTATCCATTTTAATTACGTCCTGCTTCTATCGGAACCCTGCGAGCAGATTACGAACACCGCTATAAACAGCGATCTTCGTAGCCGGCTCAACAGAAAAAATCCATCTGGTAGATGGTAAATAATAAATAGTAAATAGTAAATAGTAAATTTCACCACTGACACGGTTAATGGGTGAGTGGTTAATTGGATACTCACCACTCACTACTCACCACTCACTAAAGGCTTACTTGCTAACTTCCATCTGCAAACTTGCCAGGGCCACAAACTTATCGTCGGCAAACTCAAAAATCCCGTCGAGACCGGTTACCGTAAAGATACCTTTGGTTGCCGCCGCAACGTTGCAGAAAACAAGCTGATGACCGCAATCGGCTAACAGCTTGCGCAGCTTCAGCATCTTCGAGAGGCTGGAGGAAGTTACAATATCCACGCTGGAAAAGTCTATTACCGCGTCACAGTTACCTCTGTCACGCACCATCTCCGTAACCGTTTTGATCTCATCTCCCATCTCCGGCTCCTGGGGCAAGTCCACGAGAATAATATCTTCAGACCAATCTTGAATCCCCATCTTAATCTCCTTTTTTCAAAGAAACTTTATTTGCTTTACAGCGCTGGTTTGGCGTTGTCGAAGCTGGTATCGAAACTGGAAACCAGGGGCTGGAAACCCGATAAAAAACAAGCTTCGAGTTTCCACAACAAGCATCGATACGAGCATCGACAACCTTAAACGAAACTTTCATAAGTTTTATCGGCATAAGGTTCGGCCGGGTTAAGAAAGAAAAACAAAAGAAACTTTTTTACTCAAACTGACCGGTTTTTTCTGTCATGCTGAGCAAAGGGAAGCATCTGGCCTACAAATGAGAATAATCCCGATAAATCGGGACCTGTGAAGGAAGAGATTCTTCACCCTTCGGCTACGCTCAGGGCAAGCTTCTTTCGTTCAGACTTGTCCTTGAGCGAAGCGAAGGAATGACAAACCATCGGCCTATAAAAACTAATGTTTCTGTATTCTCAGGGGAATCAACGATAAAAACCGTCGAAAAAAGGTGAGAATTTTATTCTTTGTCTCTACTAAACTCACTTATAATTTTCGGTCTAATCTTCGATAACTGACAGCTTCTGCAATGTGTTCCGGCTGGATGTTCTCGGTACCGGCTAAATCGGCTATTGTCCGGGCCACTTTGCAAATCTTATCGTGAGCACGGGCGCTCAGCCCGAATTCCACCATCGCCTGTTTCAGGATAAATTCGCTCGCGGAATCGAGATTGCAGAACTTCTCCACCTGTTTATGACTCATCCTTGCGTTTATCCTAACCTTGCTGTCGCCGAACCGCTTTGCTTGAATGCCCCCGGCCCTGACAACATCCTGCCTCATCGCAGCCGAGTCGAGCCGGCT
>Ga0180009_10007847_pt1 | contig 10775 bp, 9 predicted proteins | sample OS_PC_MetaG_FD_123537 | JGI IMG/M metagenome (GOLD analysis project Ga0180009, IMG submission 123537) | Groundwater microbial communities from the Aspo Hard Rock Laboratory (HRL) deep subsurface site, Sweden - OS_PC_MetaG | ecosystem: Environmental > Aquatic > Deep subsurface > Groundwater... | reverse complement strand
GAATGCCTTAATTTTTTTACTCCCTATGAAGTCATTGAGAAGTATAGAAAAAGAAAAAAGCGCTATAGCGCTTAAGTGAAATAAAAAGACAGGGTGTTCGGATTGAGCCCTGTCAGTAGGAAAAACCTTCTTTACAAAATATAACGTTAATTTTTTGTTTGTCAAGAAAAAATAAAATTTAAATATGGTAAAATTTAAAAATGTTGTATAATAGTAGTATAATAAATTTTGTGTAAAACAAAAAAATGAGTACTCAAATAAACATGCAGAATAAAAATAATTGTTCTCCTAAAAATATGGGGTTTATTGAGAAAATTAAAAATAAAAGCTGGGGTTCTAAATTAGCGATAATTCTTCCGATTTTTTTTGTCGCGCTACTTGTGATGTTGATTTTTCTACCACCTTCTGAAGCAAATGCAAAAGAATTTGTTATACCAACTTGGATGCGGATTAGTGCATATTTTACAACTGTTCCTGGTGTTTCAGGTGTTATTAGTATTGCTGCCTATTTAGCTGGCTGGTGGAATTTTTCTGATATTTTAGAAATAGTAGGAAGTACTGTTGGCGGACTTTTTGAACAACTAACCGCTTTGTTGTTTGGTATTGCGAAGTGGTTTTTTCAAGGCGCTGCTGCTATTTTTGATTTTGCGATAAGAATGAGTTTGAATAATGAAATATTAGATTCAGATGTAATAGATAAAGGATTTAACACTGTTCTCAATATAGCTAATTTATTTTTTATTTTTATTTTACTATATATTGCTATTGCCACAATTTTACAATTAAGTAATTTTGATTGGAAAAAAACTATCTCAAAACTAATAATTGCCGCGCTTTTAATTAATTTTAGTTTATTTTTCACGAAAATAATTATTGATGTATCTAATATATTCGCTGTTAATTTCTATAATAGTATGAAATATGAGATAGACGATGAAAATATAAAATATGGACCAAGCGCGCTTTTCGCAAACAGTTTTCAGTTTGAAGAAATTTTTCAACCACTCGAAGAAAAGGGTCCAATAATGGTAAATGGTGAAGAAAAAGAAATGAATTCTATAACAAGGGGTATGGTATATGGAGGAGGCGCCGTTTTTATGATAGTGGCGGGTTTTGTTTTTCTTGCCGGCGCGATTACTTTTATCAAGAGAACAATTACTTTTATTTTTTTAGCGATATGTGCTCCGATAGCTTTTATTGGAATGATTTTACCTTACACTCAAAAATTCGCAATAGAATGGTGGAACGCTCTTATTGGTAACGCTCTTGTAGCTCCTGTTTTTTTACTAATGTTATATTTAGTTTCTACTATTCTCCAAACTTCCGCAATGACAAAAGATGGTGGTACACAAGCCGTTTCTTTTGTCGCGGCAATGGCTGGTGATACAGGTAGTATGGCAATAATTCTTTATTTTCTAGTTTTAATTGGTTTGATGTGGGGCGCTCTTATAATTTCAGAAAAAGTTTGCGCGGGGGCAACAACAGAAGGTATGAAGTTTGCGAAGAAAGTAACAGGAACCGCGGCTGGCGGGTTATTAGCTGGCGGAGCGATAGCGGGTCGTCAAACTCTTGGCTGGGCGGGCAGGGCAATTAGCCAAAGTAAATCCTTACAAAGCAAGGCTCGTGATGGTAGTCTTTTAGCGAAAGGGACATTATTAGCGGGTGATAAGATGGGAAAAAGTTCATGGGACGCGCGAAATATACCAGTGGTCGGGTCAACTCTCACTGGCGCTCTAAAAAAACACGAAATTGATGTTGGTTTAGATCAAAAAAGAGGCAGCGCAGTAGGAGGTTTTGTTGGGGGAAATAAAGCATTAAAAGAATGGATAGATAAAGGGAGAGCTGAACGTGGGAAAGTATATGGTGGCGAAACTATTGCTGGAGCCACAGCAATGGCGGATCAATATAAGAAAAAATCACAAGATCCTACACTTTCAGAATCTGAAAGAAAACGTAATGAGGCTATCGCGAAAGAAATAATGAAAGCTGCTACCGCGAAACAACAGGAAGCAAAAAAAGCAGAGAGGGAAGAATATCAAGAAGCGAAAACAACAGCGCATGAAGAAATAGCTGCTGAAGAAAGAATCGGAAAAGCAAAAAAAGATACTTTTTCAAAAAAAGATGCTCTTTCAAATGTAATAAAAACATACCAGGAAAGAGCAAAAGCTGCTGCCGCTACTCAGACCCCAAAAGAAAGAGAAAGACGCGAAGAACTAATGAGAGAACTCAATCAAGAACTACAGAAAGAGGAAGGCAAAATAAAAGACACGGAAAGAAAAGACAAAAAAGATAAAAGAGATGAAGCGGAAGATCAAAGAAAAGCCGAAGAAAAAGTCAAAGAACAAAAAAGAGAAGCGGAACAAAAAGCCAAAGAACAAAGAAAAACAGATGTTGAACAAAAATTAAAAGACTATGTACAAAAGAATAGTGGTTATTCCGTGAATACTGTATCAAACCTTACTACTGAAGATATTCTTAGTGTAAATGTTGAAGATCTTACACATGACAACGTAGCGCAACATCTCACAGCATATCAAATAGGATTATTCGCAAAAAGAAAAGATATAGGAGGAAAAGAATTTAGAAAGATTAAGCAGGCATTAGAAGAAAAAATTCAACGCGGGTACGACCCAACAGACACAGATATAAAAGCCAAAAAATCATTACGACAGCTAAATAAAATATTAGGTTTATAGACACTATCTCTTTATTTATAAATTAATATAACAAAAAAATATGGATCAAAATATAAAAGCACAATACAAACTAGCGCCAGCTAAAATCAAGGATATTATTCTTTCTAGTGATACAAATGAGATATTGTTTAATATAGAAGAAGCCTATAATGTTCCTCAAGAAAAAAGAGGTAATGATTTTATAGACAAAGAAGTAGATAGTATTCTTCTTGGTCTCACGCACCCAAGAGATTTGTTGTTTAATCTTCAAAAAACGCTTGGAACGTCTTCTAAAGACACTCAAAAAATTGCCAATGAAATAAAAATAAAAATATTCGCTCCTGTTAAAGATTATTTAATAGAGCTTTATCAAATGGAGAAAGATGAGGCAGAAAAATTTTTTACGATTAAGCAAGAAAATACGGAAAAAGAAATGATTACGAATTCTAATATACCATTTGATGTACCACAAAGAACACTTGTATTAAATAAAGAAAATGTTATACAAAAAACCATTCATCAAACCACGATTGATGAACCTACTTCTATTGTTTTTCCCACAACACTGCCTCCTATTTCAATAGATAATATTCTTATGGGTATAGCGCGCCCAAAAGATTTTGTAGAAAGTCTTGAAGAAGTGCTTGGTGTATCAAGAGAAGAAGCGCGACAAATTGCCAAAGAAAGTATTGAAAGTGTATTCGCTCCTGTTAAAGATTATTTAATAGAGCTTTATAAAAAAGGAAGAGTTGAAGAAGAAGAAAAAATGAAATTTCTTGCGCGAAAAAATACATTTCAAGAAATAGCGTCTAAAAACGCGGCTCAAAATCCTTTTGAAGAAAAACTAAAACAAGTTGCCGTTGAGTCATCCGAGTTATCAACCAATAAAACAGAAGATCAACTAATTCCTCTTAAGATACCCATAAAAACACCGCGAGAAAATAATAGTACTGACGAGATCGCTCAATCCCAACAACAAAAAGATATTTATCGCGAATCAATTGATTTGTAAATTTGTTTCAGATTTTCAGATTATTTTAAAAACAACAAAATCAATTATAACATATAATACAATTATAATTTAATATATTTAATATATTTAATATGGAATTTAAAGTACCGCAATTTATAGACATAGAAGATAAATTATTTGGATCATTTACTTTTGCTCAAGCTATATATATAGCTGGCGCGGGAGGATTATCTTATATGCTTTGGATAATACCGCTACCATCTTTATTGAAGCTTATAAAAATTCCATTGATTGCGGCAATAATTATATTAGCTATGGCGCTTGCTTTTTACCCAAAAGAAAAACTTGGAAAACCATTTGTTGAGGTATTAGAAGCAGGTTTTAAATTCTTTTTTACGCAAAAAAAATTATACTTGTGGAAACGAATACCAAGAATCAAAAAAGGGGAAGCAGAACAAATTACCAAACAATCAACCAATACAACTGCTGTGGAATTAAAACTAAACTCTTCCGCTAGTAAATTAAAGGATCTCGCGTGGACTCTTGGTGTAAAAACAATAAACGAGAATCAAGAAAATTAAAAACTAAAGTTATGGCAATAAAATCAATATCATCACAAAAATTTGTTTCTATTAAAGAAGTTAAAGACGGTGTAATTATACTGAAAAATGGCTCTATGAGAATGTTATTAATGGCATCATCTATTAATTTCGCTCTTAAATCAGAAGAAGAACAAATAGGGGTACTTCTTCAGTTTCAAAATTTTCTTAACTCTCTTGATTTTACCACTCAAATATATATACAATCTAGAAAGCTTAATATTGCACCATATTTAGAATTATTGCAAACACTAATTAAACAAGATATGCCTAAGCTTCTGCAAATACAAATTCAAGAATATAGAGAATTTATTTACAGTTTTACGGAAAACACAAATATTATGTCAAAAACTTTTTTTCTTGTAGTTCCATATCATCCTGTTTTTTCTTCTAAAAATATTACTGGCGGTTTTTCATTAAGCGGTTTGTTCTCAAAAAAAACTTCAACTGAAGAGAAAGAAAAAAAAGAAGAGAAAGATTTTGAAGAGTTTGAAGAGTGTCGTTCACAACTTGAACAACGAGCTAATGTTGTTCGCCAAGGACTCTTGCGCACAGGAATACGAACAACACCACTTGGAACCGAAGAAGTTATTGAATTATTTTATAAGATATTTAACCCATCTGACGCAAACAAAGAAATAAGTCACTGAAACAAATAGTAACAATATGAAGTTTTTTAATTCAAAAAATAAAGAAGAAAGTTTAAATGAAGTCCATGAAGAAGAAGGATTGGATTTATGCGATGTAATCGCGCCAGCGGCATTAAAAATTAACGCGCAAGAGATTGAATTGGGGGATAAATTCATAACAACTTTTTTCGTAGTTTCGTTTCCACGAAGTTTAAGTGATAGTTGGTTTTCTCCTATTGTTAATCTAGATAGAGTTTTTAACATATCAATTTTTATTCATCCAGAAGATACAGCTCTTATGTTAAAAAAATTTCAGAAAAAAGTAGCTGAGGTGCAAAGCCAAATAAATATACAAACAGAGAAGGGTAGCGTGCGAAGTCCTATGCTTGAAACAGCATATCAAGATCTTGAAGAGTTGCGTAATAGCCTGCAAAGAGCGGAAGAAAAGATGTTTAGTATTGGTTTATATATTTCAATTTACGCGGATAATGAGGCAAACTTAAAAAAATTAGGAGCTGAATTAAAATCTCTTTTAGAAGCGAAATTAATTTATGTGCGCCCCGCTCTATTTCAACAAAAAGAAGGGTTTCAGAGCACAATCCCTCTTGGAGAAGATGAACTACAAATACATCAAAAACTAAATTCTTCTCCGCTTTCAAGTATTTTTCCTTTTGTTTCTTTTGATTTAACCTCTGATCGCGGTATTCTTTATGGAATTAATCGCCATAATTCATCGCTTATTTTATTTGATCGTTTTTCTTTAGGAAATTTTAATTCTATAACTTTCGCCACTTCCGGTTCCGGTAAATCATACGCGACAAAATTGGAAATTATCAGAAGTTTGATGTTTGACGCCGATGTTATTGTAATAGATCCAGAAAATGAATATCAACAATTAACTCAAGCGACTGATGGAAGGTTTTTTAATATTTCTCTTACTTCTGAACATCATATTAATCCATTTGAATTATCAAAACCTGGAGATAATGAATCGTCGGCCAATGTGCTTCGTTCAAATATTATTACACTTGTTGGTTTGTTTAGACTTATATTTGGAGGACTTACACCCGAAGAAGATTCTATTGTGGATCGCGCCATCACTGAAACATACGCAATGAAAGATATTACACCTGAATCAAATTTTGAGGATATAGAACCTCCTTTGCTTTCCGATTTTGAACTTATACTCTCTGGGATGGAGGGAGCTGAAAATCTTGTGTTAAAATTAGCTAAATATACGCAAGGATCGTGGGCTGGTTTCTTAAACAAACCCACAAATGTAGATATTAATAAAAAGTTCATTGTTTTTTCTATTAGAGATATGGAGGATGAACTAAAACCAATCGCGATGTTTATTGTTACAAATTATATTTGGACTGTTGTTAGAAAAAAATTAAAAAAAAGACTTCTTGTTGTTGACGAAGCGTGGTGGATGATGAAGTCAGAAGATACCGCGTCGTTTCTTTTCGGACTTGTAAAACGAGGAAGAAAATATTATTTGGGCGTAGCAACAATTACTCAAGATGTGAGTGATTTTTTAAGGTCCCCTTATGGACTGCCTATTATTACTAATTCATCTATGCAATTATTACTTAAACAATCACCAGCATCTATAGACGTGGTGCAAAAAACTTTCAACTTAACAGAAGAGGAGAAATATCTCTTGTTAGAATCTGGGATTGGAGAAGGTATGTTTTTTGCGGGAATGAAACATGTCGCGCTAAAAATCATCGCTTCTTACACAGAAGACCAAATAATTACATCCGACCCATCTCAAATACTTGCAATTAAAAAAGCAAAGGATTTATTAAAAAGTCGTGAAAATAATAATTAATCATTGCTACAAAATAACAGGTAAATAATTATCAATAATAAGTTTTAATTTCATGAAAAGAATCATTTCTCCCATTTCTCCCGCGCCACACGTTAATGAAAATGAAAAAACTATCGTAAAAGAAAAGAATAAACTTGAAGGAGCTTCTGTTTGGATAATGTATATGTTTACATTAACCGATGACTCTTTGGATATTTTTATGAGTATAATTCTTTTGGGTGTTAATATTATTCCCGTTGCCGGACAAGGATTAGCCGCAGTTTTGACAGCTATATCCACTTTTTTAAGTTGTTTTATTACTTTTGTAATATTTCTATATTTTCGTCTTAATGGAGTTAGTCTTTTTTCAAGAAAAATGGCAAAAAGGATTATTTTATTGGCAGCTGATATAATTCCAGGAGTAAATATATTACCTATGTCAACAATCTTTTTTTATTTAACAATTAAAGCTGAAAATATCTCGCGTCAACACAAAACAACATCAGCTCTCGGAAAAAAATTTATGAGTTAGAGCGCGCGAGATTAGAACGCGCGGAGAGTTGTAGAATAACAAAAAATATCGTAAAATTAAAGAATATGGATAAACTTGTTTGGAAAATAATTATTTTTTTAGGTCTAGCGGCAATCCCTTTTTTTGTTTCCGCCGGAACAATAGAAGTATCTTTAAACCCGCAAACACCTGAACCTTTAGAAAAAGTTAATGTAACACTACAAGGACCTTTAATAGATTTTGATAGATCAAAAATTTATTGGTATGTAAACAACGAATTACATGAGTATGGTATTGGAAAAAAAACATTTTCTTTTAATGTTGGCAATGTGGACGAAAAAACTGTTCTTGATGTGATTATAACAACAGAACAAGGTAAGAGGTTTGACGCGCAAAAAATTATAATACCGTCAAGTATTGATTTATTGTGGGAAGCGCAAACATACACACCGCCATTTTACAAAGGTAAAGCTTTGCCAACAGAAAAAAGTCCTATAAAAATTGTTGCTATATTAAACACAAAAGATACAGATGTTAAATACACATACTCGTGGGGAATAAATAATATTTTTCCTCTTATTAATTATTCTGGTTATAATAGAAAAAGTTTTATAATGTCTGGTCCAGAAGAAGGATATTCTCAAAAAGCGGTAGTAAGTATTTTATCTTTTGATGGTTCTAAAAAAGCAAACAAAACAATTGAGATTAAATCTATTAAACCTAAAATTGTTTTTTATGAGAACTGTATTTTTAATAGTTTATGTTTAAATAAAGCTTTATCTAATATTCAAGAAATAAATAGAGATAGTAATGGTTTAATTATCAGAGCAGAACCGTATTTTTTTTCAAAAACAGACGTGGAAAACAATAAATTGGAGTATATATGGAAAATAAACAACCAAACACTTACAAGTGTGGGAATACAACAACGAGATATAAATTTTACCACACCCAAGGAATGGGCTGAGCAACGAAAAAGTTTAATACAAATAGATATTAAAAACACCTCTATATACGCTCAAAACACTAATATGCAACTTTGGCTAAAATATTAAATTAAATAAATGAATAAACAAACAAAAAACAAAATAATATATGGTGTAATAATATTCATTGCTCTCTTGGGTGGTATAATTGCGTTTATTATTATAAACCCGGCAAATAATCAAAGAATTACAGATACAAAAAATAAATTTCTTCCTTTTGGCAACACGCCTGATATAGAAAATGGCTCATTTGATACTATAACAATATCTGATAATGTTGCGCCTTCCGATAATCAACCTTTGTTCGCGCAAAAGATGAAACGTCTAGTTGACGCGCCTGTCGCTGGAGCCACTTTTTTTACAAACAGCGTTGGACAAATTAATATACGATACGCGGAACAAAAAACAGGGGATATTTATGATTATTCTTTAGATACCGGTATTTCTAAACTAATTTTACGGCAAAATTTACCGGGGGTGCATAATGTTTTATGGGGTAGTAATGGACAGAATGCTGTTTTTAGATTTCTAAAAACAGTTGTGAATCAAGATACTATTAAAACTTATATACTTTCTTTTGAAGAACCTGGTTTAGAAGAAAAAACTATTTTTAGTGGAAAGTTTTTACCTGACAATATACAAGAAGTAATTGTTTCACCCTCCGGTAAAAAAGTGGCTTATATACAAAAAAATGAACAAGGAGATTCTTTTGTAATGTTGGAAGAAATAAAAGAAGGTCAAAACAGAGAACAAATTTTTGCGTCGCCATTTAGCGAATGGTTATTAGAACAACCAACAGAAAATTTGCTTACTCTTACAACAAAACCATCTTATGATATTGACGGTTATTTATATTTTACAGATATTGCGAGCGGGGTAACAACAAAAATATTAGGAAATAAAAAAGGACTTACAGCGCTTACAAGTCCTGACGCCACAAAAATTCTTTACGCAAAAAATGAAGAACAATCTTATAAATTAATTCTTTATAATGTAGACACAAAAGAAGAAATAAATCCTAATATAAATTCTTTTCCCGAAAAATGCGTCTGGGGCGCGGGAGATGGTAATTTACTATATTGCGCTGTGCCAAATTTAATAGGCGCTAGAAATATACCTGATAAATGGTACCAAGGAGAAGTTTCTTACTCTGATGATATTTGGCTTATAAATACAGAAACAAAAAAAGCAGGACTTATCGCAAAAACAAACGATTTTAATCAAAACGGTATTGATGTTATTAAACCATTTTTAAGTTTAGATAACCGCCAACTTTTATTTACAAACAAAATAGATAATTCGTTATGGTTATTGGAATTAGAAAAATAGAAAGAGAAAAACTATGAATAAAAAAAGAAAAGAAAAAAAAATCGCGCAAATTTTTTTCATTGGATTTTTTATATTACTTTTTGGTATATTATTTAATTTATCATTAAACAACACTAATGTAGTTTATTCTGAAACTGACTTGGAGAAATTAGAGGATGAATTATTGGAATCATTAAAAAATGATATAGATGATAGAGATCTTGATATTGATCTCATAGAAGACCCAAATGAAATACGCGTTAATACAGTAGATGATGATAGTAGTGTAGATGTTGTAGAACTGCCCCCCTCTTCTGAAAATCAAAATGGTGCTAATTCAAATGGTGCTAATTCAAACAATCAATTAATATATAAACCACTTGAGGAAATACCTGGGGTAGATTATTCTTCAACTGGTGATGGTAACCCTGGGGGTTATCTACAAAGTATAATAAAAGTTATAATAGGGATTACCACAGCTCTTGCGGTGATTACAATAGTTATAGCGGGTGTAGAACATATTATAGGGGCAGGGAAGGAATCCACCCTCACTGCGGCAAAAGAAAAAGTATGGGGCGCTCTTTTAGGTCTTATTCTAGCTTTAGCGTCTTTTGTAATTTTAAAGACAATCAACCCAAATCTTTTGAATTTAGAATTAAATACGGAAGTTTCTAGTATTACTTCTAACCAACTCACCCCAACAACCCCAACAACCCCAACAACCCCAACAACCAACAATTTTAATGTGCTAAACCATGTTGAGGCGGCAAAACGATTCGAAAATAACGGAATTAAGGTTACTAGCACTAGTGGCGTCACAGGAGTAAAAGCTATTTGCAGCACTGGGGATGGCTGTACTTCACTTAATAAAATACGCGAATCAACTGTTAACGAAATTATTAATCTTAAAAAGAATTGTTCTTGTGAAATTAAGGTAATTGGCGGGACAGAGCCAGGTCATGCTTCTGGCAAATATAGTCATGGCAATGGATATAAAATAGATGTTGTGCTCAATGGTGATCTTAATAATTATATTACTAATACTAAAAATTTTACTCGAGTTGGAATTAGATCGGGATTGCATGGAGGAAAAATATATAAAGACGCAAAGGGCAATGAATATGTCATGGAAAGTAGTCATTGGGATATTACTATTTATTAGGGGTCCGACCCCCACTTGGGGGTCGGACCCCTAAGGGTTTGTAAATAAATAACATTCTCAAGTTCGCTTAGATTTATATTAGATTTTTTTGATAAAAACTTGAAGAATATAAGTATATT
>Ga0180009_10007846_pt1 | contig 10776 bp, 8 predicted proteins | sample OS_PC_MetaG_FD_123537 | JGI IMG/M metagenome (GOLD analysis project Ga0180009, IMG submission 123537) | Groundwater microbial communities from the Aspo Hard Rock Laboratory (HRL) deep subsurface site, Sweden - OS_PC_MetaG | ecosystem: Environmental > Aquatic > Deep subsurface > Groundwater... | reverse complement strand
AGAGGCTAAAAATAGGGCAATTTTTAAGATTTCTACAATGCTCAGGTGATCTTAAATCACCATCATTAAAGGGTAAAAGAACTGATTATAAATTTAAATCATCACACTGTTTGGCATAGAGCCATTACCTTATTTTAACCCCTCAAACACAGCGGAATCAACACTGACCACACTTATCCACACTATCATTTTAATAATTTATGTTATATAATACTATACAGGTATGAATTAAATAATTTACCGCATTGGCGGACTAAATCTAAAATATATGCACGAACTAATTAAACTACATTATGCATTTGATGCTTTGGAACCATATTTAGACAAAGAAACAATGGAAATCCACTATACCAAGCACCATCAGGCGTATTGTGATAACTTCAACAAAATTTTGGAAAATTATCCAGAACTACAAGAAAAAACAGCCGAAGATATTCTTCGTGAATTAGGATCACTTACTATACCTGAAGCAGACAAGAAAAAAATACAAAATCACGGTGGTGGCTTTGTAAATCATAATATCTTCTGGTGTAGTATGTCACCAAAAAAATCTACGAACGAAGATCTTCTGTCAGAAATCAAAGAAACATTTGGAAGTCTTGAGGCCTTCAAAGAAAAGTTTGCCAGTGTTGCCAAAACTCAATTTGGCTCTGGTTGGGCCTGGCTTGTACGAAATGGAGAAGGAAAATTGGAAGTCTATTCTCTACCCAATCAAGACTCACCTTATACACTGGGACACGAACCAATTTTTAATCTTGATGTCTGGGAACATGCTTATTATTTGAAATATCAAAATAAACGTGCAGATTTTGTAGATGCCTTCTGGAACATTTTATCATTAATATGACACGAATTTGACAAATCTATACAGATTTTACATATCACAAATTAAACAGATACAACGGATTCAATAAACATTAAAAAGAGCAAAAAATGCTCTTTTTAATATCTGTAATATTTGTTGTATCTGTGATATGTAAAATCTGTAATAATCTGTAGAATCTGTAAAACTAATAATCTCTCAACTTACTCACAATATCAAATGTCTGGATTTTTTCTAGTGCTTTGGCTTCAATTTGGCGAATACGCTCACGAGTCACGTCAAATTCACGACCAACTTCTTCTAAAGTATGCGTGACACCATCTCCCAAACCAAAACGCATTTCCAAAATCTTTTGCTCGCGTGGTGACAAATCCTTCATAGCTTCGCGGATATAATCTTTCAAAAGTTCTCGGCCAGCAGATTGTGATGGACTGACAGTTTTGATATCCTCAATAAAATCAGACAAAGAAGAATCATCATCGTCATCATCCCCAACTGACACTTCCAAAGAAACGGTATCTTGGGCGATTTTAATAATATGCTTGATTTTGATTATATCTTCTCCCATTTCGGCTGCAAGCTCTTCCGGTGTTGGATCACGGCCCAAGTCCTGTAATAATCTACGTTGAGTTTGTTGAAAACGGTTAATTGTCTCAACCATATGTACAGGAATACGGATTGTCCTAGACTGATCTGCTAAAGCGCGAGTGATTGCCTGACGAATCCACCAAGTAGCATAGGTTGAAAACTTATAGCCCTTACGATAATCAAATTTTTTAACTGCTCGAAATAGACCAATATTACCCTCTTGTATTAAATCCAAAAGTGTTAATTGTTTGCCAACAAATTTCTTGGCAATAGAAACAACTAAACGCAAATTAGCTTCAATTAGTTTTTTATCAGCCTCCTTATCTCCCCTTTCTTTTCTTTTGGCTAACAAAACTTCTTCCTCGGCTTTTAATAAAGGAATCTTGCCAATCTCTCGCAAATACATTTGAATTGAATCTTGAGAAATAGAACCTAGATCAAATCCACCCTCCGCAATATCAGGTTGTTCTCCTTGAAACACATTTAAAACATCTCGTTTTTCCTGTCTATGCCCTAGCAACCCCTCTTTCATCTCAACAACAGAAACGCCACTTTTGTCTAAAGTCAATAAAAATGTTTCATAAATATCTAAATATTCTTCAACTCTGGGAAATAATTGTAAAATCTCATTTTCTGTTAAAAACCCTCTTCCTCTACCCTTGTCTATCAGATGCCACATTTGGTCTGACCTAGGCTCTCTAACCTCTTCTTCAAGAACAACAAAACCGGCCTTGTTTATTTTGGGCTGTTTGACTTTTGTTTTTCTTGTTAAAAAAACTTTTTTCTTAGTTGTTTTTGATTTTGTGCTAGTCCGTTTTAATGATTTGCGGACTGTAATTTTCTTGTCACGGACTTTTTTGGCCGTAGACTTTTTTCTGATAACAGCTTTTCGAGCTGTTTTTTTGTTAGCCATACTTTTTTTGCGTGGCTTAGTTGTTGCTTTTTTCCTAATTACAACAACCTTATTTCGAGTTGTCTTCTTCTTGATAGAAGATGCTTTTCTCGGCATTAGCTTTAAATTATGTTTAATTGTAATTTATAGATTAGTTAGTCTCAAGAATCTAACGCAACAATAACCCCGTTAGGGGTGGAATAAGTTAGGCAGGTCCTTTTCCGCCAAAGGATGGATCAGTCCTTTGGCTGAAGGGTCTGTTAGTATGCATTATATACGGTCAAGTCCCGTAGGGACGATATAAATAATATAAGCTATACTCTTTAATGTCGTCCCTACGGGACATATTGATTGTGTTGTGGTGTGTTACGTTAGAAATTTGAATCTAAGTTAGTATTATAACTTACTAAATTCTTTCATCAACTCTCCCAACCTCTCTTCATTCTTTTCCTTTTCAGCTACTTCAATTTCAACTTGTATTTCTCTGCGTCTTTTCTTTTTCCACTCATTTTCTATTTCCAAAATTAACTTTTTAAAATCTTTTCTAGCACCGTCATCTAACATACCCGAAAATTCCCAGTCAGCTTTAAGAAGAAGCACGTCTACTAGGTTCTCTTTGTCGTGTAACTCAAATACTTGGCGTATTTTGTCAATATCAATTTTCCCATCTTCATCATAATTATACTCTTTTTTTATAATCTCGTAAAGCTGTTTAAATTCACCTGTTGATAACATTTTTTCCTTATCATCAGCAAAAAAATCAGGAACTAAAATATTAAATTTTAAAACCAAACAATACAATCGTTCCAATAATAACTCATATCTACCTTTTTGTACTGAAGTTGTCTCTTGTCCATTGTCTGTTTTTGTGCTTTCGTGTTTTTGTTTTTTAAGGCCATCAAGCTGGGCGTTTTTTCCGCCCGAGGCGGACCCGCCTCTGGCTGGGTGTTTAACTCTTTCTATATCTTCCCGCAAGACACCAACATCAACACTAATCCTACTAGATAATTCCCGCAACCAATGATCACGCTCAACCGCATAGGGTATTAAAGCTATTTCCGGCAAAATTACATCGGCTATTTTTTGCTTTTGCCTATGATCAGATAAATCTTTATTTAAAATATTTTTATCAAAAAACCATTCCATTACATCTTGGGCATTTTTTACTGAATCAAACCACACTTCTGAATTTTTTTTCAAACACTCATCAGGGTCTTTACCAGCTCCCTCTGGAATTCTAATCACTTTTACTCTCATACCTTCAGCCAATGCTATATCAATCCCACGCTTAGCTGCATTTTGTCCAGCATCATCAGCATCAAACGCCATATTGAGATTTAGAGAATATCGTTTTAATAATTTTATTTGCATTTCAGTCAAAGCTGTACCAGACGAAGCAACTACATTCTTCATTCCAGCTTGAGAACAAGCTATCACATCCATCTGACCCTCTACCATTACTATCAAATCCTGCGACTTAATTTCTTTTTTGGCTTTATTTAATCCATAAATAACTTTTGATTTGTCGTAAACAATTGTCTGTGGTGTATTTACATATTTACCACCTGATTTCTCTGTTTCAACTAATACTCGGCCAGTAAAACCAACCACATCGCCATGCACATCCCAAATCGGAAACATTATTCGTCCTCTAAATCTATCGTAAAACCCGTGCATCTTGAAATTATCCGCCTGCCCTGAGCGACCAGAGGAAGCCGAAGGGTCGCGCTTGATAGTCAACCCTGAAGCAACTAAATCATCAATACTAAATCCTTTTTTTAATAAATATTGCGTTAATAAATCCCACTGGTCAGGGACAAAGCCAATTCGCCATTCTTCAATTGTTTCATCTTTTATTCCTCTATTTTTTAAATAATCCAAAGCTGATTTTGACGCTGGCATTTTTATTAAAAAATTATAAAAAAAACGAGCTGTTTCTTTATTAATTTCTTTAATCCTATTCTTTTGACTAGAATCAACTTCACTGCGATAAGTTGTCAACTGTACTCCAGCTCGATTAGCCAGATATTTCAAAGCTTCCTTAAATTCCATTCCTTCAATTTCTTCCACAAAAGTAAAAATATCTCCACCTTTACCACAACCAAAACAATGCCAGCTCTGACGCTCGCTATTTACCATAAATGACGGGGTTTTTTCATTATGAAACGGGCAACAGCCCTTTTTATTAATCCCCGCCTGCTTTAGCTGAACATACTCCCCCACCAGCTCAGCCACGTCTATCTTGTCTTTAATTTGTTGAACTTCGTCGCCCATAAAATTAAATAAAACATATAATGTAACTCAAAACTTTAGTTTTGACCAACGACGCTGATAATTTACTAATATTTATAACCTTTTGTTATCTGGTATAATTGAATATTTCCAACCCCCACAAATTAATTCTAATGGTCAGGTCGAAAGAAGGTTTGAGTTACACTACTTACTAACCTAATATTACCGCAAATACAGATATAAATCAAGGACCACTAATCCACACGAATTATTTGGCATAAGGTACAAAAACAAAGCGCTCGCACCGGTCGTATTCTGAAAGTATCAGAACCGTACCGATGCGAGCGAACCTGCCTACCGGCAGGCAGGATAGAGGGGGTGTTGGTCAATACAGTCACAACCAAAAAACAACGCAACCGCGAACACCCCCCTTTATCCCCCCTTATTAGGGGGGAGAGATAGATGCACGACCAAAGGAGTGGATCAATTAGAAGCAACGTCGCGCGAATAACGCACTCCCTCGGGTCGTGCATCACTCCTATTCGTGTAGATTTGTCTGCAGGTGATTTTTATTTTTATATTTTATGTCGTATGGAGCCTGTCCTGCCGTTCGATGCTCTGAGGAGCCCTCAGGCTCTCGAAGAGAGCCAAGTCGAAGGATGGGTCGTGTTATGTGGGTCGTGTGTCGTGTTCCCATTATCCAAACTTAACCTCCTCATCCCCCGACATATATCCAGCATCTGTTGTATAACCTGGTGTTTTTTTCTTTTCTTTTAGTGTAGGAATCTCGGGTTCAAACACATCTGCAATAAATTCAACTGGCAAACCAGATGGCGGTTCTGAGGCCTTAGATTGAGATTTCTGCAATAAAGGTGTTTTGACATGCGACATTGGAAAATGCCAGACAGTTGCCAACTCTTCAGTATTTAAAATAAAAGGATTACTACCAATTTTTATTTTTCGCTTTTTATAAGCTCTCATTAATAAATTTTTACGATGAATTATTCGCTTTTCTTTCAAAAAATAAGAAGCTTTAATACCAAAGTTAGGCACAATTGAATTAGAGCTTGGGACATTAAATTGATTAATAGCACCAATCAAAGCATTTATTCCTCTCTCTGGACGAAAGACTTCTTTACGCGCGATATAAACACCGCGCATTTTAGTTTTAAAACCAATCTTGCTGATTTTTTCTTCCATTCCTGCTATCAATTTAGACTGTCCTGGTGTTATGTCTAACATATTTTTCTTTGCCTTCTCCTTAGTAGGACTATCTTCGCCCTCAACTCTTGGACTACCTAATAACTGAGCACTAACCTCATCCCAACCCCTGCCTAATTCTTCAAATTTAAAAGATGAAAAAAAACTTTTAGAACTGGAATCATCTCCCATCATTTCTCTAATCTTCTCAATTGCTTTTTCTTTCCAAGCATTAGAAGTTGGTTCAATAATTATTTGAAACCACATTTGTTCACCTGGTCCAATTCTAGAAAAACTTTCCAAAAATGTTCCCATTGGATCTTTCAAAACAGTGTCTTTAGAAATATTATGTTCAAATTCGCCATAAAATCTAATTGGGTAAGCATCATTTTCGGCTAATCCAAAATCAGAAGCCCAAATATCATAAGCATCATCGGGAAACTTATCTGGAGCAACACTAACATAATCCTCAACTTCTATTACTTCTGCTTCTGGATATTGAGCATAAACAGCTGTTTCCACCAAATCACGAAATTTCTCCTCAGTTCTAATTAAAAACTGAATATAACCCTCAATACTTATTATTTCTAAACTAAACCAACGTTGCTTATAACCACCACGAAAAGCGGCAGCAATATCAGGTTGATCAAAAGCACCTGCTAGATGAGCGAACATTTGCTCCACTGCTTTTGGTGTTTGAATATTAAGTGCTGGAATATCAATGGCCAAAAGCACCCACTTCCAGTTGGCTGTATATTTATTTTCTCTATAATCCTTATAAAATCGAACCCCTGCCGTCAACAGAAGACCAATAATTATCACCCACCCGAATATAACAAACAAGCCGGCTATTATTTCCCAGGTACCTTGAGCAAAAAAAACTGAAATAGCTTCAAAACTAAAATTTATTGAATAAAAACCAAAGTTCATAATTTAAACTTCAACTAATTTATAAATTATTATATAAATTATTAGCACGCCAAATAAAGTCCACCACCAACCAGATTGAGCTGAAGCATAACCAGACCACCATGCGAGCAAACAAACTAACATGCCAATGAATGAAATAAGATGACGAATGAATTTATCGCTCATAAGAAAAGATTAATTAATTTATATCTTACGTATAGATACTAATATACAAATAATACTAATTATACTAATGCTATACTAATGTTCGCTATTGTATAGTTGTAATTAAAAAACTTATATTTTATATTACCAAGAATCAATTTTAAAAAGACCAATCTAAAAAAGTATTAGTATACCATTAGTATAATTAGTAAATTTGTATATTAGTATATTTTTTTAAAGCTACACTTTTAACACCACCATAGTATACCATAAATAAAAAACCCCCGAAAGGGGGTGGACTAATTTTGTATAGAAATTAACTTCTTCTCTTGCTGAGCTCTTCCCAAACAACCAGTAGCGGGCTGGCTAAAAAGATTGAAGAGTAGGTACCGGAAATAATACCCATAATCAGAGCCAAGGCAAAATATTTGATTGATTCGCCACCAAATAAAAATAAAGCAAACAAAACCACTAGTGTTGTCAATGAAGTATTGATAGAACGAACCAAAGTTTGATTAACACCTAAATTAACCATTTCTGGAAAATTATCAGCACTCCGTTTTATTAAATTCTCTCTAACACGATCAAATACAACAATAGTATCATTTACAGAATAACCCAATATTGTTAGTAATGCTACTACAAATGGAATACCAACTTCCACATTCAAATATTTACCAAGTAAAACAAATATACCCATAGTCAAAGTCACATCATGGACTAGGGCAATAACAGCGGAAATACCATATTTCCATGACTGCACTGGTCTTGATACTTTACGAAAAGCGTAAGCCACATAAAAAACAATAGCAATTACAACAGCTATCACTGCATAAATTGCCCGACTTTTAAGATGAGTACTAATTGCTGGACCAATTGTTTCAATTCTTTCTTCCCAGACTTTATTTTCTATTGTACCAGCTCCTGAATTAGCTTCGGTTTCAAAATCTGTTCGCAAACTAGTCAATACTTGTTGATGCTCTTCTTCTCCCATATACTGCACTCTAATAATCATTCCATTTTCTCCGGTAGGTTGAATAACTGGTTCACCTAATGCTAAACCTGAACTCATTAAACTTTCTTTCACCTGATCATTTGATGGGCGTTCACTGCTAAAGGTAATTTCCAATAAAGATCCACCAGTAAAATCAATACCGGGACGCAAACCTATAGTAAAAATCAATATTAAACTAACAATAAATAATATGCTAGAAATTACAAATGGAATTTTTTTATACTTAATAATATTTATCATAACGCAGATTTAAACTGATTATAACGCGGATTAACGCTGATGTTTTGATAGAAGCGGATTTACGCTGATTTTCTTGCAGTATCGTAGATACGTCTCATTATTTCTAATTTATCAGGACTAAAATTTATTAATAATCCTAGTTTATAATTAGTTGCTTTCAAATAATACCAAAACTGTTTTTGGTCCCCCTTAGTTATAAATTCCTTAACTTTCAATTCTATTAATATTTTATCGTTAACTATAATATCAGGAATATAGACACCCACCTTTTTACCTTTATAATGTATTTCAAATCTTCTTTGTCTTTCTACTCTAAAACCCCTTGATTCCAACTCCACTACTAAAGCATTTTCCACTATCTTTTCTTTAAACGCACCGCCTAATTCACCCCAGACATCAAAACAAGCTCCTCTTATATTATATGTTTCTTTTTCATAAAGAAAATCCTCCTTCATATACATCTGCGTAAATCAGCGTTAAAATCTGCGTTTATCCGCGTTTAGATCCTAAAAATAATATATTACCTTTTTCTGAAAACCATGGGGCGACAAATCTCAACATCACACGAGTAACAGTAATAGCTGAAAACATTGAAATCAAGATACCTATAGCCAAAGTTACTGCAAAACCTTGTACAAAACTAGTACCAAACCAAATAAGTAATACACATGTAATCAAAGTAGAGATATTTCCATCACGAATAGAAGTCCAAGCTCGTAAGAATCCTTCTTCTACAGCAGCCTTCAAACTTTTACCTTCTTTTAATTCTTCCTTAAAGCGCTCAAAAATAAGAACATTGGCATCTACTGCCATACCGATTGACAATATAAAACCAGCAATACCAGCCAAAGTAAGTGTGACGCCTATTAGCTTGAAAACAGCTAGAGTAAGTGTGACATATAAAGTCAAAGCAATAACTGACAAAAGCCCTGGTAAACGATAGAAAAATAACATAAATAACATTACAACTAAAATACCAGCTACACCAGCTTTCAAACTCGTGTTTAATGATTTTGCACCCAAACTAGCACCTACACTTTGCTGAGCAATTAATTCTATTGGCACTGGCAAAGCACCGGCATTCAATCTCTGAGACAAAAGTCTTGCTTCTTGCAAATTAAATGAACCAGAAATAACCGCTCGTCCATCAGAAATAGGCTCATTAACAGTTGGGACGCTAATTGGCTGGCCATCTAAGAAAATAGCTACTGGCAAACCAACATTTCTAGTTGTAATTTCTTTGAACAATTCTTTACCTTCATTATCAAAAGCTAGAGAAACCTGAACTGCTCCTGTCTGTGGATCACTTACAACCTCTGACCTTTCCAATTGTTTACCAGAAAGATCAGTGTTTTTCCATTGTTCTGTGGGAGGTAAAATATCAGTTTCTTTTTTTGTTTTTACTAAAACACGCCATAATTCATATTCTTTAGAAGCTGACTCATCTGTTTTGTAAATAATATGATAGCCAAAATCAGTTTCTACTGGTCCGATAATCTGGCCAACACTGGCATTAAAAACTGCTTCTTCAAATTTCGGAACCATCATACCACGACCAAAACTACCCAAAGCACCACCTTGGTCTTTGTTGGAAAAATCAGTTGAGTTTTCCTTGGCCAAATCAGTAAAATTATCAGCATTAGCTTGATCATAAATTTCCTGTGCCTTGTCTAAGGCTTCTTTTTTAGTATAAACTGGTGAATCACAACCTTGGGATCCTAAATAGCAAATTAAAATATGACTAGCAGAGACTTGCTTTTCACCATCACGTTCAGCACCACGCTTTAAAATATTATAACCTTCGTATGATTCAATATAATTAGTACTCACAATTCCTTCAGATACACCCTGTGCCCAGTTATATAATTCTGGGTAATAGGAGCTGACACCTACAAAATTCATATAACCACTGTTGCTTTTACTTGGAGCATCATCGGAATATTCATTCACCAAAGTATTAAAATCATATCCATTATTTATTTTTTGTAAAACTTCATTTGCTTTTTTATTCGCCTCGGTATTGTAATCATCAATTTCCTTTCTTTCTTCTGGAGTAAGCTCTCTGGCTGGTTCAGTATTTTGCTCTTTAAATTCCAAAATTGGTGTCTCACCAATCATTTTGATGGCTTCGTTTATATCTGTCACGCCTGGTAATTCAATTATGATGCGGTAATCCTCCCCTACTTTTGTAGTTTGAACAATAGGTTCACTCACACCAATTCCATTTATACGACGCTCAATCACATCACGAACACCTTCTACAGAGGGGCCTTTTTCTTCACCTGTTAATCCAGAAGTATCTGCTTGGTATACAAGATGTGCCCCACCCTGAAGATCAAGACCGAGATTAAAATTTTTCTCTGGAATATTAGGCAAACCAAGATAAGTAATTGCATTGACCTTGTCAATTGCACGATTAAAATAACCTGGAGCATCAAAAAAACCCGCCATCAAAAGAAGTGCGAGTATTCCAACAATTCCCCAACGAACTTTTGCTCTAATTTGTGATTTTGTATTATTCTTTTTCATAATTTGTCAAATCTTATAGTGGTGCTTATTTTACAATAATTGTCAATTTACGTCAAGGGGGTGTCAACAGGAAATAGAAATGTCCTACTTCTAGGGATTTAGAAATGTCCTACCCTGGTTAATTCGGGCGTTTTTTCTTTGATTGTGTGAGTAGCTTGTAACACCCAAGGAATTTGTCTTTTT
>Ga0180009_10007845_pt1 | contig 10776 bp, 10 predicted proteins | sample OS_PC_MetaG_FD_123537 | JGI IMG/M metagenome (GOLD analysis project Ga0180009, IMG submission 123537) | Groundwater microbial communities from the Aspo Hard Rock Laboratory (HRL) deep subsurface site, Sweden - OS_PC_MetaG | ecosystem: Environmental > Aquatic > Deep subsurface > Groundwater... | reverse complement strand
GTCAGTATCCTGCCCGCTGACCATTGCAGCCTATTTTGTCCCCAAATCGCCGTGACCCTCGCCACTATCCCCCTTGCTCGCCCCCCACACCGTCAACCAGCCGGGAGATTCTAAATTACCTCTTTTACATACATAAATATTGCCTGTTGGTCAAGTAACCGTGGCGAACAATTGACAGCCGGCTTTAGATCGTCTATTCTCTAGTGCAAAAAGGTAAAGATGATATAAAACTCCCTTAACCCGAGGGCAGAATGTCTTTTAAGGAAAATCTTTTAAAGAAAATCAAGATCGACAGCCTGGCAGCGCAGGTGCTTGCGACGATCGGACCGCCGGACAGCGACCGCAGGATAGACAAGCAGCTCATGCGCAGCCTGCTTAAAATGAGCACTTATACGTACCGTAAGCAGCGAGATCTGAATCTGTACTTACAGGATGCCGATGCTAAAAAAACCAAAATCCTGGTACTCGACAATGATCTGGCCATCTATAACACGTCTGTCGAGGACGTGGCTATGCGCAAAAGTCCCACGGTCAAGGAAATGATCAGCATCCGTAACGTTATCAAGATATTAAATGACAGCGACGTGGTCATCAGCAAAAAAGAAGCATCCGTTAGAACCATCCAAAAAGAATGCATCGATACCCTGGATCTTTCCTTTGAGGAATCCGATCTTGACGAAATTGTAAACGACGGCACGGCCTCGTTGCAGCGAAAATATGCCGACGGCGTCATTGAATCTTTAGAACTTTTTGCCGAAATTCTGGCGTTCAGTCCGGCTCCCAAAGCCTTCCAGATGAGCCACCACAGAGCTTTCGGTGTCTTAACCCGTAAAGAAAGCGGCGAAATCGTGTTCGGGCCAATGGTCATTTACAGCATTATCCACAACACGCTCTATTTCATTGACCAGCAGGTCGGCAGTTTTGACAAGGGCAAAATTGAATTCATACAACAGGTTGCCTCGGGGAAGGAACCAGCGACCACGGAAGGCCCCGACGTTTTCCAACACCTCAAGCAAAGGGCCCTCCAGCACAAGCCTTGACAGAAAAAATATACCCCCCTTACTCCAACACCAAATCAACGATCTCCGCCAATTCATCGGTGGTAATAATCTTTAAATCCTTTTTAATATCATCGGGGATATCTTTAATGTCCGCCTCGTTTTTGGCCGGAAAAACCACAGATTTTACCCCGGCCCGGTGGGCCGCCAGAACCTTTTCTTTCACGCCGCCCACCGGAAGCAACCTGCCGCTTAAGGTCATTTCTCCTGTCAAGGCCGTTTCTCTTTTGCACGGCCGTCCGGTCAACAGCGAAATCAAGGCAACGGCAATGGTCAATCCCGCCGAAGGTCCATCCTTGGGAATGGAACCGGCCGGAACGTGAATATGAATGTCATATTCATCGAACATACTTTCAGGGATATTGAGCAGTTCGGTATGGCTGCGAATATAACTTAAGGCCGCCTGGGCGGATTCTTTCATCACGTCACCCAAGGAACCCGTTAAGGTCAGACGGCTTTTACCTTTCATTTTTACAGCTTCGATGAAGATGATTTCTCCGCCGGCGGCCGTCCATGCCAAACCGGTGGCCACACCGATTCTTCCTTTGTCGTCGACAACTTCCAGATGATATTTTCCGGGACCCAGGAGTTGCTCCACCGTCTCCGGCGTTATCGGGCTTGATATATTTTGGCGGCCGCTTTTCAGCGCTTTGCGGGCGGTTTTACGGCAGATCGAAGCGATTTGCCTCTGGAGATTCCTGAGACCGGCTTCGCGGGTGTATTCCCTGATGATCTTGTGAATGGCTTCGGTTGTAAAAACGGCCGGATCTTCAACGAGCCCTGCTTCCTCTATCTCTTTGGATACCAAATATCTTGCTGCTATTTGCACCTTTTCTTCCTCTGTATATCCTGAAAGGTAAATAACCTCCAGTCGATCGAGAAGCGGACCGGGGATGAGATCAACGGTGTTGGCCGTGGTGATGAACATGACTTTGGAAAGATCAAAGGGAACATCCAGATAGTGGTCAACGAAGTTGGCATTCTGCTCGGGGTCGAGAACCTCCAGCAAGGCCGAAGCCGGGTCCCCTTTAAAATCCTGCCCGATTTTATCAATTTCATCCAGCATCATGACCGGATTTTTCGATTCCGCCCGGCGAATTTCCTGGATAATTCTACCGGGCAGCGCGCCGACATAGCTTTTGCGATGTCCTCTGATTTCGGCTTCGTCTTTCATCCCGGCCAGGGAAATGCGTATGAATTTTCGCTCCAGGCTCCGGGCGATGGACATCCCCAGAGAAGTTTTGCCGGTACCGGGCGGACCTGCAAAGCACAGCACAGGGCCCTTGGGTTCCAGCCGAACCATTTTTTTGAATAAGGCGGTCTTGATGGTTGATCTGATTTCAGCCAGCTTCAACGGCTTGGCCAGAAAGTGGTAAGATCCCTTTTTCATGGCTTCAATGGCCGTTGTAACAGTGGCATACCCCGTGATGATAATCACCTCGGTGTTGGGGTCTTTGGCCTTGGCCTGCCCCAGGACGTCCATGCCGTCCACCTTTTCCATCTTAAGATCCGTCACGATGACGTCATAGGCACTTTTTTCCAATAGATTCAGGGCTTCGACCCCGCTGGCCGCCGTATCGACATGATAACCGTCCTTTTGAAAAACGTGCTCAAGATTCCTGCGGGTCATTTCTTCATCATCCACCACCAGGATCCTGTGTTTCCGGGACATCTTCAATATTCTGACCGCCAGATGATCCAGGATTCGATCCTTGATTTTGGTCAGGCCGTAGTGCTCCTGATTCAGAATCGACTCGGCCCGTTCAATATCAAGATTGTCTTCGGTCATCCTGTTCCATGGGAGGCTCACCAGATAATCGAGATAATTAATGCCGATGGTATATTCAGCACTGGCGGGACTGGTTTTCATCAGCCTCTCGATTTCTTTCAGCGCGACTTTTTGAACCGGCTCCGGCATTTTAAGGCCAAGCACCACCTCCTTTAATTCTTCTATCTCCGAAGGTGTCCCTTTTTCCGGGCCTTTTTTGAATATGCGCATGACATGACCTCATTTCGGTTTTTGGCGTAAGTATAGGACAGCTTCAGATTGATCTGCAACTGTTTTCACACGCCGCCTGGCAACCCACGCGCCTGATGGTTTCATGGGAATATTTGCCGCTACAATCTGCAACATCAGCCCTTTTTTCTGCAATATATCATAACATACTTATATTTCAATAAATATTACCATACATTAAAAACATGTTGCAAATTGTAACAGCCATCCCTTTTTCACCTTTTCGAGCGTTACGATAATTTTATCTATAAAATAAGTGGGTTAGATCTATTTAGCCTTTGTGGCATGGAAGTTGCTCATCCTGCTTATAAAATCAAATTTTAACAAGGAGGAAGCGGTCATGTTTAATCTTAAAAATTTAATCGACAACTTCGACAGGATGATGGCGGCAATCACTTTTGCCGAAGCCGGAGAACCCGAGAGAGCAATGGATATCCTGTATGATCGACCCAAGCAGGAAAAGGACAAGCGAATCGAGTCTGGGATTACGAGACGGGAAGAAACCAGGCCGGGCCTGAGAATGTAGTTGTACCGGTCGTCAAAGCAGACGGGGAAAATAAAAATGAAAAAAGTATTATTGGCCGTAGACGGTATTACCCCTGATCAGAAGGCATTTCGTTACGCCATAGAGCTTTGCAACCGCATTAAGGCGGAGTTGAATGTGTTTCAAATTATCGACCCCCGCAATTACGGCGAATATCTGAAAAAGATGCGAAAAGGCGCCGGCCATGCCAGAAGATACCTTGAAAGCTCTTTGGTGGCCGCAACTTTTGCCGAAGCAGGGGAACATGAGACCGCCGCCGAAATCATGTCCGAAGCCTTGAAGAATATCAAGCAGCTTTTACCGGAATCGGAAAAAGAAGGTGTTCCCTGTCACTTCACCATAACGGCGGGGGCTCCTGATACAGAGATTATTAATTATGTCAATGCGCATCGGGATGTCGTGCTTACCATCTACGATTCCCCTGGAAAGGGTCGCCGCCAGAAGGGCCTTGCGGTAAAAGAAACGCCCATGTTCCGAAAAATAAAACAGTCATTGTTCATTCCGCTGGTGGTGATGTGCGGCTAAAGATCAAGAAATATTTTTAAAATTAAATCCATACAGGAGGTTTAAAACATGTCAGGTATTTTTGGAAAAATTAAGCGGAAGGTAAACAGGTTGACCGGCAAGATGGACCGATATCAGGAAGCGATCACCTTTGCTGAGGCAGGACAGCCGGAATATGCCCGCGAATTTACCCCGGAAGAAATGCCGAGAGAGTCCGATAAACTTCTTGTAATCGGTAGGGAAAGTACCTTTTCCAGAGAGATTATCGATTATGCTCTGGAAATGGCCAAACGGATGTCTTATGAGATCGTGGCCTTAAACACCGCACCGTTGTCCTGCGACACATTCAAATTGTTTTCCTCTTCGCGAGACAAGATTTGCCAGGATTTTAAAGATCTTTCGGCAAATAACGCCCGGCTGTTTCAAGAAGAGGCCGCCCGGGAAGGAATTCCTTTTTCCCATGTGATCAAGTTCAGTGAAACCGACGAGGCCGTTGAATCGCTCAGAAAAGAGTTCGGGGAGGTTGCCTTTGTAGTGTCGGAATCCATAGAACAAGCGGGTGAAAGCAGAGTAGAAGAGGGTGAAAGATTGGAGCGCAAATTGTTTGTTTATTCCATGGTGTGATGTGATTGCACCAGAATTGCACAAGCAGAAATCCGGCTGCTTTTTAAACAAGTTCTATAAAAAGCAGACCGGATTTTCTGCTTTATTTTTTTGAGATAATCATTTATAGGATGTATTCCATTTTGAAACTGATTCTAGTTTTGCGTCATTTTATTTAAAAGGAGGATGGAATGGATGCGCATTTCTTGTTTGGTCTGGTTCTCATCGGATTTGTACTTTTCTTGTGCTTCAAGTTCAGGAAAGACAATAAGCGCAAATGAAAACGCAGCGTCCTCTTTAAACGAAAAATCAAAGGATGAGTCCTGTCAGGTTCCGATTTGAACCGTTTATGAATAGCAAGCGGATGGATATATTCGAAACCGATGAGAAAGGGGTATTGCAGATATGACATCTCAGATGATTATGACCATGATCGTGCTTAGTTTTGCGGTTTTTCTTTTTATTTCCGAATGGGTACGGGTTGATGTGGTGGGAATCATGATGATGGTTTTACTGCCGCTGGTCGGGCTGGTAACTCCGAAAGAAGCGTTTGTCGGTTTGAGCAGTAATGCCGTCTGTTCCATCATTGCCGTAATCATCATCGGCGCCGGATTGGACAAGACCGGCGTAATGAACAAGGTGGCCAGTCCCATCATCAAGCTGGCCGGAAACAGTGAAAAGAAAGTGATTACACTTATATCCGGCACCGTCGGAATAATCTCCAGCATGATGCAGAACATCGGGGCGGCGGCGCTGTTTCTTCCGGCGGCCCAGCGCATTTCCAAAAGAATGGGGATGCCGGTTTCCCGGGTTCTCATGCCCATGGGATTCTGTGCCATTATCGGAGGAACCATCACCCTGGTGGGTGCCAGTCCGACCATTCTGCTGAATGATTTATTGGTTTTGGGCGGAAAAAAATTAGAGCCCTTCGGTCTTTTTACCCAGACGCCGATCGGAGTCTGCCTGCTTTCCAGCGCAATTTTGTATTTTACTTTTTTCGGCAAATACGTCCTGCCGGCCGCCGGGGGCGAAGCCGATAAAGGCGTCACGGCCATGCTGATGGAGGAATATCAAGGGCTTGAAAATATTTTCGAGCTGCATGTTCCCGATACCTTTGCCACGCCTAAAACCCTGGCAGATCTGGACATCAGAGCAAAATTCCTGGTGACGGTGGTCGCCATTAATTTTTCAGCCAAAAAACAGAAAAATTTCGTGCCGCGCAGTACCGATAAAATTTCAGCCGGCGATGACCTTGCCGTGGTCGGTAAAACCGGAAGGGTTCACAAACTGGCCGAAGAATACGGCTGGCAGGTCAAGCCCGCTCTGGAAGGATTTGCCGATAGCCTGGCCATGACCAACGCCGGCATGGCGGAAACGGTTGTTTCGCCGAGGTCTGAATTGATCGGCAAAACCATTAGCGAAGCTAATTTTAAGGAGCTTTACGGCGTAAATCCGGTAGCGCTGTTCACCGGCAACAAGATTTTTTACAGCGGCCTGACCCATATCCGGCTGAAAATGGGCGATACCCTGCTGCTTCACGGGCCCTGGGAAAAGTTCCATATTTTAAGGAACAAGCCGCAACCGCGAGCATTATCCTTTGCCACGGCCCTGGAAGGTGAAATCTTGCGCCCCGAAAAAGCCAAGCTGGCCATAGCCTGGCTGGCGGTATCATTGTTGCAGATTTTAATTTTCAAGGTTCAGCTTTCGGTGGCACTGATGTCGGGGGCCCTGGGGATGATCATCACCGGGGTGCTTACCATTGATGAGGCCTACTACTCCGTGGACTGGATGACCGTGTTCCTGCTGGCCGGTCTGATTCCCCTGGGAATGGCCTTTGAAAAAACCGGAACGGCGGCTTTTATTGCCAAAACGATCTTGGGCTTCCTGGGCCAGCCTTCTCCGATTGTGCTGCTGGCCGCGGTCGGCATCCTGACTTCCTTTTTCACCCTGGTGATTTCCAATGTCGGTGCCACGGTTCTTTTGGTTCCTCTGTGCATGAACATGGCGGTCATGGCCGGCGGAGATCCCCGTATGGCCGCTCTGGTCGTGGGATTGTCGGCCTCCAATACGTTCGTGCTGCCGACGCACCAGGTCAATGCCCTGGTCATGCGACCGGGCGGCTATCGCACGGTGGATTACGCCAAAGCAGGCGCTTTTATGACCGTCCTCTTTTTAACGGTGGAGCTTACCATTCTCTATTTCTTCTATGGAATCCAATAACTATGGCAATTATTACGATTTCACGGGGATGCTTCAGCCACGGCCAGGAGATTGCTGAAAAAGTGGCCGAAATGCTGGGCTATGAATGTGTCAGCCGGGAGATCCTGGTTGATGCCGCCCAATTATTTAATGTCTCGGAACGAAAGCTGATTAAATCGATTCATGATGCCCCCGGTATTGTGGAACGTGTTACCCGAGGAAGGGAAATCTACCTTGCATGTATTCAGGCAGCACTTTTGGAACACGTTAAAAAAGATAAGGTGGTATACCATGGCCATGCCGGGCATCTGCTCCTGGCAAAGATACCCCAGGTGTTGAAAGTGCGGGTGCTGGCCGAAACGGCGGATCGGGTTGCCCTTTTGCAAGCAAAACGGAAGATATCAAAGGAGGAAGCCTTAACGATCATAACCAATGAAGACAAGCACCGTGTCAACTGGACCCGCTATCTTTATAAAATGGATTTGAATGACCCCCGGCTATATGATATTGTTATTAATGTTGGCAAATTAAAGGTTCAGGACGCCTGCGACATCATTTGCCACGCAGCGCAAAGCAGCACCTGCATAGTAACTGCGGAGTCAAAACAAGCCATCCATGATCTGGCCATCATCAGCCACCTGAAAGCAGCGCTTCATCCGATATGCGAAGCGGATGTCAGTTCAAACGGGGGGATTGTAAATATAAAAGTTGCGGCCCAAAAGCTCAGAAAAACAGGCCAGGCCGGTCCGGCTTTACAGGCGCAGATCAAAACAACCATAAAAGACGATTTGACCAGGGAAATATTGGAAATTGCACGGAAAATTTCCGGTGTAAAAGACGTAACATGTCATGTTGATCTTCCTTATTATTCCTGACGGCCGCACCAGGAGCTTCAGGCCGGCGTCAACAGCGGGTGAGCTGTGCCGATCAGGGGGTGTTAACCAGCATGAAAATCAGTATCAGGCAAAAGATTTTTTTAGCATTCGCGATTTTTATAGGGATCAGCGGACTCATATGGCTGCGGAGTTATCACAGCCAGTACGTTCTTCATCAAAAACTCCAAATCATAGAAAGGAAAAACAATCTTTTTAACACCATCCTGGAGGCCCGCCGCTATGAAAAGAACTTTTTTTTAACATTGGACAAAGAGAATATCGACCAGGCCCTTGTTTATATTAATACAGCCGAAGATATCTTATTAAACATCACTTCAGAATACGGAAAATTTACCCTGACCAAAAATCTCCCTGAGCGGCTGACCGAGCTGAGGGCATATAAAAAATCGCTTTCAGAACTTTTGCAATTGCATCAAAACGGCACGTTATTGATCCCCCCGGCAAAAATTTCTCTAATTCAGTTGCAGGGGCGCAAGCTTACAACCGAACTGGAGAATATTTTAGCAAAAGAAGGTCAAGTTACTCGAGATCTTACAGCCAAATCCAAAACGATTCATCTTATCGCCCTGGTGCCCATCGTTATTCTCTCCGGTCTGGTGGCTCTTTTTTTAATTTTCAACGTCAATCGCCCCTTAAAAATGATTGAGGATGCCATTGCCAAAATAGCCACGGGTGATTTTAAGAACATACCCGAAATAGCCACGGGCGACGAATTCGAATCTCTGGTCACCAGCCTGAACAATATGATCAAGGAACTGAATAAACGGAGCGAAGAACTCATTCAGGCCAAAAAACTGGCTTCTTTAGGGAGATTAACCTCCGGAGTGGCCCATGAATTGAACAACCCGCTCAATAATATTTCCACGTCCGTCCAAATCCTGCTGGAAGAATTTGGGCAAGGTGATCCAGAATATCAAAAGGAGCTCTTGATTGGTGCCGAAAAACAGGTGGATCGCGCCAGGAATATTGTCAAAGCGCTGCTGGAATTTTCCCGGGAACGGACTCTCAAGGTGAAAACGGTCAATTTTATTGACCTGGTCGATGAAGCCGTTAAATCGATCAAAAGGGAATTACCGGCAAATGTCAAACTTGAATTGGATGTACCGGCGGATATTCAGGCGAATCTTGATCCTGATCGGATTCAACGGGTTCTGATCAATCTCATCCTGAATGCGCTCCAGGCGGTGGGAGATGAGGGGACCCTGAAAATTACAGCTTCAAAGGAAGAGAATCAACAAGAGTTTTCTTTTGAGGTTCAGGATACCGGCTGCGGTATTGCCAAAGAAAATATTACACGGATATTCGACCCCTTTTTTTCCACAAAAGATGTCGGCAAAGGCTCGGGATTGGGGCTTTCGATTGTATACGGCATTATTGAACAACACGGCGGCTGGATAAAAGTCACCAGTGAGGAAGGAGAAGGTGCTACGTTTACGGTTTTTTTGCCTACCGGTGGTCAATCGTCAAATATACTTTAAACGTTCCTGTTTTTTTGTTTTTGGATCCTCAGCCAAAAAATAAAGGCGCATCGTTGCTTCTTCATGGCCTGATCATTAGGCAATTTCAGACCTAAGGGGAAAGTATTGAAATCTGCTAAAGAAAAATTGCTTGTTGTGGAAGACGAGGAAATTTCCCGCAAAAATCTGGAACATATCCTGAAAAAAGAAGGATATGACATCATTGCGGTGGACAGCGGGGTAAAGGCCCTTGATCTGCTGAACTCACAAAGTTTCGACCTGGTCATCACGGATCTTAAAATGGAGCACGTGGATGGGATGCAGGTCTTACGGAAAACCAGGGAACTTCAACCGTACACCGAGGTGATCATGATCACCGGATATGCCACCGTGGATTCATCCGTACAGGCCATGCGGGAAGGCGCCTATTACTATATTGCCAAACCTTACAAAATCGACGAGGTCCGCAAAATTGCCCAGGAAGCGCTTTTAAAGCGCAGGCTCCAGGTGGAAAATCTGGCACTCAGAGAAACACTCTCACAGCACCAGCAGATCCCTTTTATCGTCGGCAAAAGCGAGGCGATGGTGAACGTCCAGAAAACCATCCGCCAGATCGCGCCTGCGGACATCAACGTTTTGATACTGGGTGAAAGCGGAACCGGCAAGGAACTGGTGGCCCGGGCGATCCATAACTTAAGCCCCCGTTCCGATAAACGGTTTATCGCCTTTAATTGCGGCTCTTTTACCGAAGAACTCATGGCCAATGAGCTTTTCGGGCATGAAAAGGATGCATTTACCGGCGCCACCAAAGCCAAAGCCGGCCTGATCAAAGTGGCCGACGGCGGCACCGTTTTTTTGGATGAAATCGGTGATATGCCCTTGAGCATGCAGATCAAACTGCTGCGCGTCATTCAGGAAAAGGAGGTTTTGCCGGTTGGCGGAGAGAGTCCGGTTCCTGTGGATGTCCGCTTTATCGCTGCCACGCATCGCGATCTCAAGGAGGATGTGGAAAAAGGGCATTTTCGCCAGGATCTGTATTACCGCCTCAATGTGATCACCATTCATTCGCCGCCCTTAACGGATCGGGGGGGAGATATTCCGTTGCTGGCCCTTCATTTTCTGGCCCAGAAAAGCCAGGCCATGAAGAAGGAAATTCACGATATTGACAGGGAATGTATGGAGTTACTGTGTCAATATGGCTGGCCCGGCAATGTCAGGGAACTGGAAAACGTCATCGCGAGAGCTGTGGCGCTGGAGAACGGTCCCTGCATCCGCGTGGATGATCTTCCGGAATATATCCGTAATCTGTCTGTTGAGACATACCGTCAGCGTTCTTGCGAGGTTCCCACCCTGGAGGAGCAAGAGAAAAATTACATCAAATGGGTACTCACCAAGTGCGATGGAAACAAGACCAAGGCGGCAAAAATTATGGACATCGACCGGGTTTCGCTCTGGCGGAAAATGAAGCGATATGGGCTCGAGCCGCAAGAACCTTAGC
>Ga0180009_10007844_pt1 | contig 10777 bp, 8 predicted proteins | sample OS_PC_MetaG_FD_123537 | JGI IMG/M metagenome (GOLD analysis project Ga0180009, IMG submission 123537) | Groundwater microbial communities from the Aspo Hard Rock Laboratory (HRL) deep subsurface site, Sweden - OS_PC_MetaG | ecosystem: Environmental > Aquatic > Deep subsurface > Groundwater... | reverse complement strand
TTCCTTATCTTAATCCCTCAATCCCTAAATTCACAATTCCTCAATTTGGCTCCATATAGCCATTATGATGATGATGGTGTCCAAAAATCGGACCTAGTTCTTAGATCAAATAACGAGGTCTGTACATCATGGTTTCTTAACAGACTTAAGGGCCAGATTAAGGGCCCGGGTCACAAGGACCTTTACCATTTGATGGCGATATTCAGCCGACCCCCGGATATCATCAATAGGTGATGATTCCCTGGCCGCCTCCGCTGCAGCCCGCTGAAAGCTGTCTTCAGTAAGTGGCTGACCTATAAGTGCGGCCTCGGCCTCATGTGCCCTAAAAGGAATGGGGGCGACTGACCCCAGGGCAATGCGGGCTTCCTGGCATTTACCCTCCGGATCCATTAAGAACCACACGCCTGCATTAACAATATCTATCTCCATTGCCTGCCGCAGCATACGGCAAACATAGGCGCTTCCGGCAATGCCAGGCTGCTCAGGAATAAAGACAGATTTCAGAAATTCCTCCGGCTTTAGGTCAACCTGACGATAGTCCAAGAAAAAGGATTCAATGGGAAGGCTTCTCTCTGAACCATTACCTGCTACAGTAAGCTTGCTATCCAGGGCCATGAGGATGGGTAAGGTCTCTGCCGATGGGGAGGCATTACAGATATTGCCCCCTAAAGAGGCCATGGCCCTGATCTGGGGAGACCCTAAAAGCCTTACTGACTGGTATAACGCGAGAACCTTTTCCCGGATCACGGGAGATTCTTCAATAGTCGCGATCTTGGTGCCGGCCAGGATTTCAGTACCTTTGCCTACTATGTAAGCGATGCCTTGAAGGGCTGCTAAGTTCCCGATATCAATCAATACTCCGGGGCTCTGAGTCCTATCCTTCATTTGTATTAAAAGGTCTGTTCCCCCAGCCAGAATCTTTGCCGGGCCTTTGTGGTCGTTGAGCAATCCTTCTAATTCGGCCAGTGATTCAGGGCAATAATATTCAAATTTTGGCAACCCCATTACGGACTCCTCCCTCCTCATCCTCATATTGGTAACTGGTTGCAGGGCACCAGGGTCTCATCGTTCATTTTCAGAGTCCTCAATTTCTACCAGTTTAACTTTTCCAGGCTCTCTCGGTATAGTCTCAAGTGGCACCCACATGAATTTTGGCCTAATGCGCAAATTATCCTTAAAATAAGAAACCATTTCCTCCTCCAGAACACCAATGGATGCCGCATCCATGCCAGCACCATGTTCCAAACGAATTCTGAGAGGGGGTGAGACAAGTGGACCTGGCTTATCCAAAAGGATTCTTAAGGCCCCTGTCGTTCTTGGAAAGAACTTATCAACAGCATTTTTGATAGAGCCAGGATATATATTGACCCCCTTAACAATCAGCATATCATCAGCCCTGCCCATGATCTTAAACCTTATTCCAGGCATCCCGCAGGCACAGGGCCTGGTGTACACTTCAAGAATATCTCCTAAGGCATAGCGCATGAAAGGTCCTCCTTCCCAATCAAGGAAAGTAAAGACCATCTCTCCTGTAGCGCCATCTTCTATATCTACAGGAGCTTTTGTCTCAGGGTGCACCAGTTCGAGCAGGCAATGGTCTTCTGAGGTGAAATGCATACCACTGTATTGTTCCGGAGGCTCATCACATGACATACCGTGAAAAGCATGCCCTCCACCCGTGTTGTCAAAGACCTTCGCATTGAATCCTTCGCTCAACCTCTTTCTGGTCTCCGGATTTCCTCCGCCCGGCTCACCAGCACAATAATACAACCGGATCCCTAAATCACGTGCATCCTTGCCTGTATATTCAGGCGTTTTTTCAATCAAAAACTCCCCAAAAGAGGGCGTGGCGATGATAGCATTCGCTGAAGTAAGCTCAATAAATTGAAGCACTCGTCGTGTTCCCGCCTCAATCCCCACGGGCACTACGGAAGCCCCCAGATGCATCAACCCTTCAGAGAGGGGAAGGCCTCCTGTGAACATACTTAAGGACAGGGCCTGAATGATGACATGGTTGGGTCTGAGGCCGGACCTCCAGAATTTTCTCGCATGTAATTCATTTACTACGGCCACATCATGACGGGTGAGAGTATAGAGGGTAGGCGTTCCGGTTGTGCCGGAAGTGGAGTTAATCCTTACTATCTTTTCCTGGGGAGCACAGGCAATTATACCATAGGGATGCCCATATTTTTCTAAAGATTCTTCCTGGGTCCTGCGATGTTCGTCTTTTGTCATAAGAGGGACTTTCTGAAAGTCCTCAAAAGTCTTGATGTCTTCAGGAACCATTCCACAGGCATTAAACTTATCTCGATAGAAAATCGAATATGTATAATTATATTGAACCTGCCTTTTGAGCCTTTTCAACTGGAGAGACCGGAGCTCATCCTGGGACATGGTTTCTATCTTTTCATTCCAAAATGGTCGCTCTCCTGAGAAGTGGATTTGATCATCCTTGTTAATTGATGTTTGCATTTATGATCCCTCCCTCAGCTTCTCTGTTTCTTCAAGCTTAATCGCAATGGTCGATGGATCGATGACCACTCCATAAGCCTCCCGTGCCTGTTCAACAGAGATCAGCCCATCAACAACTTCCTCCCATACCTTTTCAATTGGGCGCTTAAGGGGATCTCCATATCCGCCGCCACCGCCTGCTTCCTGATAGAAGTGGGTTCCCTTTGGAACCCCCCTGATGATCTCTTTGGATTTAACCTCATGGATCTTGCCGTCCGGGTAGCGAAGTTCTATTCGGTTAATTGAGCCTGGCTTTCCACCAAACAGCCCAAAGGCCCTGGCCTCCTCTTCAATGCCGTCCCCATAGGCAATGCCCATTACATTATCCGCGTAAACCTCAAATTCTGTTGTGATGCCAAGGCCTCCTCGCCATTGACCCGGTCCGGCCGAATCAGGGGCAAACTCATGTTTAAGAAGAAAATGAGGGTCTTGAATTTCAAACATTTCATAATCCTGGGCAAGGATGCCACCCGCACAATTGATCAGCCCAATATGGTCGTAACCGTCCACACCGAAAGTAGCGCCCGAGCCTCCTTTCTGAGCAAGAAAGAGAATATCTACATAAGGCTTGTTATTCCGGGGATCTATCCCCGTGAAGTTAAACCCTAAGAATCGATTCCATCCTGCTGTGACGCGTTTAGGGAGGGCTTTTGCCATGGCCTTTAAAATGGCATCTGAGTGAGGTCCGGTTATGCTATTACCAAAGGTAGTGGCAGCAGGAAACCTGGCGTTCAGGAAGGTCCCTTCCGGTATCTGGATATGAATAGGCCGTGTGATTCCATCATTGTGAGGGATATCCGGGTTAATGAGCATAAGGAATGTCAGAAGGATGGCGGAACAACTGGCTGAGAGAGGGGCGTTTACAAAACCCTGGGTTTGAGGAGCAGTTCCTGCATAGTCAAAATAGATATCGTCGCCCTTCTTGGTAATTGATAACTGTATCTTAAATTTGGATCCATCCTGGAATCCGTCATAAAAGACCCAGCTTTCTTCATTATATACACCGTCCGGAATGGACCTGATCTCATTTCGCATCATCTTTTCTGTGGAATCAAAAAGGTATTCCACATGAGACTGAAAAGTTTCAATGCCATATCTTTCAACAAGTGCAACAATCCCGCGCTCACCCACTACGGAACCCCCTATCTCTGCGCGAATGTCCTCCTCCACAATCTTGAATCGTATATTGGCAAAGATCAGGTCCCAAACATCTTTGCGCAATTTGCCTTTTTCATAGATTTTTACAGGGGGAATCCTGAATGCCTCCTGCCAGACCTCTGTGGCATGGGGGTTATATCCTCCCGCCACTGCACCCCCTATGTCTGCCTGGTGCCCCTTACAGGCTGCCCAGGCTATCAACTGATTCTTGTAGAAGATGGGTCTGAATACGGCGACATCCGCATTTTGGTTTCCGCCTGAAAATACGTCATTATGAAGAATGACATCGCCCGGATAGATCTCATCACCAAAGAACTCAATTATTTTCTCGCAAACTGGCTGTAAGGCAAAGGCCAGTACAGGGATGTATTCGGTCTGTTCCAACATCCGGCCTTTGGCATCATAGAGGCCTGTCACAAAGTCTCGAGCCTCATTCAAGATAGGAGACCGTGTCGTTCGAAGAAGCGTCAGCCCCATCTCGCCGGTAATTGATTTAAATCTCCTCTGGAGGACTGATAAAAGGATAGTGTCTATATCTCTGGACATGTTACTGCTCCTTTTGCTTCATTCAAGGCCATCGTATAACTCCCGTATCGGTCTAAAACCACATGATATTCAGGAGGCACAAAAATAGTCGTCTGGATCTGCTCAATAATGGCTGGTCCAGGGATTCGATTTCCATGCTTCAGGTTGTGCCCATCATAGACATTCACAGAGACAAACTCCTTTTCATTAGGGAGGAAGATGGATCTTTCTCCCTTTAGTGCACCTCCCGGATCCTCGCCCGCATATCCCTCTTCGGTAAACTTGGGTTTATCAGTCACACCTATTGCACTGACCCTGAGGTTAACGGTCTCGACAGGTGTATCGTCAAGCCTGTAGCCGTAAAGACGGTCATGGTCCTTATGGAACCTTTCAAGAATGCCTGGAATATCCCAGGTAAGAATCTCCTCTTTTTTCACCTCCACGTTCACCTCGTGGTATTGACCCGTATAGCGGAGATCACAAGAATAAATAAACTTTATCCGCTCTTCAGTGATGTTCTCTTTGCGAAGCACGGAATATCCCTCATCTTCCATTTTTTTAAAGAGAGATGTAAATCTCTCATGAGATAAAGTATGCAAGACTCCGTGGTAGGTCCGAACAAAATCATGCTTCAGATCCGAGAGGAGCATTCCGGCCGCACAGAAAATAGAGGATTCCTTCGGAATAATGATTAAGCCAATTTCAAGCTCAAGGGCGATCATCCCTGCATGGATCGGCCCGGCTCCTCCTGCCACAACAAGTGGGAAGTCCCTCGGATCAAACCCTCTCTGTATGGAGACCTCTTTGATCCCGCTGGCCATGCTTACGTTAATTAAATGGTACATCCCGGCGGCCGCTTCTGTGAGACTCAACCCAAGAGGTTTTGCAATATGTTCCTTGATCGCATGTTCTGCGGCATTTACATCTAATTTTATTTTCCCCCCAAGGAAGAAATCAGGATTCAGATAGCCCAAAACAAGGTCAGAGTCGGTGCAGGTGGGCTCTGTTCCTCCTAAGCTGTAACAGGCAGGACCAGGATTTGCCCCTGCACTCTGGGGCCCTACATGGAGAAGACCCCCATCATCGATCCACCCGATCGAGCCACCCCCTGCTCCGATTGTGTGTATACCCAATATCGGCATTGCAATAAGATGACGATTGATGTTTCCGTCAGTTATCAGCAACGGTTCCCTTTCCTTGACCAGGGCCGCGTCAAAGCTGGTCCCACCCATGTCCACGGTAATGCAATCTTCATAACCCTGTATCGATGTATAGGCTATCCCGGCAATGGGGCCTGCTGCCGGGCCTGAAAGGAGCGTAGATGCAGCCATCTCCATGGCTACCTGGGGAGAGGTTACCCCGCCGTTTGACTGCATAATGAGAAGCACCCCTTTGAAATTGGCTGCATCGAGCTTTTTAATAAGGCTCAGGAGATAGTCCCTGAGTATAGGCCCTACATAAGAGTTTAGAACAGTGGTGGAAATGCGGTTGTAGAACCGGACCTGTGGTAAGAGTTTTGAAGAAAGAGTTACATATGCTTCGGGCATCTGCTCGGCCACAATCTCCAGTGCCTTTCTCTCATTGTCAGGGTTGGCATAGGAGTGAAGGAAGCATATGGCAATAGCCTTTACATCGTTCTTTTTAAAATGTTCAACCCCCGTCTTTACATCCTGCTCTTGGAGGGATTTTGTCATATCACCAGTGTGGGTAACCCGTTCCCCGACAGGCCATCTCAGTGCTCTCCTGACAAGGGGCTTTGGGGCCTGATATCGATTGTTATAAAGCTCCTCCCGCATACCCCGTCTCATCTGAAGGGCATCGCGAAATCCGTTTGTGGTAAGTAAGCCCGTTTTTACACCGGAATTTGTGAGGGTAGCGTTAGTCGTCACGGTAGTGCCGTGAACAATAATCTCCACCTCTTGAAGGAAATCCTGGACATTGCAACCCCTCTTTTCTGCCATTTCATTGAGGCCGCTGAAGACGCCGACAGAAGGATCGGGAAAGGTCGTAAGGGTTTTGTAAACCTCCGAGTCCCCTGACTCCTCCATGAGAAGGAAGTCTGTAAAGGTGCCGCCCACATCAATTCCGATCTTGGAACTCATTGACAATTTCCTCCATTTCACGTCTCTGTTTTAATATCAACGTATTCCTTAAGCAGGTATTTCTTGCCAGTGTTTATATGATGCCGGATGATCTGCTTCAATTTCCGGCGATCTTTATTCTTAATTGCATCAATGATCATTTTGTGATCTTTGATTGAGACGACCGCTCGCCCTTTGATTTTCAGGATACGGGCCCTGTGACGAGTGATGTGATCTCTTAATCGATTGATGAAATCATGAAGCCATTTGGAATCACAAGCCGCAGCGAGGATGTCATGAAACTCACTATTCAACAGTAACATGTCCGCTGGTCGATGCTCAGCCAGGGCCTTTTCAGATTCTTTTACGTTTTCTTCGAGAGCATGGATTCCTTCGTCAGTTATCTGATCCACAACCAGCTCTGCTGCGTAAATCTCTAATATCAATCTAAGGCCAAAAATTTCTTCTATTTCCTTGGTTGAAAGCTCGGGTATATTAAAGCCCCCACGAGGTGATTTTATAATAAGGCCCTGTTGCTCAAGCTTAAAAATCGCCTCTCTGATGGGAGTCCGGCTTATTCCCAGTTTTTTGGCAAGCTGCTCTTCATATAGTGTTTCATCCGATTCAAACTCGCCTTGAATAATGGCGTTTTTCAAAGACTCGTAAATTTCCTCCCGGAGGGGGCGCCTTTGTAGTTTGCCGATCAGTTTTTCCATGGATGGTTCCATAGACGGTTTGTTTTCCTGTAGAGCAGAATCTCTCCTCAGAAATTCCATGTTCACCTCATTAAACGCTGCATCCCATGTGGGGCATAAAACGCAGGGAGAATTTGCAGGCCCTGAAAAGGCTCGAAATTAAGTTTAAATAATACTTGACATTTATTGCCGCAGTGTTTTAAAAAAAAGATACACATATCATGTATAATGTATAACGTATAAGTGTCAAGGCTTTTTGTAATGGTCAAGAAAAAAAGGGAGAGATGATATTTTGTTAATAGGACAGATAGTGTGGCTCAATTATTATTAACCTTATTTCCAATTAAAGGAGGGTGATCATGGAAAAGAGAGATCCTTGGACAAAGTGGCTGGGAGTTTATTTGGCTATTGCCCTGGTGATGGTATTGATAATGCCAGGCTACGCTGCTTCAGCTTCAAAACAACCAATAAAATTTGGATATGTCGGTCCCATGTCAGGCTTTTATGCTCATGGGGGCACACATGCTACCCAGGGTATGAAACTCGCTTTTGATGAAGTGAACTGGACAGTTGCAGGCCGCAAAATTGAATTGGTTATTGAGGATGATGGCTGGGATGTCGGGGCGGGAATAGCAAAGGCAAAAAAATTAGTTCTTAATGATAAGGTAGACATTATGCTGGGTCCTCATAATGGGCAGGTGATCATAGCACTTAATGATTTTTACAAAGAACACAAGATGATACACATCTCTCCTATAGCCGATGATTCCAGGCTTACAAGAGATAAGTACAGCAAATACTTTTTCCGTGCCAACAAGGACGCAATTGCAGACGTATACCGCGTAGCAGGGTATCTTGCCTATAAAAAAGGCTATCGCAAGGTAGTTTACATGGGAGCTGATTTCATTCCTTCGAGGGAAAACATCAAAGGTTTCAAGCAGGTTTTTGAGCCCTTGGGCGGAAAAGTGGTTAATGAGATCTTTGTGCCTTTCGGAACTACCGACTTTGCCCCTTATTTCACCAAAATTGATCTCAAGAACACGGATGCAATATATGTATTCTTTTTTGGAGGCGATGCAATAAGCTTTGTTAAGCAATACACTGAGTACGGTCTCAAAGGACGTCTGTCCTTGCTCGGAATAGCAATCACCGACGGCGCTCTCATCAAGGCAGAAAGAGATGCTGCATTAGGGATTGAGACTGTGTCAAATTATTGCCCGACATTAGATACACCTGTAAACAAGAAATTCGTTACGGCCTACACAAAGAAATTCAAAATGGATGTCGACTTTCATGCAGATCTTGGCTATGTCACCGCAAAGGTAGCTCTATTAGGGCTTGAGAAGGTTAATGGCAACACAAAAGACGTGGACGGGCTGATCAAGGCTATGGAAAAGGTGCAATTTGACGCACCAAGAGGTCCTTTCCGTTTTGGCCCCAATCACGCCCCTATTCAAAATGTCTATCTCAGGGTTGTGAAAAAGACAAACGGCCAATTTCAAAATTATGTTGTGGAGACCACTCCTGATGTGGGGCAGGGCTGGATGCCTTCAGAACTCCGCTAATCTTAGGAAGATCTATCACAAGTGATCAACACCGGACAGATAATTCTAATTCTCTTAAATGGTGTCACCACCGGGATGCTGCTCTTTCTGCTTGCCTCTGGCCTCATATTAATCCTTGGGGTCATGGGTATTGTAAATATGAGTCACGGCGCCTTTTTCCTGCTCAGTGGCTATATCTCTATTGCTATTGCTTCTGCCACAGATAATTTTTTAATAGCCGTATTAGGAGGTACGGCAGCCATTGTTATCTTGGGAATATTGGTAGAGCGTTTCCTCCTGCGTCGTGTTCCCGGTGGTGTTGACGCCCAGGTACTCCTTACATTTGCCTTTGTTTACATCATAGCAGATTTTTCAAGAGGCGTCTGGGGCGGGTATCCTCAAGGGTTGCATGCCCCGGCAATTCTGGCAGGCTCGGTAAAGATTCCTGGTGTGTTCATGACATTTCCGATCTATCGTCTCTCAATTGTCGTTTTTGGTCTAATAATCGCTGTTGCACTGTGGCTGTTTCTTGAAAAAACCCGGTTTGGTGCGATCATTCGGGCCGGAGTAGATGATAGAGAAATGGTAATGGGGATCGGGATAAATATCAAGATGCTTTTCACCGCGGTCTTTGCCCTGGGCTCACTCCTGGTTGGCTTGGCCGGGGCCTTGGGTGCCCCTATCATGCCCGTCTATCCCGGGCAGGACTGGAATATCCTTCTTTTAGGGATGATTGTATTGGTAGTAGGTGGAGCATCTATAAGAGGTGCTCTTCTTGGCAGTCTCATTATAGGGTTGGCAGATAATATAGGGAAATTCATGCTGCCCCAGTTGGCCATGTTCCTCCTCTTTGGAATTATGGCGCTTATCCTGGCACTCAAACCTCAAGGCCTTTTTCGATAGATATGGCCTCAAAAAGCATTCAACACAAATATTTTGTCTATTTTTCATTAGCTGCCGGGGGCATTGTCTTGGTGGCATTTCCCCAGTTCATGCCCGTATACCATACGTATTTATTAACAGAGGTGCTAATATATCTGATCTTCGCACTCAGCCTGAATTTGTTGATGGGGTATACAGGTCTTGTTTCTCTCGGGCATGCGGCATTTTGGGGGACAGGAGGCTATGCAGTAGCCCTATTAATGTCAAAAGGTGTTGTTGATAACTTTTTTCTTTGCACGGGTGCTGCTTTATTGGCCTCAGCAATTCTTGCTTGTATTTTTGGCTTCCTGGCTCTCAGAACTTCTGGGGTCTATTTCATTATGATTACTTTGGCTCTCGGGCAAATGCTCTGGGCCCTTGCCTGGCGTTGGGAATCATTTACAGGGGGCAGTAACGGCCTCCACGGTGTTACCCGGCCCGATTTCCTGGCGTCCTGGTCTCAGGTAAATAGCATAAGTTTTTATTATTTAATTTTAATAATAGTTATCCCAACTATCCTTCTCATTTACCGCATTACCACCTCCCCTTTTGGCCAAACATTGGTCGGTATTCGTGAGAATGAGCCTCGAATGCAGGCCCTCGGCTATAATACATGGCGTTACAAGTACTCCTGTTATGTATTGGCGGCAATATTTGGGGCATTAGCCGGGGCCCTAAAGGTTTTTCAGGATGGTTCTATTAATCCGGGAAGTTTCAGTATAACAATATCAGGATTGGTCGTACTTATGGTGCTCACTGGAGGGGCAGGTAGTTTTGCCGGGCCTATTTTGGGTGCAAGCGTAGTCTGGGTAATAAAAAGCATCGTCAGCTCCTACACTTCATACTGGGGCGCTGCCTTAGGCATCATCCTCGTTATTATAGTGATGTTTTCTCCTCAAGGGATTACCCCTTTGCTTACGAAACCACTTGTGAAACTGAACCAGAGGCTATGGAATCCCTAAAGTGTGAAAACATTTTCAAGGAATTTGGTAAAGTACCTGTAATAGAAGATGTTTCTTTTGGCATAGGAGATGGGGAATGCAGGGCAATTATCGGACCCAATGGAGCCGGGAAGACCACCCTGTTTAATCTAATCGCAGGGCAATTATACCCCTCTGCTGGTCGAATATATTTGTTGGGCCAGGACATAACTACAATACCTCTTCATGAGAGGGTTCACCTTGGTCTGGCTCGCACATTTCAAATTACGAATCTTATGTTCGATCTCACTGTTATGGAAAATGCCCTGTTGGCAATTAAAGTAGTTATGCCGTTCCGATCCGTCTTGTTTCGCTCTCAGAAGAGATATGCCGGCCTTTTTGATGAGTCTGAGCGATTGCTA
>Ga0180009_10007843_pt1 | contig 10779 bp, 9 predicted proteins | sample OS_PC_MetaG_FD_123537 | JGI IMG/M metagenome (GOLD analysis project Ga0180009, IMG submission 123537) | Groundwater microbial communities from the Aspo Hard Rock Laboratory (HRL) deep subsurface site, Sweden - OS_PC_MetaG | ecosystem: Environmental > Aquatic > Deep subsurface > Groundwater... | reverse complement strand
CCAATCTGGATCCGCTAGACCAGAAACCAAACATTTTTGAATATGCGCATAGAGATTACTTCCACCGTTTACAAATGAAGTGTTCAACACAAACACCTTTATAAAGGCATCTAAAAAATTTTTATCTTTTTTATGTCTGGAAAATACAGTGAATAAAATGCTGCCTACCATTTCTGAATTTATCTTATTCTGTTCGATTAATTCGTTGGTAACTGTGTCAATTTCTTTGCTTTTTTCCCGTCTTTTTGTTTCAGAAAGTGAAAGTAATCTTTCTAACTTTTCGATCAATTCCTCATTTATACTCATTTCTTTCTCTCTTTAATTATCAACGCATCTTGAGACATCGGATTAATAAAATTGATCAACCCGTAATCCTGATAAAGATAGCATCTGATAGACAGTTAACCACTCTGCAGCGAACTAAAAACGAGGGAGGGGCGCGTTGTAATTATCTGATTAATAGATAATTCTACCGGCTTTTAGGATAACAACATGTGATGCTCAAGATGCCATGAAAGGGCAAAACATTAGTAATCAACCAACGTGTGTTTGAATCACTTCAAGGAATGCTGAGCCGTATAGAGTTAATTTCTTTTCACCGACACCGGTGATTTGTAGGAAATCATGTTCGTTCATGGGAACCTCTTTCGACATTTCAATCAACGAGGCATCGCTAAAAATAATGAAGGGGGCAATGCCCTTCTCTCTCGCCATTTGCAATCGCAACGCTCGCAACTTCTCAAAGAGATCTCGATCGTATTGCAAATCACTGAAGGCTTTCTTCTTAGTTTTTTTCTTAGGCGCCACAACCGCCTTATCGCGATGTTTTGCTAGAAACAATTTCATTTCACCACGCAACAACGGCCGTGCTTTTTCGGTGAGTTTTAAGGTGGAATAGTTTGCGATGTCCTGTTCGATAAACCCGTGATGAATTAATTGACGAAACAAGCTGTACCAAGCCGCTTCCGATTTGTCCGTTCCAATGCCATACGTCGACAATTGATCGTGATGCATATTTAAAACGCGTTGGTTCTTAGCCCCCCGCAACACTTCAATCACATAGCTCAAGCCAAAACGTTGATGCAACCGATACACACACGACAACGCCTTTTGCGCCTCCTCGGTCGCATCGTATTGCTCTGGAGGATCCAAACAGACATCGCAGTTATCACAGTCCTCTTCGAGCGTTTCTCCAAAGTAATTCAACAAGACCTTTCGACGACACGTCTTGGCTTCTGCAAAACCGAACATGGCATTTAATTTGTGTGTCTCAATGCGCCTCTGAAATTCATTTTCCATTTGTGTGATGAAAGATTTTAACTGTGCAATGTCCTGCAAACCGAACAACAACAATGCTTCTGCTGGCAAACCGTCTCGCCCGGCTCGTCCCGTTTCTTGGTAATAATTTTCGATGTGCTTTGGCATGTCGTAATGCACAACAAAACGAATGTTCGGTTTATCAATGCCCATCCCAAACGCAATCGTTGCCACAATGATCTGTACGTTATCGTTCTGAAACGCTTGATGCGCTTGTGTTCTTAACTTTGTACTTAATCCTGCATGATACGGCATCACAGAAAATCCGACCGCTTGTAGACGTTCGCTCACTTCCTCAACTTTGCGACGACTAATGCAGTACACAATGCCGGCCTCATCGGGATGGGTTTTTAAAAATTGCACCAACTGAGAAAACGGTTTGAATTTTTCAACTACACGATAACGAATATTGGGGCGATCAAAACTAGCGACATGCAACTTTGGCTGCCGCAACACTAGCTGTTCCACAATATCTTTCCGCGTTTGCTTATCGGCTGTCGCCGTCAGAGCAATCATGGGAATCTCTGGAAATCGTTTTTTAAGACAGCTCAACTCGGTATAGACAGGACGAAATTCATGTCCCCATTGGGAAATGCAATGCGCTTCATCGATCGCAAAAAGCGCGATGTTGATGCTTTTTAAACGCTCTAAAAACGCCGGTTTCACCAAACGTTCCGGAGCGATGTACAGCAGATCAAGTTCATTGTCGTGCAACTTTGCTAACACCCGACGAGACTCCTTCTCCCCCAAACTTGAATTGTAGAAAGCAGCGGAAATCCCATTGGCTTGCAGCGCATCGACTTGATCGCGCATCAAAGAAATCAGCGGAGAAACCACGATCACAACCCCTTCACTCACAATGGCAGGCAGCTGATAACACAGCGATTTACCGCCTCCGGTCGGCATCAGGACGAAATAATCCTGACCTGCTAATAAACCTTCAATAATTTCTCGTTGCCCCGGACGAAACTCAAAATAGCCATAAATACGCTGCAAAACGGAGGGTAAAGATTCATTGGTCTTTAAAGGAATCATGAAAGGAGGTCTCTATAGTATGTGCTCAATCGTCATTCTCTGTTCCGTCATCCCCGCAAAAGCTAAGGATCCAGATATCTTACCCGTCATCCCCGCGAAAGCAGGGATCCAGATATCTTACCCGTCATCCCCGCGAAAGCGGGGATCCAGAATTTATATATTTTCTGGATTCTTAGCTTTCGCGGGATGACGGCGGTTTTGGGACACCCCTGATAAAGTCTCTCATCTTGCTAGCCGAAACAGATTCATGCATATTCATTTTTATTGTTCATCGGACGAATTCATCTATGAAATCTAAGACTCAATGGCTACTTGCTTTAATTGCCCTCCTCTCAACGACTTTGTTACCGGCCTGTCATTTTAACGATCCAAACATTCGACAAGGGTACGTAGAAGGACGATTCACTTATGTTTCTTCGCAAGTCGGAGGCACTTTAGAAAAAATCAATGTGACTCGTGGCGATGACGTCAAAGCAGAACAAGCGCTCTTTCAACTCGAAACTGATCCTCAATTAGCCGCCTTTCATCGTGCAGAAGCGGATTTACAACAAGCCAAATCGCAACTTGCCAATTTACAAAAAGGCAAACGCCCTTCTGAATTGGCCGCGATTGAAGCGCAACAAAAACAAGTGATCGCGCAAATCAAATTTTCCGAGAAAACCGTTGAACGTTATCAACAATTAGTCAAACAACATCTATTGCAACAAGAAAAATTGGATGAAGTGGTTTCGCAATATCACAACCAACAACAAAGATTGAATGAGCTTAGAGAAAACTTAAAAACCGCAAAATTAAAAGCGCGTGTTGACGAAGTCCAAGCAGCTCAAGCTAATGTACAAGCAGCTACCGCCAGTCTAAAAAGGGCCTCTTGGGAATTAGATCAAAAAACAATTACCGCTCCTGTTACCGGTATTGTGTTTGACACTTATTTCCGCGAGGGAGAAGTGGTCAATGCGAATCAACCGGTGCTCTCGCTATTGGCTCCAGAAAATATTTACATCGTTCTTTTTGTCCCAGAAAAACAACTCGCGCGAATAAAGAAAGGACACCCCCTCCACTTCACTTGTGATAATTGCCAAAAGACGTTTCAAGCGACCGTTAGCTATATCTCCCCCGAAGCGGAATACACACCACCTGTCATTTACAGCGAAAAATCCAGAAGCAAATTGGTATACCGTATTGAAGGAAGATTATCGTTAGAAGAAGCAAAAACATTACATCCCGGTCAACCGATTACGGTAACAATTCCGTAGAAACGCGATTCATCGCGTCACCATCATCTCCTTTATTAAAAGATCTCCGTAACTCCGTCATCCCCGCGAAAGCTAAGGATCTGGGTTCTTTTGTCATCCCCGCGAAAGCGGGATTGACGGGCGATTACTTGTTTCTCTTGGCACCAAATACCGTTTCCCATTTCCTATCAGATCCATACGCCCCATCTTGCGTAAGGCTGCCCGAATCAAGGGCCAGTTTTTAGGTAGGTGATACAACAGAAAGGCTTTATGCAAACGTCGCACCCTCGCTTCTTTTGGCACAGTGACGGACTCGCCTTGATCTGTGATCGGTTTTAATGGATTGATGCCCGAGTAATACATCGTTGTCGCTAAAGTAATCGGAGTTGGCATAAACGTTTGCACTTGGCTCACCCTTAGATCATGGCGCTTCAACCACAACGCTAACTCCAACATGTCTTCATCCGTCGTTCCTGGATGCGCTGCAATAAAATATGGAATGAGGTATTGCGTCTTCCCTGCCGCTTGGGAATAGCGATTGAACAACACCTGAAATCGTTCATAGATCTCGATGCTCGGCTTCATCATTTTCGATAACGTTCCTTCGGAAATATGTTCAGGAGCCACTTTGAGATATCCACCAACATGATGCTCAACCAGCTCTTGAATATATTTTGGAGACTCATTTGCCAGGTCGTATCGAACACCAGACCCAATCAAAACTTTCTTAATCCCCGGTAATTTACGTGCTGCTCGATACAGTTGAATCAACGGTGTGTGATCGGTGGAACGAAATTTACAAATCTTCGGATAAAGACAAGAAAAACGACGACACTTGGATTCGCAGGTCGCATCTAAACATTTGGACTGATACATGTTCGCTGTCGGGCCGCCTAAATCTGAAATCACTCCAGTAAATCCAGGCGTTAAATTTCGAACTGCTTCAATCTCGTTTAATACGGAAGATTGCGAACGACTCTGAATCACGCGACCTTCATGACAGGTGATGGAACAAAAACTACAGCCACCGAAACAGCCTCGCATGATGCAGACTGAAAAACGGATCATCTCATAGGCTGGAATACGCGCATCAGCATAGCTTAGGTGTGGTTTGCGCGAGTACGGTAATTCATAAACACGATCTAATTCCTCGGTTGAAAGCGGCAACGGCGGAGGATTAATCCACACATCGCGATCACCATGTCGTTGCACCAAAGAGCGCGCACAATAAGGATTCGTTTCTAAATAACTCAAACGGCTCGCTTTTGCATAGAGCACTCGATCTTGTTTCACTTCTTCATAAGACGGCAGACGAATCACGTCATTTTTCTCTGCAGAAGACAAATCGTCATTCGCGAGATCTTCCCCGTCATTCCCGCGCAGGGAATCCAGCACAACGTCATTCCCGCGCAGGGAATCCAGCACAACGTCATTCCCGCGTAGGGAATCCAGCGCAACGTCATTCCCGCGTAGGGAATCCAGCGCAACGTCATTCCCGCGTAGGCGGGAATCCAGCACAACGTCATTCCCGCGTAGGCGGGAATCCAGATTATCAATAGTTTCTGGATCCCCGCATTCGCGGGGATGACAAAACGGATCTGGATCCCCGCATTCGCGGGGATGACGGAGTAGGCCTGGATCCCCGCGATGACATTTAATAAAAGCCGTCCCTCTTAGATCGGTGATGGTTTCGATTGTTTCCCGTTTCGCCAAGCGATGCGCAACCTCAACAATCGCACGCTCTGCATTGCCATAGACTAATAAGTCCGCTTTAGCATCGAGCAAAATAGAACGCCGTACTTGATCGGACCAATAGTCATAGTGTGCCATACGCCGTAATGAGGCTTCGATGCCCCCAAGAATAATGGGTATATCTCCATAGGCTTCCCGACAACGTTGTGCATACACAAGTACCGCTCGATCGGGACGATGATGCGGCTCAGCATTTGGGGTATAGGCATCATCCGTACGAATCTTTCGATCGGCCGTATAGCGATTCACCATGGAATCCATATTTCCGGATGTAATGCCAAAAAATAGATTAGGTCGCCCTAAGGCCATGAAATCATCAACACTTCGCCAATCGGGTTGGCTGATGATGCCCACTCGAAAGCCTTGCGATTCCAGTAAGCGGCCGATTAATGCCATTCCAAAGCTTGGATGATCTACATAAGCATCTCCTGTCACGAGAATGACATCGCAACTGTCCCAGCCCAAGGCATCCATCTCATCGCGTGACATAGGCAGGACAGGCGCAACACCAAAGCGTTTCGCCCAAAAAGGAAGATGAGAAAAAAGAAACTGAGTCATATGAATATCTCGTATTTTTATACGTTATTCCCGCGAAGGGGCCTGTTGCAATCCGCCCGTTTCGTCATCCCCGCGAAAGCTAAGGATCCAGAAAAATATAGCAGAATGTCATGTGGAATACTGGATGCCCGCTTTCGCGGGCATGACGACGGAAGAGAGACTGGATTGCCCGCTTTCGCGGACATGACGACGGAAGAGAGACTGGATTGCCCGCTTTCGCGGACATGACGACGGAGGAGAAGCTGGATTGCCCGCTTTCGCGGACATGACGACGGAAGAGAGACTGGATTGCCCGCTTTCGCGGGCATGACGACGGAAGAGAAGCTGGATTGCCCGCTTTCGCGGGCATGACGACGGAAGAGAGACTGGATTGCCCGCTTTCGCGGGCATGACGACGGAAGAGAAGCTGGATTGCCCGCTTTCGCGGGCATGACGACGGAAGAGAGACTGGATTGCCCGCTTTCGCGGACATGACGACGGAGGAGAAGCTGGATTGCCCGCTTTCGCGGACATGACGACGGAAGAGAGACTGGATGCCCGCTTTCGCGGGCATGACGACGGAAGAGAGACTGGATTGCCCGCTTTCGCGGGCATGACGACGGAAGAGAGACTGGATGCCCGCTTTCGCGGGCATGACGACGGAAGAGAGACTGGATTGCCCGCTTTCGCGGACATGACGACGGAAGAGAAGCGGAGATAACGACAGACTCGGTTATATTCCAAAAGCAAACAATCCGCCTTCACTTGTTAAAGCAAATAAACGATTGCCTGAGACTGTTGGCGTTCCTAACACTCCGGCACGACTAACGCCTGCGCGAGCCACCATGTGACCGTCTCTACTGGACAACCAATGGAGATACCCTTCTCGATCTGCAACAGCTATATACTGTCCCATAACCACAGGCCCTGTGATCATGCGATACGCCAATTGGGTTTGACGCCAATTCACAGCCCCTGATTGAAGATCAAATGCCCAGACATGGCTGTTCGCATCAGACAAATACAGATGATGCGCATCCGCAGCAATACCTGCATACGAAGAAATAGAATGCTCCCACAAAAGACGACCGCTTCTTAAATTCAGTGCCGCCAATTTGCCTTGATAAGTCGCCGCAAAAACAACCCCATTTTTCACAATAGGATTTACATCGATATCCACCATTCGCTCGATGTCTGTACTTCCTTTCGAAACAGCAATTTGTCTTGCCCAGACCACACGCCCAGAGTTCGCACGCAACACAACCAATTTTCCATCCGCAAAACCGATCACGGCAAAATTTCCAACCACTTGAGGTTGACTGTCTGCATGCAAGATCAACGGAGGCATGTTTTCAGCGTAATGCCATAACTGACGACCGTCTGCTTCTGACAAAGCGGTCACAGAACCATCAATACTTTTTACAATCACTCGGCCCTTTGCCGCACAAGGAGTTGCTAACACATCATTGCCAACAGCTGTCATCCAAAGCGCTTGCCCATTGGATTGATCCAATGCGATCACACCACCCTCATTTGTTCCAATAAACAATTTCCCTGCATCCACTGCAATACTGGTTGTTAAAGGCACGGCAACTTGCACTCGCCAAAGGACACGCCCTGAAGCAGCATCAAACGCCGCAACACGGCCAGAATAATCGGCTGCATAAACTACTTGACCAATCACCACAGGAGACATGCGCAAATAACTGTTATCCGTACCGCCCCCCACAGATTGCGACCATAAATTCCCAACTTGTAACGTAGGAGTAAAGGAAACCAAAGGCGACGGAGGCATCGTATTATCTTTCGAAGCACAGGCCGCTAACGCCAGCAATACACAACATAACCCGGCAAATAGAATCTTTTTCATAACATCCTCTCAAAACGTAGAGACGCGATAAATCGCGTCTCTACAGCATGTATTAATCCCGTCATCCCCACCAAAACTGAGATGACAACGAAGCTTATGACGCTGATGCATCAGACGGCAAACTGTTTAATTTCATCTCTAAAATAGGACGATTAGCTGCATCTTCTGGCAATGCATCTAACGCCTTTTGATAGAAGGTACGTGCTTGCGCTTGATGCCCTGTCTGTAATTCAACATCTCCACGCACATCAAAAACCAATGCACTAAAGGTCTTTCCTTTCACGCTTGATAACTCCGATAACGCTTCTTTTGTTTTCTGTTGTTGTAAATAAACACGTGCCAAACGAATTTTCGCCAAATCCTGAAACACACGATGTTTTCCGTAATGAATCACCCATTGCAAGTGTTGTGTTGCTTCATCCCATTTTTGTCCTTGCACTGCTTGTGCAGCCAATGCAAAAGAAGCTAATTCAGCATAGGGAGTTTTTGGATATTGTTTGATTAAAGTATTCGCCTGTTGAGTTGCATCTTTTGTCGTGTTGTTAAAAAAATCACCCACCATATGCTCATACATCAAAGAGGCGGCTTCGGATCGCACAGTTTCATATTGTTGGTAGAAACGCCATCCAAAACCCAGCGCGATCGCTAACACAACACCAGTAACGGCGGCCAAACCGTATTCTTTCCACCACTTTTTAAGTAATTCAATTTGTTGTTGCTCTGTTAAATAACTGTCCACAGCGTTTCTCCTTCGTTTCTTCTGTCATTCCTAGCTTCTTGCTGGAATCCAGTTTTCAATTCCGTCATTTCCGCGTAGGCGGAAATCCAGTTTTTAATTCACAAATTCCTTTTCTAAAAAGGAAATCAACTCATCCATAGAAACCACCACTTGATCCTTCTCTTCTCGCAAGAATTTGACGGCTATGACCTCTTGTTCGATTTCATTAGCCCCTAAAATTAATGCTAACGTAGCTCCGCTTTTATCTGCTTTTTTCAATTGGCTTTTCAAACTGCCGTTACTCGCGTTCATTAAAATTTTCACCGACGGCAACGCATCACGAAGGTGTTCCGCCAGCAGCAATCCTTTGTCTTCCGCCTCTACGCCGACTAAAGCAAAATAAATATCCGGTACAAGATCAGAGACCGGAATCAAATGAAAGTGTTCCAACAAAGCAATCAGACGTTCTAATCCAATAGCAAAACCGATCGCTGGTGCCACATGCCCTCCCAGTTGTTCCACTAAATAATCAAAACGACCGCCGCCACAAATAGCACTTTGCGCCCCTAAACAATCAGTAGACCACTCAAAGACCGTTCTGGAGTAATAATCCAACCCCCTAACCAAACAAGGGTTAATAACATAAGAAACTTCTGCCTGATCCAACAAGAAACGAACACGATCAAAATGCGCTCTCGATTCAGCATCAATTTCATCGAGTAACTTCGGAGCATTTTGAATCAGCGATTGCATATCTGGATTCTTGCTATCAAGCACACGAAGCGGATTGGTGTGCAACCTTCTTTGACTATCTTCATCGAGTTGGTCGTGATGTTTAGAAAGATAAGCCACTAATTTCTCGTGGTATTCCTTTCTCGATTCTCGATCCCCTAATGAATTTAATTGCAGTGTGACATGTTCGCTTAATCCTAACTTTTGCCACATGCGAGCTGTCATCAGAATCATTTCCGCATCAATGTCAGGGCCTGGCATACCAAATGCTTCTACACCAAACTGATTGAATTGCCTGTAACGCCCTTTTTGCGGCCGTTCATGACGAAACAACGGACCTTGGTACCATAAGCGTTGCACCTGGTTATAAAACAAACCGTGCTCAATCCCTGCTCTGACACAACCGGCTGTTCCTTCAGGGCGCAACGTCAAGGAATCTCCATTACGATCTTCAAAGGTATACATTTCTTTCTCAACGATATCGGTCACTTCCCCAATCGAGCGTTGAAAAAGCGCTGTGCTTTCAACGATCGGGGTACGTATTTCGCGATAACCGTACGATTCCACAATGTCTCTCAACACCTGTTCTACATGCCTCCAAGCAAACAACACATCGGGCAGCAAATCATTCATCCCTCGGATAGCTTGAATAATTTTTAACATAACGATTCCTTTATTGTTGTTGTGCAGGAGCTGTGTCAGATACGGAATCCGGATTGACCCAAGGCTTAATTACAGGTTTATCTTGAGCGGGCGGGACATCAGCGGTTTGATCGACAGGTGCAGGCGCTGCATTCGATGGAAAAGCTTGTTGCGTAGTATTTGATGGAGAGGTTTGTTGTGAGGCATCCGATGGAACCTGTGATTGCTGCGACGGCTCTTGTTTCGGAGCATTCAATGTATCTGCAGGAGCCAAAACCTGTGGTTGAGAAGACTGATCTTTTGAAACATCCACAGGTTGTGGTGTGGATGACGATGCATCCGAAGACGATGGCACATCTGTTGCCTCAGTGTCTGATGACAAGGATTGCGTTTGATCTTCTTTCACGGCATCAACGGTTGCATTGCTCGTTCGATAGTGGTGTGAGACATATCCAGCGACAATGAAGAAAGCCAAAATACCAAGCAAAAGATAGTAAACAGGTCGACGTTTGTAGGAACAAACTGGCATAGAAGGCACTGAACGCGAAACTGTATGTTGCATAGGCTTTGTTTGCAGACCCATTTTTTCAAAGGCTTTTTCAATTTCTTCTACGGGAACATGCACCAACCGAGCATAACTACGAATGTAACCACGAGTGAATGTATTTAAATCTTCTTTTTGATACGCATCTGTTTCGATCGTTTGAATAACTTGAGGAGAAACTCGTAAATGGTCTGCCGCATCTTCAATACTCATCGACATCGCTTCACGTGCCGCATGCAATTTCGATCCTATATTCAAAAGAAAACTCATTTGTCGCTTTTCTTCAGAAGGGTTGATTTCGTTGTTCTGGTCCATCGTTCTCTCTAAGTCAAAATGGGAAAAATAAAGGCCTGGATTATGTTATCGAAGCAACGTTTTCACAAGGGCAGGATGTCGTGCT
>Ga0180009_10007842_pt1 | contig 10782 bp, 13 predicted proteins | sample OS_PC_MetaG_FD_123537 | JGI IMG/M metagenome (GOLD analysis project Ga0180009, IMG submission 123537) | Groundwater microbial communities from the Aspo Hard Rock Laboratory (HRL) deep subsurface site, Sweden - OS_PC_MetaG | ecosystem: Environmental > Aquatic > Deep subsurface > Groundwater... | reverse complement strand
CATTGCAAATGTGGCGCTCTAGCCAACTGAGCTACAGGCCCGTAGCGTTGCCTGTTTGCTTCAATTAATTTGTCTTGAGGGATTCTGCTGAAATCTTGTGGTTCCAGCTAGAATGTCGAAATAGTTTTTTACACTGTTAATCCCGAACAGGGACGTAATTATATAAACAAAAAAAACAAGATGCAAGCGGAGTTTTCAACGTGTTAGCGTTAAGTAGAAACGGCCCTTTTTAAATTAAGTAGAAATCTCCCCTTTCGGGTAATTTATACTTTTCTGATAAACGACTCCAATTGATTGACAGGTTTTGTTAAAACCTATTTATACACTTCTTCGTGTTTCCCAACGGCAAAAAAGACAATTCTTTTCTCTTGACCGACTGGGCGGTAGTAAAATAACAATCTGTAAGACATATCAATAGAAATACTCCAAGAGTCTACCTGAACTCCACCCAACTTATGCAATCTCAATGATGGATGATTAGGAATTTTTTGAAAAAGTAACAATTGCTTTTCAAGCTTATCAAAGAGAGATTTATTCTTTTTCTTAATCTTTATCAAGGATTTCTGACATTTTGGAGAAAATTCAATAATCATGAGATGTTATAAATTTTTAAAAAAGTTACTAACATTGTCTATTTTAACCAAACTACCAGCATGCTCTGCTTTTTTTGCTTCCTCAAAGTCAGAAATGGCTTGATCCGACATCTCAAAGACTGGATAATCCACATCTTGAACATCATTGATAATTAAGTTTTTTATATAAGCAGATAAGCCCAAACCAAATTTATTCGCTTTGGTTTGTAAATAACCCCGAAGTTGAACTGGTAAGGTAACTCTAATTTGAGTAGTTTGTGTTTGCATAAAAACATTATATGTCTTGTTCCTGTATTTTCCAAGTCTTATTTATGCCAATATTTATACCAATCCTATTTATGGCTTGTTTATGGAGAAATGGGTCATTCTTCCGCACCCATGTTACAATATCTTCATGCGCGATATTTTCTCCGCCCCAGAATATAAATTTCCTTACACTGACTATCGTTTCCCCGGTCAATCCAATGATGAGGTAATTTTATTTGTCGGCCGAGAAAATCCGATTATGCTTTGGGCTAGACGTAGTTTTGTAGTCATGCTGGGCATAGCTATCTTTGCCACCGGGGCTTGGTTCTCGAGCCTATTAAAAACTGGCTTAGGGATTAACATTCCGCCAATTGTTCCTATAATTTCGTTTTTATTAGCCGCTTTAATAGTTTTAATCGGCTGGTGGTGGATAAGCATACTGTGGAAAAAAAGCATTGGCATTATCACTTCTAAACGTCTCACTAAATTTATCTACACTACTCCCATTAATCGCCATAATTTATCTTTACCCCTAGAAACGATTGTTGATACTGGTGCCTACGCCAAAGGCTTTGCTCAAGCTATTTTCAAACTGGAAACTTTCACCGCTCGCTCCAGTGCCTCTAGTTCTGGGGTTGCCACTGATGATGAAGATCGAATTAATAAAAAATACTTTTACTTTGAAAACATCAAAATGGCTGAAGACTTACAACACTATGTCAACAAACTCATCTATGCTTTCCGCCATCATCAAGAACATCTCACTACTTTTAGACCATTTATTCCTCAGAATAGTGGCAATCGTGAAGATTTAATGAATAAATATCCCAACTATTGGAGCTAAAATTAGACCTAAAATTAACTTGCCTTGAAACCTAAATTTTCTAGAACTTGCTTATTTTTTTGCGCCACTTTTTCACCTAGCTCACCCTCCATCTCAAACACAACCGGTAGCTCCATCTTGGCTTGCTTTTGGTAAAACTTAACCTGAGTGGTCAAAAAGTCTTTAGCAAGTTTTTTATCCACCTGCGCTACCCACTCAGCAGAAATTACATAATTACCTAAGTTATAAGTTTGCTCACCGCCAGCTAGAGTAAAACAAATTTTATTGGCAATATGAACTTCTTTAGGTCTCACCATGTGACCTTTGATTTCATGCTTGAGTTGTCTAGGATCGGCAAAGGGGATTAAACCACTGTATAAAAGTTTCTCTTTAACAGCCAAGGCTTCAATTTGTGGTTGTATATTTACCTTAACTTGCTCCCAGGTAGCTAAATCTAAACGTTCTTTCACCCAGGCATTTTCTTCATTAGCCGCAATACGCAGGTCTTTACCCAATAATCTCTTTAAGACTTTAACTACTTGAGAAAAACCCTTTAATTCAAAACCAGTTCCAAGGATTCCTAAACGAGTTCCCTCGTTAATCTGAATACCCTCATCACCGCATGTAATTACATAAGCCATAATTATATTATACCATTAGGATTAAATTTTACCAGATGAGAAGGGAAATTTGTTATTATTCTTCAGTCACCATGTTTTGCACAGTTTGCAAATAAGCCTTCATGTCTCGTTCGACTTTTTCCCAATCTCCATTTGCCTCACGGATGGCGTTAAATAACAAATCCATGTCGATTAAAAGTTGATCATCGGTCACGATCATGCGTTGTTTTGCCATATATTGCAGTATACCTTAACTAATAAAGATTATTTATATCCAACTGGTATTTCGGTTAAAATTGGGCTCAAACTCATCCGGCGTCGTTCTGGATCCACACTCTCTACAGTAACTGTTATTTTAGCACCCTTTTGGTAACTTTCATCAGGATTTAACTTGCTGGCATGAATCAAGCCATCCACTCCGTCTTCGACATTCACAAAAACACCAAATGGCTCTACTCGAGAAATAGTACCAGTTAAAGTTGCTCCAACGGAGTAGTTTTTATCAATCCCTTTCCAGGGATCATCTGAAAGCTGTTTAATGGAGAGATTAAGCTTATTAGTTTTCTCGTCTATTCCTAGAACTTTAACCTTAATTCTATCTCCTACTTTATGATAGTTTTTAGGATGATCTACTTTTTCCCAAGAAATTTCAGAAATATGAACTAAACCCTCAATATGACCTACGTTTTTTTCGTCTTTAATTGGGATCTCTACCGTCACAAATAAACCAAAATGCATCACCCCAGAAACCACTCCTTCATAAACTTCGTTTGCTTTCACTGAATCAAGCGCGCAGTCGCGCAAGGCTAACTCATCTGCCTCTGAAACATGGCGTTCAGAAAAAATAAGTCTGTTTTTTTCACGATCAACTTCAATGGCTTTAACTTTAAAAGTCTTATTTAAAAGGTCGTCAATCCTACCCATAAAATCTTTCCCAAATTGACTTGAGGGCACAAATCCCCTGACACCATTGACTGAAACAATCATCCCGCCTTTGTTAGTTTCCAGACCTTGAGCGGTTAACTCGCTATCCTTCTCTAATGCCTCATCAAAAACTTCCCATTTAGCAGAAACTGCAGCTTGGCGGAGCGAAACAGGAATATAGCCATTGCTGGCCTCTATAGATAGCACTGTGACTTCTATTTCCTGTCCCTCCTTGAGCTTATCAATATAGTCTTTGGCAATTTCGAATTCTTTACTCCCCACAGCGGCCAATGTTTTAGCACTGATATCAATGACTAAAGCATTTTTTTGCTTTTCTACGATCTTGCCGGTAACTCGCTCGTCTTTTTGCGGCACCACAATGGCCTGCTTCACCTGACTGAGCAACTCAGCCATAGATTGTGGTTTTTTCGAAGTAGGTTGTTTTTTCGAAGTTGGTTGTTTTTTTGAAGAAGTAGAAGAAGTAATTTTTGTTGAGTCTTTTGTAGACTTTGCCTTAGACTTAATAGTTTTGGTGCTCATAGTACATGTGTTCCCCTTTCAACTGGAATGGGGTACAGTATACCATAGTACTATCCAGTTTCTAGAGGAATATGAAGGTAATATGAAGCTCCGCCTCCCCACTAACCTTGATGTTAAAAACAAAACTGTTTTGGTGAGAGTTGATTACAACGTCCCTTTAAAAAAGGTTAAAAATAGTTGGCGGGTTGAAAACGACCGGCGAATTTTAGCTTCATTTGAAACAATTAAATTTCTTCAAAAAAACCACACCAAAATTATTTTAATGACTCACCTTGGCAGACCTAAGGGAAAATTTGAGGCCGGACTAAGCTCAGAACCAGTAGCTAGATACTTAACAAAAAATCTTAACATTAAAACTAGTTTTGTTGATGATTGCATAGGTGAAAAAGTTCAAACAGCAATTGACCAACTGCCTGCCGGAGGCATCTTGTTACTAGAAAACCTCCGCTTTCATCCTGAAGAAAAAAAGAATGACAAAAAATTTGCAAGGCAATTAGCTAATCTAGCAGATGTTTATATTAATGAAGCTTTTTCTTCAAGCCATCGCGCTCATGCCTCCACAGAGGGTGTAACTCACTATCTACCTAGTTTTGCTGGCTTTAATTTACAAAAGGAAGTCTTGACGCTACATAAGTTAATGACTCAACCAGACCATCCGTTTTTTATTATTGTTGGTGGGGCTAAAATTTCTGACAAAATCGATGTCCTGGAAAACCTACTCCAAATAGCAGATGGGGTTTTAGTTGGAGGAGTTGTGGCCAATAATTTCTTAAAGGCAGAGGGGGTAGAAATTCATAAATCTTACCTTCAAGACACTCCGGCAGATCTTAAAAAAGAGGGGGTTAACTTTGTTAAACTGGCCGATGAGTTAATTGAAGAAACTAAAACTGAAAAAATCCTTAAAGATGGCTATATTCCTCTACCTAAAATTCTTTACCCAATTGATGTTATTGCAGCTGCTTCTCCAGATTCTACCCAAACTCAAGTGATTGATTTAATTCATGACATGAAAGATTCCACTCACGATAAAAATCTGATGTATTTAGACATTGGCCCTAAAACTATCAAACTTTACCAAGAGCTCATTAATCAAGCGCGCACGATCTTTTGGAACGGACCGATGGGCTACTTTGAGAAAACACCTTTCAGGACGGGCACTGTTAAAATTGCTCAGGCTTTAGCAAAAGCTAGTGCTAGAACTGTGGCGGGGGGAGGAGACACAGTTGATTTAATTGCGGATCTCGAACTAGAAAAGAATTTTACTTATATTTCCACAGCAGGCGGGGCGAGCTTGTTATTTTTGGCTGGACAAAAATTACCTGCCCTTAATCCCTTGACTATTGGTACTCGAAAGCATTATTCTTAATGAATAATCAGAAAAAACTATGATAAATGTTGCTCCGTCAATTCCTGGATCACCCGCTTCTGGATCACCCGCTTCTGCACCTACGCCTATTATGCCCATTGGCGGTCTCACTTCTACAACTCCAGAAAATCAGCCATCAACTAATAAACGACTCCCTCCAAAAAAGAAAATCCGTTGGAACTATATTATTGGGGGAATCCTCCTACTTTTACTAATCATTGGTGGGGGTGCCGGCTATTGGCTATCACAACAAAGTCAAGACATCAGACAGCAAGCGAGTGAGACTACTTATCCTACCCCGACCCCTACTCCACCTCCGACTACACCGCCTCCCACCACTCCGCCTCCGACTACTCCGCCGCCGACTACTCCTCCACCTTCTGTCAGTCCTAGCCCATCAGCCAGTCCTTCGCCCTCGGTGAGCCCCAGCCCCTCAATTTCACCATCGCCTTCACCAAGTGTGTCACCAAGTCCCTCGGTCAGTCCCTCACCATCGGTTAGCCCTAGTGCTTCACCGTCAGTCAGTCCTTCACCAAGTCCTTCGGCAAGCCCAGGTCCCTCAGTCAGTCCCTCGCCCTCAGTAAGACCTAGCCCTTCGCCCAGCCCTTCTGCTGCCATCACTTATTCATGCAACTCTAGCTGTAGCACTAATGCCCAATGCCAAACTGCTAATACAAACTATATTTGTTTTCAAAGTCAATGTCGCCTAGATAGTAATCCGAGCAACACCTCCTGCAATGTTTCCACTGCTTCTACCGGCGGTCAGCCTCAACTACCAGTAGAACTGCCTGTATCTGGCTCTGAAGACATAATTAACTGGCTGAAAGCTGGATTGGGTGTGCTGGGTATTGGCGTTATTCTACTCCTACTTTTGTAGATATCATGCAAGACAATCAAACAACTATCATAGACCCAGAGCTCTCAGCGGAATCACAACAAAAACATAAAAAAAGTTGGCGATATATCTTGGGAAGCTTATTCTTGCTTTTACTATTAATTGGTCTAGGAGCAACTTATTGGTTATCACAACAAAGTCAAGATATTAGACAGCAAGCTGCTGAACCAACCTATCTTTGTCGTGCTGAAGGAAATCCATGGGGAGCATGCGACTGTCCTGGAACAACTCAAACCACGAGTTGTCAACGAGGCTACACCAAATGGACTTGTGGAAATAAAAGATGGATTCCTGTGTATGGCAGTGAAAATGAGTGTGGCGGTTGCCCCTGGGATAAGACCGATGGGCAGTGTTGCCCAACCCCTCCAGACAATTGCAGCAACCTTGGAGCTTATAAATGCATCGATGATCCTTATGTTTCCCAATGTACTCAGTGGGATTCAAGCTGTCCGGCTGGTAAACAGAACTATTGGAAAGCAATTAAATGGACAGAGGACCTTGGTGAGTATGAAAAGTGGAAAGAACAATACTGTGGCAGCAGCCCTCCGCCTCCGACTACTCCACCCCCTACCACCCCACCGCCAACTACTCCGTCACCATCTCCCTCCATTCCCCCTGGACCACAGTGTTTGAATATCGCAATGGATAATCCCAAGCCAAAATTAGGAGATCAGGTCTCATTTATTTGTGGAGCAGTCAGCGGTGCAGACCACTATGTTTTCCGCATCATGTACCCAAATGGCATGTTAAAGGGTTTAAATAGCACGGGTAGAGTTTCCGAACCAGTAATAATAGAACAAAGCGGCCAATATCATGCCCAGTGTCAAATTTGTACTGGTCCAAACAATAATACCTGTCACCCATGGGAGCAACTGCCACAATAACAAACAAATAATAAAATTATGATAAACGTAAATACAGATCAATCACCCCAGCAGAAAAGAAAAAAATATCGGCAAGCTTTTATTGGTTCATCAACCTTGGCGACAAAACCGCCGCTGATAAAGCCAACTGAGACAGAAATTGATGAAATAACTGTCAAATTACATCAAAAAGTAGGTAATAAACCTGAAGCTAAATCAACGGCAAAACAGACTAAACAAAACAAAATTTTTGGTCTAGAAACGAGATCAGTGGCCGCTGTAGTTAGTATCGCATTGTTTTTTGTCATCTCCATGGCAGGAGTTCTGATTGCCCTAAAACAGCGTTTGCAACCAGAACAAGTTGCAGTCCCCACCGCTCCTAAATCACGGCCGGCTGCAACTGAAATTATCCCTACATCCAACTGCACCCTATCTTTCTATGTAACTAGTGCCTCACCTAGTCCATCGCCCTCAGTCAGCCCTTCGCCCTCGGTCAGTCCCAGTCCCTCACCATCAGTTAGTCCCTCGCCTTCACCAAGTGTGTCACCAAGTCCCTCGATCAGCCCCTCGCCATCGGTCAGTCCATCGCCGTCAGTAAGCCCATCTCCATCTGTCAGCCCAAGCCCATCGGTCAGCCCCTCGCCTAGTTCATCTCCTTCTCCCACTTATTCATGCAACAGCGACTGCAACACCAATGCCCAATGCCAATCAGTCAACAATAATTACATTTGTTACCAAAATAAATGTCGCTTAGATAGTAACCCTAGTGCTAGTAATTGTGAAACCTACCAAGACTCACAGGCTAGAATCAACTGCAATGACACTTGCACTGCTAACTCTGATTGCTCCAACTCAGCTCACATCTGCTATAACACCACCTGCAGGCTAGCTACCAACCCCACTAGTTCTACTTGTTCTTCTCCTGGCGGAACAAGCCAGATTGCCGAAACTGTCCAGACACAGACTACCAAAGGTGGCCAGCCTCAACTACCAGCAGAACTGCCTGCTAGTGGATCTGAGGGATTGCTAAATTGGCTAAAAGCCGGATTAGGAGTTTTGGGGATCGGCATAGTCCTGCTACTACTCCTGTAACCCTGGTATAATTTCCCTCATCAAAGTAATAATTAGAGCCGGTAGCTCAGCGGTAGAGCGGTAAGCTTATACCTTACTGGTCGGGGGTTCGAATCCCTCCCGGCTCACCATTTTGGAAATTTATCCCCCAGTAGTTCTTTCAGCGCATCAATACCCTGGCGTATAGGTCGATCTTGATGAAATGCTGAAATAACCCCTTTTCGCCCCATTCTATATCTTATTCCCAATTTTCTTGGATCAAGGCCGGTTAATTGATAGACCATGTTATCGACATCATCACTGCTCAATCGCAGCTCTATTCTCTGCCGCTCACTAAACATTTTTGAATTAAATAAAGAATTACTTTCGCATATATTTCTAATTTGATTAGCACACGAAATAGCATCATTCTCTCTTTCCTTGCCATGAACTGATGCTAGAATAATGAGTTTTTGAGGAAGTTGATTCAGTCCAGGCAGTTCAACACTACCGGTTTCAAATACAGTAACACCCTCACCTAAAGCAAAGTTTAAATATGGAGTAAATATGCCCGTTTTCCCAATTTGCTTTCTACCGTATAAAAAGGGGATCTTGCCTGCTTGCCAGCTCTTTCTACAAAAACTAAGCACATTCTCTCCACCGTCTATTTTATAAAACGGTCCAATAATTTCCGGCCAGCTTGGTTGAGTTGGAATCTTGTCTATCTCTTTGAAGCATATGCTTTCATTCATATACGTCTAGCGAATTATAATGATACTCAAAAATTCAAAATTGTAATAGAGAAGTTAAGGGCAGTCAACTATGAAACTCTTGTAGTTGCTGCCCTAGTTTTGGCTGTTTCCAATTTTTCTTTTTCGTCAGCAGTTATGTACATACGCCCACCATGTTGTGAGGCATATTTTATCTGAGATAGTTCTATAATTGCATTTACTACATTTTTGGTATCGCAACCAGTATCTGATCTAGAACTGTCAAAAAATACTGATTTTACAAGCCCCCCAGATCGCGCGATGCTATCCTGGAGGCTAAGTTGCGACATCCTATTTAAGACACTCATCACTCCAGCTTTATTGCCGATCTTTGCTTGAACTGCCAAATCCTTCAGTGCTTCTAATAACTCCTTAGCACTGGATTCAATCTCTGCAAGCTGGGGCGAAGAGTCGTATTGTTCAATTTGAGCGTTTGCCTGTTTTAAAAATTCATCAACTAAAACTTGATCGCTAAAAAGTTCGTAAACAGCGGTTAACGCCCTTGTTAATATCGAGTCAAGATCTTCTTCGTTATTTAATCCAGGGACTTTTTCTTGACCAAAAATGGATAAATTCCGCCTATCTATTTGAAGATCATCGATTTCTATTACCATATTGCTTCTATATCTAGAATACTATATTTTGATCCCTTCACAAACTAGTGCTAGTATTAATCGTACCGAAAAAATTTATGAAAAAGAACAATATCATTAAAGAAAAAGCAGTCTTGATCTGGAACTCAATTATTTACTTTATTAAAAAACACTGGAAAATAATTCTAGTGATTGTGATTATTGCAGGAGGAGTTGGTGTGTGGCGCTATAAAAAAATCCAAGATAGTCAGCCTGAGCTTATTTTTGAAAGACCCGCGTTTCAAAATCTCACTAAAATTTTAGAAGTATCTGGAGTAGTAGATGCCAAAGAGAAAGCCAATCTCCGTTTTGCCACTGGCGGTAAAATAATCTATCTTGGAGCTAAAGAAGGTGATTATGTTAAAAAATGGCAGACTATTGCCACCATTGACCAACGCACCCTGCAAAAACAACTCCAGCAAAATTTAAACACTTACATGAAAGAGCGGTGGGACTGGGAAACTACTCAAGATAGCACTGATTATTCTTTAGAAACCTTAGGAACTCGTCGCGTCATTGATAAAGAACAATGGGATCTTAAGAATGAGGTCCTGGATGTTGAAATCCACGATATTGCCATTACCAACACCGTGCTCTCCGCCCCTTTTGCTGGGGTTCTAGTTAGCTCTCCCACTAGTGTTACGGGGGTGAATTTATTAGCTACCGACAGTTTTGAACTGATAAATCCCGATACCCTAGTATTTAGAGCCGCGGTAGATGAGGCTGACATCGCTCAAATCTCCTTAGAACAAAAAGGTGAGATTTTCTTAGATTCTTATCCCAATGAACCAATTTCTTCACAAGTCAACTATGTTGCTTTTAAAAGCAGTGCTTCCTCTACTGGTACTGTTTTTGCGGTCGAGTTTCTCATTCAGGGGGAAAACTTACTAAACAAATACCGCCTGGGAATGAACGGTGATGTTAAAATAATCTTAGATACCCGTCAAAACGTCCTCACCATTCCTTTTGAAACCACCCGAGAGCGAGATAATAAAGTTTATGTGGATGTCAGAACACAGGGTGATAAATATGAAGAAAAAGAAATTAAAATTGGTCTTGAAACAGCAGGCCATGTCCAAGTGCTAGAAGGACTAAATGAGGCTGACGAGGTGCTAGTTCCTAAAAATTAGCATCCCAGTACAAAATTAACACCCCCACTACAAAATTAGCATGCCATTACTCAAGCTCAGCAACGTTTCTCAACACTACCAGATTGGCGATATTACTATTAAGGCTTTAGACAATTTGTCTTTTACCATAGAGGAGGGTGAGTTTGTAGCAGTTATGGGTCCATCTGGTTCCGGCAAGTCGACTTTTTTACAAGTAGCCAGCATGCTGGCTGAACCATCTAGTGGCTCGATCATGCTCAAAGATAAAGACGTGACGCACTATGATGAAAAAGACCGCGCCCATCTTCGTAATAAAGAAATTGGCTTTGTGTTTCAACAATTTAATTTACT
>Ga0180009_10007841_pt1 | contig 10782 bp, 7 predicted proteins | sample OS_PC_MetaG_FD_123537 | JGI IMG/M metagenome (GOLD analysis project Ga0180009, IMG submission 123537) | Groundwater microbial communities from the Aspo Hard Rock Laboratory (HRL) deep subsurface site, Sweden - OS_PC_MetaG | ecosystem: Environmental > Aquatic > Deep subsurface > Groundwater... | reverse complement strand
TGAGTGCGTCGTCGTCCACCTCGACATTGCGATCGACGATGCCTTCATCGACGCGGGTCGCGCGCACCACCGGCACGCCTGACGCCGCCGCTTCGGCCAATGCGGCGATCACGCAGGCGGGGGCGTTGCCCTGCCCCATTCCGGCGAGCACCATGCCCTTGCACCCGATGCCGAGCAGCGCTGCGACCGGCTGTTCGTCCATCCCCGCGCCTGCGGTCAGGATCGCGACGCGCGGCAGGGCTGCGGGCCAAGGATAGCGCGCGGCCCATCCCACCCGGTGCGGCGGGCCGAACCAGTCGAGGCGCGCCGGGGTAACGCGCGCAATCGCCCCGCGCGGAAAGCTTTTGAACGCATCGATGCTCGACGTCGCAGCCTTGCGGGCATCGCGCGCGGCCAGCACCGCATCGCCCATAACCAACAACACGCCTCGGCCACACGCCGCCGGGTCGCTCACCACCCGCACCGCATTGGCGAAATTGCGCATCCCGTCCGCCCCGACCGCATCGGCGGGCCGCATCGCGCCGACCAGCACGATCGGCTTGCCCGCAGGCAGCGTGAGGTCGAGCAGGAAGGCGGTCTCCTCAGCGGTATCCGTCCCGTGGGTGATGATCACGCCGGTCACCGACGGATCGACCAGCGCGCCCGCACAGGCCGCGTGCAGCGCCTGCCACTGCGGCCAGCCGATATCTTGCGAGCCGATCTGCGCAACCTCCTGAGGGATCAGGTCGGCTGCCAGATCCAGCCCGGCAAGATTTCCCAGCATTGCATCAAGCGACAGCCCGCCGGGCTGATAGGCCGCGCTTGTGGCGCTTACCGCAGCGCCGGCAATCGTGCCGCCGGTGCCAAGAACGAGAATTCGAGCGCGTTTCATGCCGCTGCCCTAGCCACCCCCGCCGCGCTGCGCCACAAGGCAATTGCATTTGCGCCGCGGCGCGTTAGAGAGCGCAACCACGTCGTGGGGCGCTTAGCTCAGTTGGTAGAGCATCTCGTTTACACCGAGAGGGTCGGCGGTTCGAGCCCGTCAGCGCCCACCACAGACAACAGTGACTTAAGGCTCGAAATTGCCGATAGTCGCTCGGCCAATTATGCCAATCTTGGACTTCTGGGGCCTCTGGGGGGCCTCTGCGATGCAGCCAGCAGTTGGGGAGACTTGCTTGCTGCCTGCGACGACGAGCAAGGTTGGCGGATTTTAACGCAGTCTTTCGCGCCTGGAACACCCGCCCCCTGGGGTCAGGCACTCCAAGCTGTTCGCCGACCAGCGCAACCACATCAACGGAATCGAGAACTTCTGGAACCAGGCCAAGCGCCGCTTGCGCGGCTACAACGGCATCCCGCACCAGCACTTCCACCTGTTCATCAAAGAGTGCGAATGGCGATTCAACTACCGCCCCATCGGGCGTATGCAGAGCACACTGGCGCGCTGGTGGTTCAAGTAATCCAAATAACCCTATCTATGTCAGCCCCTAAAACATTACCGCCTTTAGAAAACCTGCGGCGTTTCAGCTGTAAAAAAATGAGGCAGGGTTGCGCTGATTGGGGCGATGCGTCACTTGATAGTGGGGGGGGCGTAAAGTGAACGACGAGTCGAACTTTTACGAACAGTTGGTCGACGCATTGAAGCGGCCGGACGGACCTGCAAAGGAAGACAAGAAGCGCCCCGTGCACACCATCGGCATTGGCGCCTCAGGCAGCTTCGTCGCCTCGGACGTTGCCAGCCAATTCTGCAAGGCCGGCCATTTCCAGCGGACATCGGCTAAAGATCCCGTCCCCGTCACGATCCGCTTCTCGAACGGTTCGGGCAGCGCGACCCAGCGCGATGGCTGGTCGGATTTGCGCGGCATGGCGATCCGCTTCCACTTGGGCAAGGATGGAAAGGGTCAGGAAGTCGCCGCCGATATGCTGACCATGAATTTGCCCGAGTTTTTCGCGCCGACCAAAGAGGACACTCTGGCCTTTTCCTTGGCTGTCTATCCGCAGCGCTATCAGCGCGAATCGCCGTGGAAGAAATTCACCCAGTTGCTCAAGCTCCAGGTGCCAAGGCGCAATCCCTATCCGGGAGAAACCATCAGTCCGATCCCTGGCGGCACGACATATGCCAACAAGCATGAATTCGCCCAACTCTCTGTATTCCAGGATTTCGCGATCGGCGTCCCGTTCAGCTTTGCGCGCCAGCCCTATCATGCGGTCCACACTTTTGTCGTGACAGGAGATGATGGTACGCGGCGCTGGGTCCGCTTCAGTTGGGAACCAACGATCGGGGTTCTGAACAAAAAAGATTCTGACCCGATCGAGGATGACTTTTTAAGCGGTGAGCTTGGCCGCCGGTTGCAAAACGGGCCGGCGAAATTTTCGTTGATGATGGCTATCGGCGAAGCCGGTGACGATCTGAACAACTGCGCCAGGGCCTGGTCGTTCCATCGGCGGCGCGTGTTTATGGGCACCCTGTCGGTCGAGAAAATTGCCGAAGACCAATGGCTGAACAATGAGCATCTGAGCTTCAATCCGTGCCGGGTGGTGGAAGGTATCGATCTTTCGGACGATCCAGTCCTGCACGTCCGCCGGGGCACTTATGAAGTGTCGAGGCTGCGTCGCGGTGCCCCGCTTTGCCCATTTTCGAGGAGCTGAAATAATGGCAGATGATGGCGGTTGGCTGGGTCGCTTTGTCGACAGGCTGCCCGATCAGGGCTGGTTCAAGTTCCTCAGCACGCACGTTGTCGTGCCATTTTGGTGGTGGCGGGAGCCAAAGCCGAAACTGCCGGGCGGACCGCGCATGGCGGTGCAGCCGGGCGAGAACCTGCAGCGCATGATGAACCTCATCATGCCGCTGAAGGACAAGACGCCGGTCGGGCGCGCCACGATCGCCATGGCGCTGGGGCAGAACCTCGATACGCTCTATTCCGGGCTCGACAATGTCGGCACCATCCATTTCGCGCGCTTCATTATCGTTGAAAACAACCTCTGCATGATCTCCACCTATGATGGGGATTTCAGCAGTTATGTCCGCGACTTCATCGTCTCGATCGGCAGCGTCTTCGATGCCATTCTGGTGCACATCGAAGGCGGCGACGCAGTTGTGCCGACAAAGGAGCATGTCGAAGCCTTTGTCGATTGGGTGCATGATCGGGATCTGTTCCAGTGGCCCGATTTTGCCACCGATCTCTTCGCCCTTCAGGACGAGGCCATGGGCGTGCCGGCCGACCGGCCGCCGCATGAAATAGCTTCGCTGTCGCGGGCGGCGGTGCTGCAGATGAAGGCAAATCCCAATTTATCGCTGGGCAGCGGTTTCCGCTCCTACCCCGGCTTTTCGGCGGCCCAGATCCGCAGCAAATTTGGAGAGGGCTGGTGATCGACGAAACCACATCCGAGACCCTTGATCTCAGCAATATCCAGGGCAATATCCTCAAGGGCTACCGCAGCGACTTGCAATATGTCCGGCACATTGCCTTGGAAGTGAAAGATCGCGCCGCCGCCCGCAGCTTTCTGGCTCGCTCGGTGGCGGGCAAGGATAGCGGCGTGCCGGCCATCACCCGCGCGACACTCTGGGCCGACCCGGGACCTGAAATCTGCTTCAATATCGGCATCACCTTCGAAGGCATGCGCGCGCTGGGTCTGCCGTCGGCGATGCTGGAATCCTTTCCGACCGAGTTCGTCGAGGGCATGGCAAAACGCTCGTTGAAGATCGGCGATTTCGGCGAAAGTGCAGCGGTCAATTGGGCTGCTCCCTTCGACGGCTCCAATCGCCTGCACATCATCGCGACCGTCTATGCCAAAGACCGTGCGAGGCTGGGGCGGGTGCAGGCCGATATCGCCCGGGCGTTCAACGTTCTGGGCGAGCGTGACGGTTGGGCGCGCAGCGACGTCAATGTCCTCGGCCCTGCCTATGCCAACGACGGATCTCCCGACAATCGGGTGTTCTTTGGCTATGCCGACAGCATCACGCAGCCGCGCTTCAAGGTGCCTCAATATCCCGACCCGCCGACAACGCAGCCGATCGCGCCCTATGGAACCGTTCTGCTGGGCTATGAGACGCCGCTTGAAGGCGTTCGTTTCCGCGTGCCGATGAATGACGAATTAGGAAAGGATGGCACTTTCAATTCGTTTCGCATCCTCGCCCAGGATGTCCAGGCCTTTGAGGCCTATCTTGATGAGGCCGCCGGGCTGCTGATGCAGCTGGAAAAGGACCAGCATCGGCAAGTGCTGCCAGCTGACGGTGAAAAAGACATTCCCCATGTGAAAGATCGGTTCGGCGCCATTCGCGAATTCGTCGCCGCCCAGATTTGCGGCCGCTGGCGCAATGGCACGCCCGTTGACAAATGGCCTTACGCACCATTGCCCAATCCGACGCCGGAACAGCTTCATGATTTCGACTATGATGGCGATTCCCCATGCCCGGCCGGGGCGCATATCCGGCGAGCCAGCCCGCGTGACGGGCAGATTGTCCAGCGCGCCGCAAATTATGCGCGGCAATTGGTGCGGCGCGGCATGCCCTATGGCCCGGATTTCGACCCGGCCAAACCCGATAAGGCAGAACGTGGGCTGCTCGGCAGCTTTATCGGCGCCAGCATCGGCGCTCAGTTCGAAGCCGTCATGTGCGACTGGATCAACCTCGGTCTCCACAACCCGGACATTACCCGCTTCAACGACCCGATGATCGGTGCAAACGCCATGGAAACGAGCGTCTTCGATTTGCGCCTGCATGACGGCAAAAACTGTCGCTTGCGCGGCTTTCCGCGCTTCGTGAGAACGCGCGGCGGGGCCTACGCGTTTCTGCCGAGCATCAATGCGATAGAGTATCTGGCAAAGCTGGAAGGCTGAGAAACGCCCTTGGCGGGGTTTCGCTCCCAATTAGCCGCCGGCGGCGACCGACTGTTGCTACGCCGCCGAAACCTCAGCAAGGGCAGTTTCGATGCGCGTCAGAATGGCCGAGGGGCCGCCCATCTGGAAGATGCGCCGCGCTTCGGTCAGATGCATTGCCGCTTTCGCGCGCTGCTTCTTGCGCTTGTAAAGCAGGCCCAAAATCATCTCGGCACGCGCAATATAATGCCCTTCGGGATCAAACTGCCGGTTTGTCTTAACTTGCGCCACCAATGCCTCGATCCGCCCGGCGCCAAAGAGCAGCACTCTCGCCAACGCCCGGAAATTCCTGACCAGCACGCTGAGCGAGGCTTCGCCCTCACCGGACATTATGGCGAGGTAGATTTCGCACAGATAAAGCCGCGACCAATCGGCAGCTGCCATAAAGCCTTCCGCCTCGCGATGCGCGATCGTCGTCTCGATCGAACGCAAACCCTCATCGATCCGTCCCGCGGTGACCATCGCAACGGCCAGCCAGCACTCGGGGCCAAGGGCGAAAAGCCCCCAATCGCGCTCTTCACAGCCAGTCACCCAGCGCTGGATTCGCTCACCCGCGCCCGGACGATTGAGCGCCACCAGCACCGATACCTTTGATGTTTCAGCGATGGTTTTCTCGAATTCGGCGCGCGAAACGCTGATCGCCTGTTCGGTCCAATCGAGCGCTGGCTCGTAGTCATCGCAGGTCACAGCGACCAACGCCTTCATGGCCAGGCCAAAGCCCTGGCCGCGCGGATCGTTGGTCGATGACCCGAATTCAATCGCACGCTCTGCCGCTGCAAGCGCCTCGGCCACCCGCCCGCGGGCCATTGCGTCATAGGCATCGATGCAGAAATACAGGTTGGTCAGATAGGCATCATCGATTTTGGCCAGCTCGGCTTCGGCCTCAGCACATTTGGTGCGATACTCATCGTTCGGAATTGGCGCGCAATAGGTCGAAACGGTCAGTTCGGCGACCAGAGCATAGGCAGAGGTTAACGGGTTGCCGAGGCGCGCGGCCATAGCCGACAGTTCTTTGCGCACCCGCAGCGCATCGAGATAACGCGCCGCCCAGACCAGGCAGAGAGCATAATGGTGCAGGAATAGAGCGTGATGATGATTGTCACCAATCCGGGCCAGGATCGGCAGCGCCTTTTGCGCCAGCGCGATCATCGCCGTCAGCCGCAGTGAGATATTGCAGCACAGGCCATAAGTTGCGACAAATCCGGCAAATCGCTCGTCGCTAGTACAGCTTGGATCCCGCTCATAGATTTCCAGCGCATTACTGAAATAGCGTTCCGCTTCGTCGAGCGAAAACACGCCAAGGCTTCGTTTCCCGGCCATTACGAGAAAGGTGAAAGTCGGCCCTACACGATCAGTGTGGCTGTAGTGGTAGGCCAGCATGTCGGCGACTTCAGCGAGCCGGCCTTCGCTGCGCTTTTCCTGCGCCTCGGCGATTTTGAGGTGTAGCTCCGTCTGTTTGGCGTTGAGCAGGCGCTGATAAACCGAATCGCGCAGGAGGATGTGCCGGAAAACATAGCTGGAGGACTTGGCCTCGCGATAAATCAGGTGCTGTTCCTGCAATCGCAACAGCGCTGCGCCGACATCGGCCGACGAATCAACTACCAGCGCCAGCAGACCCGGATCGAACCTGCGCCCGATGACTGCTGCCGCCTCAAGCATCGCCCGGTCCTGGGGCAGCAAGGCGTCGGTGCGGGCCGTCAACAGGCCGTGCATGGTCACCGGCAGTTCGCTTTCCCCTGTGACCGAGGCGAAATCGGCCTTGCCCGCCTCGACCCGCAAAGCGCCCTTGTCGATCAGGAATCGCAGGATCTCTTCGCCGAACAGCGGATTGCCACCAGCCCGTTCGGTAACTTCCTGAACCAGATCGTCCGGCAGCGATTTGACGCCCAGCCGGGTCTCGGCGAGCGTCCTGATGTCATCGGGTCCAAGGGGTTCGAGCGACAGGGTCAGAACCTTGGGTTTGCCGACCCAGCGCGGCGTATAGTCTGGCCGGCGCATCAACAGGATCAGCAGGTTGGGCTGCACGCCATCCTGGATCAGCGTATTGAGCAGTTCCTCGGAAGCGCTATCGATCCAGTGCGCATCGTCGATCAGCATCACGACCGGGCCTGCGCGACACGCCGAATTCAACAGGGTCAGCAATAGTTCGCGCGTGCGCAGGCCTATCAGCACTCCATCGAGCCCGGCCAGCCAGGCATCGGGCGCTTCCAGACCGAGCAAATTGAGCAGCAGGGCCCGGTGTTCGAGCGAGTCCAGCTCCGATGCCATCAGGCCGGCCTTGATCTTCAGACCGATTTCGCCCGGTTCATCCTCAGGACGAATCCTGAAGGCATCGCGTACCACTTCAAGAAAAGGCAGGAACGGCGTTTGTCCGCCATTGGCAGCGCAGTGACCAGTCAGTATGGTATTGACGCTGTCGCCAAGCCCGTTGACAAATTCAAACACCAGGCGGGTCTTACCCAGCCCGGGTTCGGCAACGATATCGATCGCACGGCCACCGTCCCGCACTTCGGCCAGCGCGGCGCGCAGGGTCAGCAATTCGGCCTGGCGACCGATATAGGGCGTCAGGCCCTGACCCAGCGAGGCGTCGAATCGGCTAGCGCCGTCGCGAATGGCAATGACCCGCCATAGTTTCTGCGGCTTGCTGCGGCCCTTGATTTCGTGCTCGCCTTCAAAGCTCATATCGACAAGCCACTCGACGAGCCGCCGCGTCGTTTCGCAGATGACACAGCCGCCCGGCTGAGCGAGCGATTGCAGCCTCGATGCGAGGTTTACGACATCGCCAACCGCCGTCAGGGCGGCATTGTCCCCTTCAACCGCAGCTATGACCGCCATGCCGCTGCTGATTCCGGCGCGTATCATCGGGCGCTCGCCATAGCGCGCCTCGAAATCATCCCCCGCCTTGGCAAAGGCAGCATGGATGGCGAAGGCGGCGCGGCAGGCGTGCAGCGCGTCATCCTCTTGCGAATCTGGAATGCCGAAGACTGCCATGATGCCATCGCCGGCATAGCTGCGCACTGACCCGCCATGATCGCGGACGGACCCGGTCAATATGTCATGAATGGCGCGAACAAACGGCAGAGCCTTTTCTTCGCCAAGCCGCTCAATGGCGGCCGTGAAGCCTGCCATGTCTGCAAACAACACTGAAACCGGGCGCCGCTCGGCCTGCGGTGCAGCCGCGTTGCCAGTTTCAGCTAAGGTGGCCACACCATCAGACAATTTCAGACCTTCCGCCATCGCCGCTTGCACCACCGCCAACTGCTTCAACGGTCCACCTTATTCGGTCAGCCAACGGGCCGCACCAAATCTGCTTCAGAATGTCGACGAATGGGAGCGCGCCGTCGTTCATGGCTACAAGACCTTCTGAAGAGCCAAATCTTTCAGCAAACAGTCGCGACGCCAATTCCATAGCCAGTTTCGCCACAAGGAATAGTCAAATGACTGTCTATATCAGTTCGCGGCAGACGTGAAGCGATTCAAACGCGCGCAGGTAGTCAGTCGCTTCCTTCAAGCATTGCTTTCTGAGCGCGACTCCCGATCCTCATCGGGCAACCCCTCTGCCAACAGGTCCTGACCCCAAGTGTTTGGTCCCGGCATGTGATGGTGTCGATTTGTCATCGTCACAACCAGGCGGATCACGTCCGGCGAAGAGTAGAGGCAGCGGAACGGATTCTTCGCGGTGCTCATCCGGCCGGGCTAGCGGCTCACCTCGGGCTCGACCATCCCTTTGACAATGCCCAAGCCGCGTGTGCCGTCATAGGCGAACAAGACTTCGCCCGTGCGCGCTGTTCCAAACACAGTGGTTACTCTTCCAGCGTAGCTGTGGTGCAATGCGAAGGCAGGCGGACCTTCGATGATAAGCGGGCGTCCGTCCGGGCGCTCTCGGTCAAGCGGGGACAGATCGGGCCAGCCGGGCTGAGCGATGGACGGACAGATGGTGACCGGTATTTCTTTGAAGCTGCCCGATGCCGCAACATGGACATGCCCACAGATAATCAATTTGACTTGAGCCTGCCCGGCCAAACATTCGCCAAGGCGCTTGATCCAGTCAGAGTCAGGGTCAGGATCGATCCAGTCCAGTCCGATCGCTATCGGGGGATGGTGTATTGCAAGCAGGGTCGACAGGTGGGCTGTCGAGGCCAAGTCCCGCGCCAATTGTCCCGCGCGACCTTCGTCGAACCAGCCACCATGATGAGGTTCAGCGCTCGTATCGGCCAGAACCAGTGCCCATTCTTCGAATATGTGCACTCGCCCGGCGCGAAACCCGCAATCGGGGGCTTCGGCGAGCGATGCAGAAAATGCCTCGTTCCTGTCATGGTTGCCGAGCGTGGCTGTCCATGGCAGCGCCGCTTTGGCCATCACATCTATGAACAGGCGATAGGATTCTATATCGCCATGCTCCGCAATGTCCCCGGTGACGACTATCAGGTCAGGTTTGCGACCAAAGCCGAGTATCGTATCCAGCACCTTCTCAAGGCGCTCCCGGTTGCCTCCACTGATCGGATCACCGGCCGGGGTGACATGAAGATCGGATAGCTGGGCGATCAACAAGCTAAATTCCTCAACGATGCACCCGACGTCGGAGGATTCCGCCCATGGCTTCGCGCGCACTGGATGTAACGATGAAGGCATTGGGATCAATGCGATTGACTGTTTTGCGCACGGCCGGCACCTCCAGCCGCGTCACAACTGTCGAAATGATATCGACCGGTTCACTCTTGTCGAAAGCGCCAGGCAAGAAGCCGCGCTCGCCTTTGTACACCGTGATGCCGCGCTTGAGTTCGAGAACGATGGCTTCCTTGATCTCCTCGCTGCGGCCGGAAACGATTGTCATGCTCGTGTATTCCTCGATCCCATCGACAACATAGGCAGCCGTTCGCGATGCCGCATAGTAGGTCAGCGTGGAGTAAAGTGCGGTCTCCATGCCAATTCCGATTGCCGCGACAGCGAAGATCAGGATGTTGAGGCCGAGAATGACTTCGCTGGTTGTGAAAGCAAGCTTGCGTTCGGTATATAAAGCCAACACTTCAATGCCATCGAGAGCAGCGCCGCCACGCATCGCCAAACCGAAGCCCAGTCCAAGGAACACGCCGCCAAAGATGGCTACTAACAACAAATCAGAAGTGATTACGGGATAAGGAACAAGCAAAAGGCAGGCACCGAATCCCATTACTGTCCAAAGCATTCTTAAAGCAAAGGCGTGACCGACCAGCTTGGCTGCAGCAAAAATAAACGGGATGTTGAATGCCACGATCACATAAGCGATGTTTATATGTGTGAACTCGTGCACCAGAAGGCTGACGCCGGTCACACCGCCGTCAAAGAACCTGTTGGGGATCAGGAAACCGCGGAGTGCAAAACCGGCGAGTGCTACGCCGATAGCGACAGTCAAGAACGCTTGCAGTTTTGACTTCAAGGAAACCGCTTGCACTTATGCTACCCCCCGGTGCTTCCATCACGATATCGCTCGAGACGCAGGCGTTATAACTACGATTATGCAAACGGACAACGCCGGCGCAAATACATGAGTTGCCATGCTCATAAATTCGTGAAAACGAAGCGCCAACAAGCGTTTATACCAGCGCGCTAAGGTGCTAACGCATCACGCGCCGGAAATGCCCAGGTGCCGCACGGGCTTAACCAAAGCCCGGTGAAACAAGCTCATCGAGCTTTGGAATTACACGTCAGCAATTGGCGCGCGGGCTGCAGATACCAACCAACCGCGTTCGGTGCCCAGACCCAGAAAATCAGCCAGCCCGCTCAGCCGCACTGGCTGAGTGGCGGAACCTCAGCCACACATTCATTCACCCCTGTTGCTTTGTAGCCAGCGCTGGACGACACAGCACCGCATGAATGTCACAAACACTCCAGCGTGGCGCTTTGCCGTTGATCGGGGCGGAACCTTTACCGATGTTGTCGCCACCACGC
>Ga0180009_10007840_pt1 | contig 10783 bp, 12 predicted proteins | sample OS_PC_MetaG_FD_123537 | JGI IMG/M metagenome (GOLD analysis project Ga0180009, IMG submission 123537) | Groundwater microbial communities from the Aspo Hard Rock Laboratory (HRL) deep subsurface site, Sweden - OS_PC_MetaG | ecosystem: Environmental > Aquatic > Deep subsurface > Groundwater... | reverse complement strand
CTGCAAAAAGGCATTGAACAAGCCGTGCAGATATCCTGATAAAATGCGCTTCAGCCTGGAATCACTGGGAGTTGACTGCAATCAGTTAACAGAGGATGTTTTTAACTTTCCTTTATTGTGGTACAAGGACAAGACAGCGCCTGAATACACTTCAGTTGTCTGCGCGCTGCCTGTGAATGATGAAAATATCCTGAAGAAAACAAAGGAAGCGATTGAAGAGCTTGTTGTTTAAACAACTTCCACAATCATTTTCCCGCTTTCAGGATGTATCACAACATCCATGCCCGGCTTCAAATGCACAAACTCAGCAATCTCTTTCGGCACTCTTATTGCAATGCTGTTTCCAATCTTTGCAGCCTTTACCCTGCTTACCTTTCCAAAAAGCCCTGCTTTTTTAGAGGCAGCCTGGATTTTGTCAACTGCTGCTAAACCATAGAATCTTTCCCCGCATTTGGAGCAGGTCATTGCAGGAAACTTCCCTAAAGAAACTCCAAACTCCTTATGCTCAACAAGCTTTTCTTTCATTTTAGTTTTGCAGTTTATGCATTTCATTTTCACTCCCTATGGTCGTTCAGAGGTCCACTTCGCTTTCGCTCGCAGACCATTTTAATCTCCTGCAGGATACACTGTTATGACAAAGATTGCATCTTCATTGCATACAAACACTGCCTCTATGCCTGCCATTTGGGCATGCCATTTCTCGCTGTGTTCCTCTTTCCATTTCATTCCTTTTGCGATGGCAGCTTCAACTTCTTTCCTGTCAATGCCGTACATGTCCATCTTGTCCACTGCATGGAAGCTGAACACAATCTTCATCTGCAGTATCCTGTATATCCAAGGATATACTTGTATATATTTAAGCCTTTTGGTATCATGCAATGCTTTGTGTTGCTGCTATTAATAAGGCTTTCTGCAAAAAAACGCGTGTTTTTTCATAACATCTGAAAAATCAACAGCCTGAAATGAAAATACCCTGAAAAAAAATTAACAAAAGGCAGATATTTCCGGCTATGCCGGAGGCAAGTTTGGGTTTCCCTCGCCAAGCGCGGGGTTCAGGGGCGCCCTCTGCCTCTTTTCCATATATTTTATAAACTTCAAGCAACAATCATAAACCATGCATACCTTTAAGACCAAGAACTATACAATCATAAGCAGCAATAAAATATCCAAAGATATAAAATCTAAATGCGCAAAATCCTATAAAAAGAACAGGGTTTTCTTTAAAACAGAATGCAAAGGCATTAAGATACGGATTGCAAACACTGAAACTGAATTCAAAAAGCTTGCAAGCAAATTCTACCAGCCTTGGGTCAAGGGTGTTGGGCTAAAAGGAAACTTTGTTGCCATAAGAAGCCCGCAATTATATGAAAACTGCTACAAAAAGCACGGCGGCACAAGGAAATTTGAGCTGCTTTTAACGCATGAGCTGAACCACATATTTGCGCACAAGCTAAAGCTGTATTCAGGCCCTTACTGGTTCACTGAAGGCATGGCAATGTATGTTGCAGGACAGGTTCCTGGAAAGGAATATACAACGCCTTTCAAGATTTCTGCAGATTCCTTGTTCTACAGGCTTGATATGAAGAAGCTTAGAGCAGACATGTACGGAATGCAGTATCTTGCAGTGAAAGAGCTTATTTCAAGGTATGGCAAGCTAAAGCTGTTAAAGCTTATCAGGCTTTACAGGAAGGGCATGAAAAAGGCTGAGTATGAAAGGAAATTCAAAAGTATTTATGGTGTTTCTTATGAGTGGTTTATTGAGAATTTATTAAAGAAGCTCAGTTAATTATTATGGGCTTTCTCTTTCAAGTCCTTTTTGTCAAGTGGTTCCCAAAAGAAACATACAAAACAGCCATTTCCTTTCCGAAAATAATCCGGAAGTATGAACACTTCTTTGGAATCTTAGCATATCTCGCCGGAGATATGTAAGCCATTTGCCATTTGACAGGAACACACAGGATTTATAAGCAAATATATATTTACCATACCCGGGAAGGTGGTCTAATGGAAGAAGGATATTTTCAACTAGCTGTTTTTCAGGGCAAGGAAGTAAGGAGGTTAATCCATAATGGGGAATGGTATTTTTCAGTTGTGGATATAATCGAATTGCTTACGGAAAGCCCCACGCCAAGGCAATATTGGGGCAAAGTAAAAGAAAGGGAGTTTATCCAGCTTGAGTTGTCCCCAATTTGGGTACAACTGAAATTGCCTTCAGCAGACGGCAAATATTACGAGACAGATTGCGCTAATACTGAAAGCCTATTTAGAATCATTCAATCCATTCCGTCAAGAAAAGCAGAGCCTGTGAAGAGATGGCTTGCAAAAGTAGGATATGAGCGCATACAGGAGATACAGGACCCTGAGCTTGCCCAAAAGCGAATGAAAGAAATCTACAAGGCAAAGGGCTATTCAGACGACTGGATTGAAAAAAGAGTAAGGGGAATTGCAATAAGAGATGAATTAACAGATGAGTGGGGCAAAAGGGGCGTTAAAAATGATACGGAATTTGCAATTTTGACTGCTGAAATCTCCAAAGCAACATTTGGCATGACACCTACAGAATACAAAAAATTCAAAGGATTAAAACAGGAAAACCTGAGAGATCACATGAATGATTTGGAGCTCATTTTTAACATGCTTGGAGAAAGGGTATCTACAGAGATAACCAGGAAAGAAGATGCAAAAGGGTTTGATGAGTGCAAGGGCGCTTCAAAAAGAGGCGGAAAAATTGCAGGCAATGCGCGAAAAGAAACAGAAAAAGAGCTGGGACGCCCGATTACATCAAATGAAAACTATCTTGAAAAGCCGGGAAGCCTAAAAAGGATTGAATCTAAGAAGAAAAAGTAACTCTTGCGGGTTGTTAAGGGCAGAGCCCTTAATGGCTTTCTTTTGAGATGCCTTCCATATCTTCCCAACGCCTTACCAAATAACCTTCAACCCATACTTCCACAATCTAGGCTCACTCTTTATCAGCTTAAATATAAACTTACTAGGGAAATCCCTATCCTCCTGCTCAAGAACCTGTTTTGCCTTGCTCTCGCTAAGTATCCCAATAATATCATTATAATCCTTAACACCAAGCTTATCCATTGCAACCCTCATGAGAAGATTCAATCTAAGCTCCTTCTTAACAGAAGCGCAATTCTCCTCGTACTTCTCAATCCCTTTGCCCAAAGCTTCAGCAGCCAACAACCCAGGGATTATACCTCCAAATGAAACAGCCTTAACCTGCGTGGCAGCATCTCCAACAACAGCAACATTGCCTTTCTTAAGCTTCTGAGAAGGATTGTAAATAGGGATAAGCCCGCCCTGCTTGTCAAGCACTTTCCCGCCTTTAGCAACCTTAGAAATCAATTTCTTAAGCAAAGCATTAGGGTTCTTATTGTCAACAACGCCTATGCGAGCAACACCATCCCCTTCAGGAACAAGCCAGCTGAAAATCCCAATCCCAAAGTAAGTGTTAAAGCAATCTGAATCGCACTTCATCTTAACACGAGCCTGCGCCCCAACAACAAGCTGCCTTTTGCCATACAAGCCACTCTCTTTTGCAACCAATGACATTGGGCCGTCAGCCCCAACAATATGCTCAGCTTCAACTGCTTTCCCATTAATCTTTGCCTTTTTCTCCAAAAGCCCTGAAAACCCTGAAAACTTTGACTTAAGATTAATCTTTGCGCCTGCAGAAGCAGCCATAGCCGCAATCTGCTCATCAAAAAGCGTTCTGTCAACAACAATATTCGGCTTCCCTAATTTCAATTCAATGAACTTTCCTTCAGGAGATATTAATTTAGCGCGGTTCAGCTTGTTCAAAACACAATGAGAATCCACTTTAAGTATATTGTAAATCTCTGAAGTAAGCAGCCCAGTGCACTGCACAGGCTTTCCAATGGAAGAATGCTCTTCATAAACATTAACCTTCTCGCCTTTGGAAGCCAGCTTAAAAGCAGAATAACAGCCCACAGGCCCTCCGCCGATTACTGCAATCATCAGAGAAAAAAGAGGCAATTATGTTTATAAGTTTAATGCAAAAGCACCTAAAACTGTTTTTCAGATTCAGCTATCTTTTTTCTTACCTCTTCCTTCAGCTTGTTAAGGTACAGCTTAAACGGAACTTCAACTTCCTTCCAGTCTTCATATCTTATTGGGCTGCCATAGTAATTTATCCCATTTCTCTTTGTCCTTATTTTCTCAAGAATATCCCATGAAAACACAAGTTCAGGGTGCTTTTCGCAGAGATATGCAAAGAGGCACTGGTGATTGTCAAACTTCACTTCCTCAAACCTTAGGAAAGAGTCTGCAAGCTCGTGCAGCGCGTCATAAAACAGCTTGAATACAGAGTTCCACTGGCTGCTTTCTTTTGAAATTTGTCCAACAAGCAGTTTTCCGGATGCAATATCAGATTCTGCAATAGCCAGCGTTGTCTTTACTTTTTCTATGTCTATTCCGCTTACGGCAATTATCTTGCCCTCTTTCTTGCATTTTAAGAACGCTTCTTCCTGCGTCAAATACTTAGGTATTTATACCCACCTCCACAAAACCCAAATCCCCCTTAATCACAATGCCTTTAATAATGTTTCTGAGCAGCCCATTGCCAAGCTTTTTCAGCTCTTTCTTATTGCGGCAGATGAAAAGCTGTATTTCCCTCTTTGCCTTAATCTCGTACTTTGCAATGCTCAGCCCTTCAGGCTCGCCGTAAATAAAGATGTCTATGTCGCTTTTGCTGTACCAGTCCCACCTTGCAAGGCTGCCAAACAGGATTACTGTATTTGCTTTTTCCAGCGAGGCTAAATGGTTTAACAGCCCGCATTCATAAAGCATCTCCATCGCATACAGCTTTTTCCTGTTTTGGTAAGCGGGATTCTCATAGTTTCCTGTATAATAAGGCATCCTGCCCCTTTCCTTAATCCTCTTTATAATCCTCTCTTTGCCGAGCTTGCTAAGCCAAATGCTCGCCTTGCTTCTCGTGATGCCTGCCTCTTTCAGTATTTCCTCAAAATGCCACTGCCTTGTCGGCTCCTGAAAAAACAGCTCCGTTACCTTTGTTTCCTTGCTTTCCATAATAGTATCTATAATAGGAACTAATATTTAAGGGTTTCGATACTGGTTTTTATTTAATACTCTTGGAAAATAAAAGATGCATGCCGGAGGCCGGCTTTCTTTATTCCATAAACAGTAATTAATTAAATTCAAGCAGGAACAAGAACATCACGCGCAAAATACCTGCTGCAGCTCTCTGGCATCAAGAGCGGAACAATATTCTCAGCCCACCTGCTCTCGGGAATCCAATCGCCTAAAGTCAAATCCTCATGCCTTGCATTGAAATCATAAACCTGCCCCCTGTCATATGCAATCCAGTGCGTAAACGAGTCCTGCTGGCTCCAGCATCTCCAGCCCATGTACTTGTCAGGGTTTCCGCTTCCCATGAACTGCACCCTTATCAATCCTGCATGCGCCTTTCCCAAAGCCCTGTACATTGAGGAAGGCCTTGATTCAGGCTTTATCCTTTCATGCGGCTTTCCAAGCTTCTCAAGCGCTTCCTGCATAGGCGTTACTGAAAGATAGCCTTTTTCAAACCATAAAGGGGCTTTTTCAAGAACAGATGCAACAGGCAAATTCAAATAAGCAGCCATAGCAGTAGGCCCGCAGTTCGCCCTTGTCTGCAATACATCATCCGGCAGGCCTCTTCCTTTTGGGACATTCCTAAGCCTTTCCCTGATTTCCTCTTCTGTCCTGTTAGGCACAAAGTCAGGCCCTGCAAAGTACAATGTATTGCCGTTTCCAAACCGGGAATTCGGGTTCCAGCCAAAGCAGATGAAGTATCCCCTGTCACCAAAGTAGTCATTCACCTGCAGCCTCACCTTGTCCCACGGCAGCCTTACGTAATGCATTGAGACAAGCGTGCTTAAATCTGCATCAGTTTCATTGCAGGCAATCTCAAAAGCATCGCCATCTTTCAGCCTGCCGAATGGATTTGCCTTAAGCCTCATCCTGTCTGACCATGGGTTGTCCATGGCATCAACAGGCAGCGCTTTCAGCTCTTTTCTTATGGCTTTTTCCTCATTAGCCTTTTTTCTTGCAGAAGCCTTTTCCAATGCTTTTGCTCTCTTCCCAAAACCAGCAAGGATTCTTGCATTTTTTCCAGCCTCTGAATCAAACAATTCCATGGGGTTATCAATCCCCTGGCTTAAAAAAAGTATGTCAGGCTCTGAAGGGCCGAGGTACTCTCTAAGGTATCCTCTGTCAGGAAAAGAAAGGCGCCAATGCGTAAGATTGCCCCTATAACCCAAATCAGATGCAGCGGGAAATGTTATCGGCTCCATTGGAAGTTGGAATATTCGGCTTGTTTATAAGCTTAACGCAACCTATTTGCCATCTGGTTTTGGCATATGGGAACATATAAATAACCGCAATTTTAAACCCCTCGAATTCGATGGGATTAGAAAACAAGCAGGATTAAACAGCTTTGTCCTAGCAGTCTGTTAAACTAAACAGGGGTTCAGGGGTATCCCCTGCCGGCTTTCCCGGATTACCATCAATAGCTTCCCTGCCGTATCTGCCCACAACAACCTTTATAAACAAGCACAATTCCTTTTAAAACAGCGAGGAAGAAAGAGCCATATGACTTTTTCTTAAACAACATATGGAAGCATTCAAGCATTTGGGCATTAGCCCGCAAATATTAAAAGTAATAGACGAGCAAAGCTTTGAAATGCCTACTGAAGTGCAGGAAAAGGCAATACCTTATGCATTAAAGGGCATGGATATCATAGCAAGCTCTGCAACAGGCTCTGGCAAGACTCTGGCATTCGGGGCAGGAATCATAGCCAATGCAGTAAATGGAAAGGGCATACAGGCATTAATATTAACGCCAACAAGGGAATTGGCTGAGCAGAACGCAAAGAACCTTAAATTATTCTCAAAATACAAGCCATTGGGCATAATAACCATCTACGGCGGCGTAGGAATGGAGCCGCAGTTCCGCGGCCTTAAAACAGCGTCAGTTGTTGTAGGCACTCCCGGAAGAATCCTTGACCATATTGGCAGGAACTCAATTAACCTGAGGAATGTCCAGACGCTTGTCCTGGATGAGGCTGACAGGATGTTTGACATGGGCTTTATACGCGATGTTGAAAGAATCATCAGCCAATGCCCAAAGCAGAGGCAGACAATGCTTTTCTCAGCAACAATCACCTCGGATGTTGTGCATGTTGCAACAGCTTACATGAAAGCGCCTGTAAGGATTTCTGTTGAAACTTATGTTGACCCTTTAAAGCTTACTCAGGTATACTATGATGTGCCTGACAACATGAAGTTCTCATTATTGGTTCATTTTTTAAGGAACGAGACGGCAGGCATGGCAATGGTTTTCTGCAACACCCAGAGGACAACTGACTTTGTGGCTAACAACTTGAGAAAGCAGGGGTTTGAGGCATTGGCAATACACGGCGCATTTACCCAGGCAAAAAGGACTGCGACAATGGGCAAGTTCCATGCGCGCAAGTTTGATGTTCTTGTATGCACTGATGTTGCTTCTCGCGGTTTGGATATAAAAGGCGTTACGCATGTTTATAATTATGATATTCCTAAAGAGAGCAACCAGTACATTCACAGAGTCGGAAGGACTGCAAGGGCAGGGGAACTGGGAAAGGCAATAAGCCTGCTTGCAGAAAGGGATTATGATAATTTCTCAAGAGTGTTAAGGGACAATGATGTCAAGATAAAGAAGCTGGAGATGCCTCCTATTGAAAAAGTCATGATTAAATGGAGAGATGAGGGCAGCTTTCAGAGGGGCGGGCCGAGAAGGGGTGGGCAGCAAGGCCCAAGGCAGGGCAGCGGGCCGAGAAGTTTTGGAAGCCAAAGGCAGGGCGGCTTTGGAAGAAGGCAGAGTAGCGGGCCAAGAAAGCAGTCTTCAGGAAGATCAAGCCCTGAATACCAGAAATCTTCAGGCGCTTATTACTAAGAGTGGAATTATTCAAAAGGCTTATAAAGAATGAACTTTTACGAAAGATACTATGGCAGATAATGAGCATTATGCAGCACTAAGGCATCAGGAAATAAACCTTGATTTAAATGCAGGCTCCAGCCTGGCAGCTGCAGTAATGATGTATATTGCTTCATTGACAACAGCTGTTGTTGCAGTAGGATATCAGGCAGCAGGAGATGCTGATACAGCAATGTATGCAGCTGGATTCGCTTTCTTAAGCGCTATTGCATCAAGCTTGTGCGGAAGAAGCTATGATAATGATGTTATACAGCTTGAGCAGGTAAGAACTGAAATTCAAGAGTTAGAACCAGAAAAGCAGGGGCTTGAGGCAAAGCTTTAATCTTACTTCTCATGTAAGGGATGCTCATGCCCTAATTTCTTCTTGTGCAATAAGTGCGCAATATGCTTTTCCTTTTCTGTTTTGAAATTCCGCGGCTCCATTCCAAAGCGCTTTATCATCAGTGCAACATGGTGGCCTGAAAGGAAATGGGGAAGAATTACATATGATGCGCCTTTTTTATAAAGCTCCATTGCATCATCTATCCTATGCGCCATTGCGATAACAATGCATTTTGGGTTCATCCGCTTTACTTCTGTAAGGAGTAAGAGGTTTGTTTCAAAATGGGGGATTGTTGAGGCAACCATCTTTGCGTTTGCAATCTTCAGGCTTCCGAGGAATTCGCTGTCATTTGCATCGCCGTAAATACAATCAATTCCTTTTTTCGCAAGCCCTTTGACAACATCAGGATTATAATCAATAACAAGAGGCTTTTTCCCGATTCTGCGGAATGCTTCCATGAACTCATGCCCCATGCGGTCGCAGCCAAACAGGATTACGTCATGCAGCTTGCCTTTGCCGTTCTTTTCCTCAACTTTCTTTCCTTTCCTTTCAAACACGCTAAGAAATCTTGAAATAACCGGATATATCTTGTTTGCATACAATATAAGGTATGTTGAGCCTGCGATTGTTATTAAGCCGACGGCAGTGACAAGCGAAAGAAGCTCTGCTTTCAAATAACCCACATTAACGCCCAAGGCAATAAGTATAAGTGAGAACTCGCTGATTTGCGCAACAGTAAGCCCTGCAAGAAACCCGTTTCTTTTTGTGTATCCCATTATACCCATCAGCAGCATTACAATAAGGGGGTTGCCAATAAGTATGAACAGTGAAAGTATTATTATCTCAGGCATAAAAGTCTGGATATGGGTGAACTGCATCTGCGAGCCTAATAAGATAAAGAATATTACAATGAAAAAATCCCTTAAAGGCCTCATTTTTGCGCCAATCTCCACTCTCAGGGGTGATATTGAAAGCGTGATGCCTGCAAGCAATGCCCCTATTTCAATTGAGAATCCTGCATAGAAGAACATGGCTGAAAGCGCAAGGCACCAGCCGAGTGAAAATAATAAAAGAAATTCCTGAGATTTTGCAATAAATTTTGTCAGGTAAGGAAGCACTGCGCCTGCTGCGACAGCCAGTGCAATAAGCCCGAGGCCTTTTGCAGCTGTCAGTATTAAAGGGACTGAGTTGCCTGATGCTTTTGTTGAAACAGCCATTAGTATGACAATTGCAATAATGTCCTGCACTATCAGGAAGCCGATTGCGATTCTTCCATATAATGATTCTGCCTCGCGTTTGTCAGAAAGCAGCTTCATTATTATGATTGTGCTGCTGAAAGTCAGGGCAACTGCAATGAATATGGCTTCTATTGATGAGAACCCCAAAGCAAGACATATTACAAATCCTATGACTGATGTAAACACAACCTGGCCAACGCCTGTTATTACAGATACTTTTCCCACATCCCTTATCACAGAAGGGCTTAAGCCAAGGCCCACTATAAATAAAAGCAAGGCAACCCCTACATGGGAAAACACTGATAATATCTCAGAGCCTGCAATGTCAAGCAGGTATGGGCCTGCTATTATTCCTGCAAGAATATATCCTATTATTAAGGGCTGGCGCAGGAAATGCATTAATGCTGCCAATAGTAATGTTACAACAACAATCACGCTCAGCTGTACAAATAAATCCATGTTAAACCTCTTTTTGTATATTATCTTAAGAGAAACAATATTATAAATCTATTGGATTGGAAAAGAATGGCGCTGAAGGGTTTTAAGCGGTGAGATGCTTTCATCGTTCTTAAAAAAGTATTTTGAAGACAAGAGATACATGGCAAAGATAAGGGAAAAGCACATGGCGCATATTAATCATTTGAATTCAAGGCCGCTGATATAGAAAAGGCAGCAAGGGGAAACCCCTTGAAACCCCATTAACTAACTATTTAAATTAACTTTATTTATTATATGCCATGGCTGACACACTTACTAAGCGGCAAAGAAGCTATTGTATGTCTCGGGTAAAAAGTAAGTGGACTTCATTGGAACGAGAAGCGCATAATTTTCTTAAAGGCAATAGAATTTGCCATAAAATGCACCCCTTGTTAGCGGGCAATCCGGATATATTGATAAAACCAAACATTATTGTATTTATTCATGGTTGCTTTTGGCATAAATGCCCGAAATGCTATAGGCGGCCGAAATCAAATAGAATATACTGGGATTCTAAAATAAAGATGAATGCTCGAAGAGATAAGATAATTAGAAAGGCGCTAAAGAAAAGGGGTTATTCAGTTTTAGTGCTTTGGGAGCATAATTTTAAAAATAATGCGTATAACTCGAGTTTAGCAATTAATCTGAGCACCTAAATAGGGTAGATGGGATTTCTCGTCGTCAAAACCGCTTTGTTAAGCATTCGTTTAAACGAAAAGTAGATACCAATATTAGCAAAATTCT
>Ga0180009_10007839_pt1 | contig 10783 bp, 12 predicted proteins | sample OS_PC_MetaG_FD_123537 | JGI IMG/M metagenome (GOLD analysis project Ga0180009, IMG submission 123537) | Groundwater microbial communities from the Aspo Hard Rock Laboratory (HRL) deep subsurface site, Sweden - OS_PC_MetaG | ecosystem: Environmental > Aquatic > Deep subsurface > Groundwater... | reverse complement strand
CCTGAAGAATGTGAAGAAATTTTAGGAAATGGGATTATGCAAAATGAATTGCAAGATGCTATTCCAAAAATCTGCCAAGAAGCAAATGTTGAAACTCCTGAAGAATGTGGGAAATTATTAGAAGAACAAAGAAAACAGCAGGGTATTGGAATAAATATGCCTGAAGAATGTATTGGGTTAGATGTTGAAGAATGTAAAAGAATTATGGAAGAAAAAAATATCACAATAAAAGAACCAGAAATTGAAAATGAAGCAATTTGCTGTAAAAAGATTATAAATGGAAAACCACAATATCATTGGGATTCTGAAGATGTTTGTGTAGACCCAGCAAGTATAGAAGGTCAAGTTGTGGATGATGATTCCTGTCTTGCACTAGGGTCAGCGATAGACAATAAAGATGAAATAATAACTGCTGGAGTTCCTGATGAATGTGCAAAATTAGGGGTTTATGATAAAGAATCTTGTAGTTTAATTATGTCAAAGATTAATGCTGAAAGAATAAAAGATGGAGATAAATTTGTTATGGATGACGACGGCAATACAGATATTATTACAAATGACCAGATTAATAAAATTGCAGATGATGCTGATAAAAAGTCAAATGATATAAAACCAGACACTACAAAAGCAGATGATATAAAACAACAAATTGATGTTATAGATGATTCTATTAACACAATAGATAAAACAGATATGGCTGTAGATAAACCCTCAATGACAAAAGATAATGAAGATGTGACTCCTTCAAACAATCAAATTGATAATAGTGTTGATGATATTATGGGGGGAGATTTTGGTAATGATGTAGCTCCAGGACCACAAGGAATTGTAGGGCAGGAAAAACATGAGCCTATGGGGGATAATGCTCATCCTAATTCTGTAGATAATTCTGGGGGAGAAGGTAGTGGAGGAGATAGTGGGATAACAGGAGAAGTAATAAGAGATTCTAACCTTAATAATCTTATAAAGAAAATTTTTAGTTGGTTATTTTAATAATATAAAAAAGGGCGCACACCTCAAATTTAATGGGATGGCTGAAGCCCACCTGAACTGAGAGAGATTTTAGAAATGTTATAACGGAGAATTAGAAACTTGCTCCACTTCGTTTCGCACTCCATCGCATTTTCGCCTTCGGCTCAGGTCGTTGAACAGGTGTTAAATTTAATTTTTTTACCGCCTATAAAGTGCATCCCTCGTCGAGATTTCAGAAAATACAAATAACTGGTGCCTTCGTTAAATCGTGAAAAAAGAAACGGTTTTTCAATTGCTTTGCAACTAAACCTAACATTGATTTAACGGTTTCATTACATATTTGGCAAGGATACCCTATCTTTTAAGATAGGGAGGAATTGCCATCCTCCATAATATTTTTCTTATACATTTTTTAATATGAGCATGCGCAAGGAATTTCGCGCATGCACACGAACCAATCGTGATAGCGTGAGCTCTAAAAATTCCTTGTTGCGGGAGGCAACAAAATGGAATTAAAAGAAACTCAACATGGGTATGGACAAAATACATACCACTTGGTTTTTGTACCTAAATGCAGGTACAAATACTTTATGTATCAAGGCATTAAAAAGCTTTGTAAGAAAGCTTTTTATGGTATAGCATACTGCTATAATTTCAAGATACATACCCTTGAAATCCAGCCAGACCACGTGCATTTGTTTGTTAGCTTTGCACCAAGTATAGCTATAAGCAAAGTTGTGCAGCTTTTCAAGGGCATATCTGCGCATAGGATCTTAAAGGCATTTCCAGATATCAGAAATACTTACTTACGCAGAAACCATTTCTGGTCAGCTGGCAAGTTCTATAGATCAGTTGGCAATGTGACTGCTGAAACTATACAGCACTATATTGAGCAAAGCCAACATGGCTGGACTTTCGAACGTCAGACCAAGCTTAGAGCTTAGTCTCCATGATACCTCGCCCTTCAGGGCGAGGAGTAATCATTTTTTTCTAGTCTGTTTAACTGCTTCATCTACATCAGATTCTTTTAGCCCTTTCTTTTTAGCAAATTCTCTTGTTTTCTTAAGAAGTTTATCAACTCCGCTAAAAGAAGGCATTTCTAACTTTTTTAGTACAATTGTATTGTCTTCTCCAATTACGACAAATTTTTCTCCTCCATGAATTTTCATTTTGTTTCTTAAGCTTTGAGGAATTACAATTTGACCTCTTGAGCTTACACTTGTTATTTCAACATTTTCCATTTTAACCTCTTAATAAGTTTATATGTTTAGTAAGATTATCTTATTTATAAACCTTTCAGTTTGTGTCTTCTTTTTTAGAAAAAAAGAAACAAAAAATTAAGCGTGCGTCTCTTTAATATAATACCCACCCAAAAAATATTATTTCAAAATACAACTAATCGGCGTCTCGAACTCACACCACTTCGTTCCGTGCCACGTCTTGCAGACTTTCGCCTTCGGCTCAGGACAGATAACAGGGCCCGATGTTATTTACAGGGATTTTGATTTTGTGAAACGATAATTTACAAGATTATTCCTTTTGGATAGGTCAATTAATTTTTTCTTCCAATATTCCGCTTTTTTTGTTAATCAGCTGTTTAGTGTCCATTCATTTATCTCCTCTTACCTATCTCCTTCTGAAATTTATCCCTTATTTCATTAACCTTCTTCTCGTTTAATTTGATAATAACAGACTTACACTTAACTAAAAATTCAGGAGCTTTCTGAACAATCTTATTATATTGTTCATCTGAAACATTCCTATCAATATAATACTGAGAATCAACTCTTGCTTTCAAAGAGTCTTCTGTAAAATCTAACTCGTTTTCTTCAAAGTAATCTTTAAGAAATCTTTTTGCAAATTCAATAGTGCAAGAATGAATCTCACATTTTAAACCCAATTTCATCAAAACAGCATAAAGCGAAAAATAGATTGTATAGTATGCAGTTGAGATTTTCCAATCTTTAATAACATTCACTCGCATTGACTCAAGAGCTTCTTCAGCTTTCTTAATATAAGCATTTACGAGATCTGAATTTGGCTCAATTAAACTTAATCCTTCTTTCTTTCCTGCACACCATTTTATTTTATCCATTTTTGAAAACCACCTGTATAAATTGTTCTACATTAACAAAAACTACATGATTTTTTAAAACTTCTTTCAGAAGAATATCTTTTGTCAAATTTTTCTCAAAAGTTTTAATAGGATAACATTTAACACTTATTTCAATACCTAAATTTTTTGAAACTTTTTTTATCTCATCTTTATTATAATCACCAGCAACAAAAACATCTAAATCTGAACCATCTTTCTCCAATCTTTTAACATAACTCCCAAATATAATCCCAATTCCTTTGATGTGTGGAGTTATTTTTTCTATAATCTCTTTAATTAAAAGTTTCTTTTCTAAAAATGCAATCGTCTTATATTGTTCTACAAAAACAAGATATCTCTTAGTAAACTCGCTGGGATTTAGTTTAAATGTCTTAATCTTGCCTTTAGTCTTTGATTCTATAATCCCTTTATCTTCTAAATCTTCAAGAATAAGCTGTGAAGTTCTTGGACTTATTTTTAACAATTTTTCAACTTCTCTAACGTAATATTCTCTACTAAAATCATTCGTGAACAGAGCTAATACTTGTAATGTATTCTCAGTTATTCTAATCTTTTCATACATATGTATTATTAATAATACAGCCAATATATAAAGCTTTTGGACACTAGAAATCTTTGATTTTTTGGTTCATAAAGAACAAGAGTCAAGGATGAAAAAGCATTACAAACAAAGATTAATAAATACATGCGATTTAACTAAACTAAAATGAACCATCCAAAACCTTTTGAAACAGCAATTATTGCATCCCCTGAAGATTTCTCGCCAATCAGAGAAGACTTTAAAGTTATTGGAGCATTCAATCCAGGAGTCACAACAGTAGAAACCGATCAGGGTTTAGAAACAATTTTATTTGTAAGAGTTGCTGAAACTCCTCGGAAAAGGATGCCTGGCAAAATTTTACTGCCTTATTTCCATATACTAAATGAAGAACAATTACCCTCCAAATTGGATTATGATATTGTCGATAGAAAAGCATATATAAAAATTCGTAAAAAAGAAGTCACTCCAAAAAAAGGACCGATTAGGTTAAGACATATTTCATTACCTAGAATGGTTGTATTGAATGCGGATAGAAAATTAACTGAAAGGTATCAAGAACCTGCCATATCTCCTTCATGGGAATTTGATAGGTTCGGACTTGAAGATGTGAGGATAACTCATCTAAAAGATGGGAGATTTGTAATAACTTATGCTACACCTCACAGAAATTATGGAGTTTATAGTTCTATTCTGACTAATGATAATATAAAAGAAACCTCAAAGTTAGAAAGAGTAATATTAGAAAATACTCCTCATCAAGAAATTAGGGGAAAAGATGTTGCTTTATTCCCAACAAAAATTCCAAGCCCAGCAAAATCAGAATCTGTGGACAAAGGGCAACTAATTTATGCGTCATTTATACGCCCTAATGCATTCTTTGATATAAGTGTTCCTGGTATCTGGATCTCTTATTCTCCTGATCTTGTACATTGGGGACAAGATCATAGATTGATAAGTAGTGAGAATGGCGAAATAACAGGAACAGGAAGTCCTCCTGTAAAAAGACCGAAGGGATGGGTAGCAGCATATCATGAAACAACAAGAAACGAAAAAGGAAGAACAAAATATGTTACCAGATTGATGACTCTTGATTTAGAAGAACCATGGAAAGTATTGCATAAAAGTCCAATTTTGCTAGACCGAAAAGATTTCAGAGAGCTTTTGCCAAAAAACGGGTATGTTCCAGACACAGTTTTTACTACAGGAATGGTAATTGATGGAGACAGAACAGACTTGTACCAAGGAATAGATGACCAATGGACAACACGTGCCTCATTTTATACAAAAGATATTGATAAATTCGCACGAACAAAATAAGCTTCAAAAAATCATAGCAAGAACAAATAATCCTATTTTATATATATTAGTTGGCAAAAACTACGGCACCAGTTGATTTTCGGCAGTAAAAAAACTCTCTTCGCTTTGCTCCTCGACCACCCCTGCTCTCTCGCCTTCGGCTTCAGTCTGCTAATACTAATAAAATAAAAAAAAGTATAAAAAGAAAAATAAGTTTTTGTGATTAAATTTAGAAATAAGGATTTTACGCTCTACTAACATTAACCGCTTTTGGACCTCTGTCCCCTTGCTCAACATCAAATTCAACAGCATCGTTTTCATTAAGAGAAACGCCTTCTTTTAAGCCAGTTTGGTGTACAAAATACTCTTTACCATCTTCTCCAGCTATAAAACCGAATCCTTTCATGTTGTTGAAAAATTTTACAGTTCCTTTCATTTATTTATCCTCCTACCCTTGGTCATTATTCATTTTTAGAAGCAACCCAACAAATTCGCCAAATAACCGGCAAACAGTCAAAAAGTTCCAATATATAGAGAAATAAGCTCTTTTTAAATGCTTCTATTTGCAGTATTTTCTCCCCTATCAGCACATATTAAAAATTAACATAACCCCTTCAATTTCACAACTAATTCATCAAACACATCTTTTTTCTTACTATTAGATAAAGAAAATAATGTTTTCTCAACCATTAATCTAGACACAGTAAATATATAGTTTAGTTTTATGATACTATCTTTTATTGCTCCTTCTTTTTTTGTTAGAGGTACACCAACCATTTCAGTATTACTAGTTATTCCAGCTACAACAACATTATTCAATTCTTCAAATAAAACCAAGGCTGGTCTTTTTTTGATCTCAAATGTGTCTATAAATTGAACTTTAGTTAAAACAACATCGCCAGCTTTAAGCATTTTCCCAAGCCTCATCTTCTTTATTATCCCAAAGTTCTTTCATCTTAGTTTTTTGAACTTTATGTAGAAATTCATCATATTGATTTCTCTTTTTTGTATTCTTAAAAACCTTAACCATATTATTAATTAACTCATTATAAGTTTGCCTAGGATATTCCCTTACTTCTTTTAGCGAATTAACTAGAGATTTGTCCAATTGTATTGTAGTTGAAGCCATTATGTATCACCTATAGTAGGTATATAATATCTTATATATAAACTTTTCTATTGTTTAAAATTATAATTAAATTTATCTACGTCCCCTCATCGAATTTCTTTGAGGTCTTTGTCCTGTATTTCTTCTTCGAAAATTTCTTTTATTATGAAAATCATTTCGGTTTCTTGAAGGATTCTCACTCTGCTTAATTGCTTTTAAATAAGGTCTTTCTTCCTTTTGAATCTCAAATTCTTTATGTACAGCAGTTAATCTAGAAAAATTATCATAATCTCTATAAGATAATATATTAATAATCAAACCTTTCTTACCAGCTCTTGCTGTTCTACCAATTCTATGAATATAATCTCCAGGATCTTTTGGTATATCATAATTATAAATATGTGTTACTCCTTCTATATGTAATCCTCTAGCAGCTACATCTGTGCAAACTAAAACTTGAAATTGACCCCTATGAAATAACTCAATAGTTTTTAATCTTTTTACTTGAGCCAAACCACCATGAATCGGAGCAGCTCTAACACCATTATCTTTAAGAACTTCCACAACTACATCAGTATCTCTTCTAGTATTACAAAAAACCATAACCAAATTAGATTTTTCTTTTTGTAGTAAATGAATTAATAATTCGTTTTTTAATTTTGAAGGAACATCATAATATGATTGTTTTAGTTTAGATGGATCAACCATTTTTGTAGCATGTACTACTACAGGATCTTTCATATATTTTTTAGCAATTTCTTGTGCAGGTCCATGCATAGTTGCTGAAAATATCAAAGTTTGTCTTTCTTTTGGACATGTTTTAATAATTTTTTCAACATCTTCAATAAAACCCATTTCAACCATTCTATCAGCTTCATCTAATACAATCATTTTAACTTTAGAAGTATTAATAGTTCGTCTATTTAAGTGATCTAAGAGTCTACCAGGAGTTGCAATAACAACATCTGTTCTCCTTAATTCTTTAATTTGTGGAATAATAGAGACACCACCATAAATTGCTAAAACTCTAATTGATTTTTTATAAGAAATTTGAATTATTTCATCTTTTACTTGTTCAGCTAATTCTCTTGTCGGTACTAAAACAAGTGCTTGAATTCCTTTGTCAGGATTACACTTTTCAATTATACCTGCACCAAAAGCTAGTGTTTTACCACTTCCAGTAGCAGATTCTCCTATAATATCCTTGCCTTGTAAGATTAAAGGTATAGTATCTCTTTGAATTTGAGTTGGTTCTTTATAGCCAAATCTATGAATTGCTCCCATTAGCTGCTCACTTAAATCAAGACTTTCAAATGTTTTTATCATTAGTTACTCCATATACTTATATAATATGATTAATAGAAAAAGCGAAAAGTATATGTCATCACTAATGCTCTCTCACTCATATTCTTATAACAAATTTCATTGATGAGAGTTTATAAAGCTTTTGGTTAGTAAAAACTTCATAAACACATTTGTATTTTCAATTATTAATTAAAGCTAGACGAGCTCTTTTTTTTAAGCTTATACAAACAAACAAGAGTTAATAAAGAAGTATTAGAAAATCCATTTGCAATAGAATATTCCTTTCTTTCTAAAGAATTCACATAAGTTTTACATGCTTCAAAAGCAATATGAGTGAGTTGATCATGAGTCAATCCAGGCAAACCATTATTATTTGCTATAACTAAAACTCTCTCTAATTCTCTTTCAGCTAGGTCCAGTCTGCTATTTCTCATATGGATAAGATAATCCCTAAGATTTATATTTTCGCTTCGTGTCATAGAAAAAAATAAGAAAATTATTACTTTATAAAACTTTCTATATCACTGCTAGAAGTCCTAATATCCCTATTAATATGAAATAAAATCCTATCAAGTAATTCAAACTTTTTTTCCATTTAATTATAATAATCCCAAATACTAAGGACAATATAGCGCTTAGTAATCCAGCAATACTTACAGATATAACCATAATACCACCACCTCCTAATTTTAATAATAATTAATTGTATATATAGATTTCTAAATTTTAAGATATATCATGCGATCCACTTTCTCTCATTCCAGATGAGCTTATCTTTACAAAATCTACATTATTCTTTATTTCATCTATAGATTTAGCTCCGCAATAACTCATACCAGATTTTAAGCCCATAAATAATTGATATAAAACTTCTTTCAAATTCCCTTTATGAGAAACCATACCTTCAACACCCTCAGGCACTATAGAATAAACATCTTCATCATTAATATTACCATTCTCTCTTTCCTTTCTATCAATAGTTCCTAAGAAAGAAGTAGAACCTCTATATAATTTAAATTTTCTTCCTTGTCTTATTATACTACTTCCAGGGCTTTCTTCAGTTCCAGCTAATAAATTACCAATCATAACACTATCAGCTCCAGCCGCAATAGCCTTAACAATATCACCAGAATTTTTTATCCCTCCATCTGCAATTATAGGAACATCAGAAGTTTTAGCTACATCCATTATAGCACTCAATTGAGGAAATCCAGAACCAGTAATTATTCTAGTAATACATATAGATCCTGGCCCGACCCCAACCTTCAAAGCATCAACATCATATTTTAATAAATCCTTAGCAGCTTGCTTAGTTGCAATATTACCAGCAATCAATTCCACATCTCTAAAATTTTTTCTTATACTCTTAATCGCATTAACACAATTTAAAGAATGACCATGTGCAATATCAATACAAATAGCATCACATCCAGCATTTAACAAAGCCTCTGTTCTTTCTAAATAATCTCCAACAACACCAATTGCACCACCAACTAAAAATCTACCTTTTTTATCCTTAGAAGCCAAAGGATGAGATTCTCTTTTTAAAATATCTTTAGAAGTTATCAAGCCTTTTAAATTTTTATCATCATCAATCAAAGGAAGTTTCTCTATTTTATTTTTCTTCAATAATTCAGTTGCTTCTTCCATAGACATTCCTTCTTTACCACAAATCAAATCATTAAATGGAGTCATCAAATCAATTATTTTCTTATCTATATTTTTCTCAAAAAGTATATCTCTTTTAGTTAAAATTCCAGCCACCTTTTTATTTTCATCTAAGATAACTATACCAGCAGAACCATATTTTAACATTAAACTCTTAGCATCTTTCAATAAATGGCTTGTTCTCAAAGTATAAGGTTTATCAATAACAAAAGATTCAGCCCTTTTTACATAACTTATTTGTTCTACTTGTTTTTCAATAGGCATAAATCTATGAATAATTCCAAAACCACCATTTTCAGCCATAGCAATAGCCATTTCTTTTTCAGTAACACTATCCATATTAGCAGAAATAATGGGAATATTTATACTCAAATTTCTAGTCAGTTTAGTTTTAGTAGAAACATCTTTTCTAGATTTTATCTCAGAATACTTAGGAACAACCAATACATCATCATAACTTAAACCATCTAAAATTTTCATAAAAATGAGAATTGTAATCAAATTATAAGTCTTTTGATAAGCAAAAATATATAAATCATACCCAATTAACATTTTCGGTTATAAATGACAGCAACAGTCGTAGTAGGAATGCAGTATGGTGATGAAGGTAAAGGAAAAGTTGTAGATTTTTTAGCTAAAAACGCAGATTATGTTGTAAGATATCAAGGCGGAAATAATGCTGGCCACACAGTTGTAATTGATAATGAACAAACAATTCTTCATTTAATACCATCAGGAATTTTTCATAATAAAATTTGTGTTCTAGGAAACGGCATGGTTTTAGATTTAGATAAATTAAAAGAAGAGATAGAAACACTAGAATCTAAAGGAATATCTGTTCTTGAAAATTTACTAATTAGTGAAAATGCACATATTATTCTTCCAGAAGACGTTAAAAGTTCTAAAAAAGATAGAATAGGAAGCACAGGAAGAGGAATAGCACCAGCATATACAAATAAAAGTGCAAAAACAGGATTAAGAGTTAGAGACATTTTAAATATCGAAGATAAAATAGATGGAATTGACATCAGAGCAAGAAATAGATTAAGCATATATAAAAAATATCTAAAACAATATGAATATTTAAAAGATAATGTTGTTAATGTTTCAAAAGTTTTAAATGATGCCATAGAAGAAGGAAAAAATATTTTGTTTGAGGGTGCCCAAGGAACAGGTTTAGACATAGATCATGGACAATATCCTTTTGTAACAAGCAGTAATTCAACAGCAGGAGGTGCCTGTACAGGATCTGGAATTGGTCCAACTAAAATAGACAAAGTTATAGGGATATGCAAAGCTTATATAACAAGAGTAGATAGAGAAGGAGAAAGTCCATTAACTACACAATTAGATGACAAAACCGGGAAAAAATTAAGAGAGAATGGACATGAATACGGCGCTACAACAGGAAGACCAAGAAGATGTGGTTGGTTCGATGCAGTCTTAGCAAATCATGCAGTAAGAGTAAACGGAATATCAGAAGTTATTCTAACAAAATTAGATGTTCTGGATGGATTTAAAAAATTAAAAATATGCACGCATTATGAATTAGACAGAGAAAAAATTGAAGATTTCCCAACAGATTCTATTGTACAAAGAAGATGCAAACCAATTTATGAATCTATAAAAGGATGGTCAAAGACTGTTAAAAAAGCAAAAACATTCAACGAACTACCAGAAGAAGCAAGAAATTATATTAGAAGAATAGAAGATCTTATGCAGACAAAAGTTTCATATGTCACAACAGGACCTAAAAGAGACCAAATAATTGAAATCT
>Ga0180009_10007838_pt1 | contig 10784 bp, 11 predicted proteins | sample OS_PC_MetaG_FD_123537 | JGI IMG/M metagenome (GOLD analysis project Ga0180009, IMG submission 123537) | Groundwater microbial communities from the Aspo Hard Rock Laboratory (HRL) deep subsurface site, Sweden - OS_PC_MetaG | ecosystem: Environmental > Aquatic > Deep subsurface > Groundwater... | reverse complement strand
TCTTTTTGTTTCGGTCGCCGGTCAGGGCGCTGATATCGATGATTCCTTTAACCGTAACTATTCTTTTTATTTACAGTCTGTTGGGATTTTTTGGCAAAGACTATGATATGCCGGTTGCTGTACTTTCAGCGTTAACTTTAGGATTATCGATTGATTTTGCCATTCATTTTATTCAAAGGTCAATAGAAATTAACCAGGATAAAGGTTCCTGGGACGCAACATCGGTTGAGATGTTCGGTGGCCCGGGACGGGCGATTATACGCAATGCGTTGGTAGTGGCGATTGGATTTTTGCCTCTTTTAGCAGCGCCACTTGTCCCTTATAAAACAGTTGGATTTTTCATGTTTGCCATAATGGCGGTTTCGAGCCTGGCGACCTTGTTTATCCTGCCGGCGACAATATCTCTTTGGCCAAAAGTAATATCTTCGGGTTCACCAAAGCAGTTAGGATGCAAAATTAGTCATTGTATGCTGATTGCCTTGTTTATTTCGTTTGCCGTGGCTTATGTATTATTTGGATATACGACCGCAGGCTGGAGACCGATTACGTTTATTGCAATCGGGATAATTATTATTTTTGCTGCGGGATGTCATTTTGCTTCAAAACGAAAGATATGTTTAACTGATGGAGGAAAAAATGAAAAATAGTGCTTGGTTATTGATATGGGCAGTGACGATATTAATACTAAATGTACAGACAATACTGGCCCAAGAGTTAACAGTAGATAAAATAGTTGAGAAGGCAAATCTGGTTGCATATTACGCAGCCGGCGATGGCAAATCAGATGTTAAGATGGTAATTACCGATTCACAGGCACGCCAAAGGACGCGTGAGTTTCAGATATTACGTCTTAATATTGAAAAAGGCGGAGAACAAAAATTTTATGTGTATTTTAAAAGCCCGGCGGATGTTGCCAAAATGGTTTTTATGGTTTGGAAACACATCAGAGTCGATGATGACCGCTGGCTGTATCTACCGGCTTTAGATCTGGTCCGGCGCATAGCAGCCAGCGATAAACGGTCCAGTTTTATCGGCTCTCATTTTGTTTATGAAGATGTTTCCGGCCGCGGCGTTAGTGAAGATAGCCACGAATTAGTGGATGCAAGCGGAAATCACTATAAAATAAAAAATATTCCTAAACAGACAAAAGGCGTAGAATTTGCCTATTATTTTGTCTGGGTAGACAAAGCCAGTTTTATTCCCACTAAAGCTGAATATTATAATGCACAGGATAAGTTAATCAGGACGATTGAGGCATTAGAGGTTATCGATATCCAGGGCAACCCTACAGTTATAAAATCCATAGCCAAAGATTTAGAACGGGGCGGCCAGACAACAATGGAGTTTTTAAATATAGAATATGATGTTGGCTTAACCGAGGATATATTTGCGGAACGCTATTTAAGAAGGGCGCCGGTTAAATGGGTAAAGTAATCGATGTAAAAATATATGTAACAGCATGTATGCTTTTGTTTATTGCTTTTTGCCCGAACAGTTTCGCCGCTGGTCCCAACCTGCATGGCTTTTTAGAAGCCGATTACGGAGTAAAGCTAAGCGATGATAATACAAAAAGGGATAGCTTTAATTTATTAGAGCAGCGATTGCAGCTTAAAACAACATATCTTTTTGAGGGAGAAAATTATCTAGCCAGCAAAGATGGGATTATTAACTTTAAAGGTGATTTTACTATTGATGAATATTTCTCAGGCCGGAGGGATTTAGAATTAAGAGAGCTCAATTTATCTTTAACCCCGTTAGATATTATGGATGTAAAGTTAGGCTGCCAGGTGCTGACCTGGGGCACAGGCGATTATCTGTTTATAAATGATCTTTTTCCTAAAGACTACACGTCTTTTTTTATTGGCAGGGATGATGAATATCTGAAAAAACCGTCAAACGCGGTTAAGACTTCTTTTTATCCGGCATTTTCGAACATTGATCTTGTTGTAATCCCGTATTTTACTCCGAATACAATAGCGCAAGGCGATAGGCTATCGTTTTTCGACAGTTTTCAGGCATCTATTGCCGGTACAAGTTCAGATAGAAACCTGGCCGAACCGGCGCATCAGTTATCTAACAATGAATATGCGCTCAGGCTCTATAATAGTTTGGGCAGCAATGAACTGGCTTTTTATTTTTTCCACGGTTTTGATAAAAGCCCGCGCAGTTATAAAGATGAAGCAAGCCGCCAATTATATTATCAGCGTTTAGATGTCTATGGCTTTAGTCTGCGCGGCCCTGTTTTTAGCGGGATAGGTAATGTTGAATTTGGATACTATAACTCACGGGAAGATTCCAGTGGTTCGAATAGATTAATCGAAAATTCTATGTTAAAGGTTATGAGCGGGTATACTAAAGATCTCGGTAATGATCTTAAGGCCGGATTCCAATGTTTATATGAACAGAAACTTAATTATGCTAATTACATAAATAATCTTTTACCCCAAGATTACTTCTGGGATGAACAGCGGTATTTACTGACCCAGCGGATTACAAAACTATTGCGTAATCAGACCATAATGTTATCGCTTTTTAACTTTTATTCTCCATCGGATAAAGATGGTTATGTGCGACCCAGTGCGAGCTATGATATTAACGACCAATGGAAAATAACCTGCGGCGCAAACCTGCCTTGGGGGCAGGATGATATCACTGAGTTTGGCCAGATGAAAAAAAATAAGAATATTTTTGTAAGAACACGCTATAGTTTTTAAAAGCAGGAGGGCTAAAATGGAGCGTGTGTTAAGAGGGATGGCGGGTTTTTTTATTTTGTTAAGTTTAGTATTAGCTAAGTTTGTTAGTCCGCTTTGGCTGTGGTTTACGGCTTTTGTCGGGGCCAATCTTTTGCAATCGGCATTTACCAATTGGTGTCCGATGATGCTTATTTTGAAGAAATGCGGGATAAAATAAAGTAGAGATTATTGTAAGCTTAAGGAGGCATATTAATGGAGGAGCGAAAATTAAGCTTTTTTGAAAAATATCTAACCATATGGGTTATTGGTTGTATTGGATTAGGAATAGTGCTAGGCAAATTATTCCCGGATGCCGCTGTTGCGTTAGATAAAATTTCTGTTTATCAGGTTTCTATCCCGATTGCCATATGTCTTTTTTTTATGATGTACCCGATTATGGTTAAGATTGATTTTACCGAGGTCATTAAAGCGGGAAAAACACCTAAGCCGGTATTACTTACTTTATTTGTGAATTGGGCTATTAAACCATTTACGATGCTGGCTATTTCCACCTTATTTTTAGGTGTTTTGTTCAAGGGGTTTCTTCCCGGGGCCGAAATTGTTAAAGGCGGTGCGCAGGTAGAATTATACCGGTCCTATATTTCAGGATGCATTTTATTGGGTATCGCCCCTTGTACGGCCATGGTCCTTGTTTGGGGCCACTTATCTAAAGGCAATGACGGCCATACGCTGGTTATGGTTGCGATAAATTCGCTTACCATGCTGTTTCTGTATGCCCCGTTAGGAGGATGGCTGTTAGGGGTAAACAGGATGCCTATTCCCTGGCAGACGATTGTATTGTCTGTAGTTATTTATGTCGGCCTGCCGCTTTTTTTAGGGTACCATTCAAGAAAGCATATCATTGCTAAAAAAGGGATTAACTGGTTTGAAGAGAAATTTCTACGTTATTTAACCCCGGTTTCTATCGGTGCGTTACTGCTTACACTGGTCCTTTTATTTTCGTTTAAAGGAGAACTTATTATCAAACAGCCGCAAGTGATATTCTTAATCGCGGTACCTCTTTTTATCCAGACATGCCTGATCTTTGCCTTAACCTATGCAATGGCTAAAGGGCTAAAGTTGCCGTACCGGGATGCTGCCCCTTCGGCCCTGATCGGAGCAAGTAATCATTTTGAGGTTGCCATTGCTACCTCGGCAATGCTTTTTGGATTATCTTCCGGGGCATCATTGGCAACGGTTGTTGGCGTATTGATTGAAGTGCCGGTTATGCTAATGCTGGTACGTATCTGCTTGAAAACAAAAGGCATATTTGAATAATGTCTTTGAGAAGAAACGGTATTTTTTAACCCCTTGCAGAAAAACAGGTTGGGAAGGGGCTTATTTGCAAAATCTGATTTGTTGTGATATACTTTCGTATCTTTTTGACTCAACATATATCGCCGGAAATGATTAGCCATCGTTAGCGCTAACATTAGGAAAACAAGATAAAACTGTAAGCATCAAAATGATTGCCAGGAGTATTTATTTTAGATAGAATAGTGTACAATCGTTGTTTACTCCAGCGGTATAAAGGGCAGAGAAGATGGATGAAAAATTGATCGCGATGGTCGATGATGAACCGGATATGATTGAGATGGTGTCTTTAAATCTCAATGGCCGGGGATTTAGGATTAAAGGCTTTAACAGCGATAAAGAGCTATTTGAATTTTTAGATAAAGATAAACCTGATCTTATCATACTGGATTTAATGCTGCGCAGCGGTAAGAATGGGTTTGAAATATGCAAACACCTAAGAAAGCAAGAAAAGTTTGCTTCGATACCCATAATAATGTTTACCTCTAAAGACTGGGAAACCGATAAGGTTTCGGGGTTGGATATGGGGGCAGATGATTATATCGTCAAGCCTTGTTCGATGGATGAACTTAAGGCAAGGATAAGAGCGGTGTTAAGAAGATATGGAGCCGGCCAGGAAAAGAAAGAACTAAATATCGCAGATATTATAACCATAGACCAGCAAAAGCACGAAGTTAAGGTTAACGGAGAAAAAGTGGAATTAACGCCGGTAGAATTTAAAATTTTAGAATTTCTTTGCTTAAGAAAAAATCAGGTATTTAGCCGGGATAGAATCCTGGGGCATTTATGGGGAGAAGAAAAGATTGTTGTAAATCGTACGATTGATGTCCATATCCGGCATTTAAGAGAGAAACTAGGAGAAGCAGGGACGCTTATTAAGAACGTAAGAGGTTTTGGTTATAAGCTAGAGGAAGATACTTAATGTCATAACTCTAATACTATTATATAGTTGTGTAAAAATAACTGCTTAAATCCTGCCAAAGACCCGAAAAAAAATTAACACAACATTAACATTATATATATATTAAATTAATACTAAAAAGATATAATATAGTTAGGTAAAGGAAATAAAAAGATGAAAGACTTTATGAGATTAAAAACAAAACTAAAAAATAAAGACGCCGGAAGAAAAAAAGAATATTGCGGTATTTTAAAAATAATTCTTTTTATTATACCGTTAGTTATTATTTTAGTTAAACCGCTTACTACTTCTGCGGCTTTAATCTCTACAGAAAATAACGATAGGGAATTTAATACGCAAAAAATACATAAAACAAGCAGCGTGTTAATCAGTAAAGAAGAAGCCAAAAGCCCTGATCTTAATTTTGTTATTAGAGCAAAAAGCGACCAGACCCGCAGCGTTCTAGTTAGCTATGAGGATCAGGGTTTTACCGGCACATTTATTGTAAGACAGGAAACTGCCAGTACGGCTAAGACCTTAGGCAGCCAGGCTAATCCGTTGGATATGAGGATATTAAATATTATAAGTGATGAAAATATTAACTCGATTGAAGATTATGCGCAATGGCTTGAGAAAAATTTCGAATATAAAAGCGATGAAGGCCCGGATATCTGGGCTGCGCCAGAAGAAACGCTTACCAGAAAATACGGGGATTGCGAAGATTTTGCTTTTTTAAATGAAGCGGTTCTGCGCGTTTTCGGTTACAGGCCTCAAGTTTTGGCAATGGGCGGGGGGATAAAGACGGTAAATCATGCTATCTGCGCTTTTGAAAAAGATGGTTATTATTTATGGTTTGACAATAATAAACTTAAAAAGACTCTAGTATCTTCCGTAGAAGAATTTGGCGCCCAGGTAGTAACAAGACATGGTTACGCATATATGTTTAAAATTAAAAATGAGGGAGGCAAACAGACTATTTTGGCCGATGATATTCTTAGATAATAAAGAGATTTATTCAGGCTATTGCGAACTTGAATAAAGTTTTTTATTTTTTGTCCCAAGCAATTTTTTCTTGGGATTTTTTGTTTTTAAGTGTATAATCTTAATTAAAACCAAGCGGCAAAAAACAGGAGGCATGGGTGATAAAAAGTTTAGTGACAGGCAAGGAAGTATCGGTAGTGGTTATAAACGAAGTTGGGGCCTTGGCAAAAATGACTTCATTTTTGGTTAATCATGGAATAAATGTAGAGGCCATCGCCGGCTATTCAAATAATGTCGGGGATCAAGCCGGGCTTATGTTTATAACCGATAATAATATTGCAGCCATTAACGAATTGCAAAGCAATGGTTATAGCGATATTAAAGAAAATGATGTAATAATCGTTGAACTTGAAAATAGCCCTGGGGCATTAAAGAATATTTCCGAACGCTTAGCGCAAAACGGCATAAATATCACCTATATCTATTGTACGACCTGCGTGGGTGGATGTCCGGCAAAAATCGTCTTTTCCACATCCAATAACAATAGAGCAGCTGAAATACTAAAGGCCTAAACGCAAGCCTGTCTGCGATTCTGAAAATTTGTAAAGAGGCAGTTCATTCCAGTATTTATATCTTACCTTTACGATTAATCTTGTTGTAAAATCCGGCGGTCTCAATTCTATATTGATTTCTTATTGCGCATTAACTCTCAACCCTATTTTTAAGCAAGGTATGGCATGGTTAATTTATTGCAAATAAAATAGTTATGTAATATTTTTGCCTGGAATATGCAGCAGAATAGATAGGTAATAATAAATTTGCAAAAAGGTAAAATGTCGGGTATACTTATTTGTTTTATTTAAACTATTTTTAATCCGGAGAAAGATGGATATGAAATTTGAAATATGTAAAAAGATTGTAGCCCAGGCATCGAAATGCCATAATAAGCATGCTTGCTTATCAGATCAAAGGGCAATGTGTAAATCGGAAAATAATATCAGTGATATTATTTTTGTTAAATTTAAAGAATCAGAAAAATGCAAATATAACCATGAGTTTGGCAGAACAATGGTGTGTCATTGTCCTGTACGTAAAGAGATTCATAAACGATATAAAATATAATTTCTGATTTGAGATTGTCCGTCGGATAGATGGAGATATTTCTGAGAGCTTGTTTGCAAAAAACAGGCTCTTTTTTTGTTGCATAAAAAAATATTTATGATATAATCCCTTTGATATGATTAGAAGATTACTTGGCTTTAAATTTTTTCCATCCACAATCTACTTTTTACAACTTTCAATACAGGAGCATTGTTTATGGCAATGGAGTTGATATTCTCTTTAATCGGAGGGCTTGGTTTTTTCTTTTTTGGCATGAGGATTATGTCCGAAGGCTTGCGCAACATAGCCGGAGAACGTCTTAAGTCGATTTTGCATATGGTTACAAAGGTTCCTATTATCGGCATAATGGTCGGGGCTTTGGTTACCTGTTTGATTCAATCCTCTAGTGCTACGACTGTGATGGTGGTGGGGTTTGTGAATGCGGGGTTACTTGTCTTGAAACAGGCGATAAGCGTTATCATGGGTGCTAATATCGGTACGACCTTTACAGCCTGGCTTGTATCAACAATGTCGGTTTTTAAAATCACAAATTACGCCCTTCCCCTTGTCGGCATTGGCTTTGTTATAAACAGTTTTGGCCGGACAAAAAATGCCAAGTTTTGGGGGCAGGTGCTAATGGGTTTTGCTATTTTATTTATCGGTTTAGGCTTTATGAAGGATGCCTTTGCGCCGTTAAAACACAGTCAGCATATTAAAGATATATTTGTTACGTTTAGCGATAATCCGCTCCTTGGTGTTTTAGTTGGTATAATCTTTACGGTTTTATTGCAAAGTTCGAGTGCAACGATTGCCATTGTGCAGGTTTTAGCATTTAGTGGGGTGATAAGTTTTTCGGCGGCGATTCCCTTGGTATTAGGAGATAATATTGGAACCACGATTACCGCCCAGTTGGCGGCCGTAGGTACCAATATTAATGCTAAGCGTACGGCAATGTCACACACCATATTTAATGTAATTGGCGTTGCCTATATGTTAGTTTTTGTTTATACCGGCTGGTTTATCAAACTGATCGATTTTATTATTCCCGGCGAAATTACACTTAAAAATGTTATGTTTTATATTGCGGTTGCCCATAGCTTGTTTAATGTTATCAATGTGTTGGTTTTCTTGCCTTTTATCGGGACTCTTGAGAAGATGTGTATTATACTTGTTCCGCAGAAAAAAGGAGCAATTGAAATGGGGCCGCAGTATCTTGAAAAACACCTATTAAACACGCCTTCTATCGCTATGGAACAGGCCCGCAAAGAAACAGTGCGGATGTTAACGATAGCAAACCGTTCAGTTTCTACGGCAGTGGGGGGTTTTATTGAGAATAATTTAAGCCAATTAAAGCCGATTAAAGAATTAGAACAGACTGTTGATAATCTTCAATCGGAAATAACTCAATATCTTGTTGAACTTTCTCAGCGGAATCTTACTCAAGAAGAATCAGAGGAACTTCCGGTTTTGATTCATGATGTCAATGATGTCGAGAGAATCGGAGACCATTCGGAAAATATTGAAGTATTGGCTGAACGTAAGATTGAAAAAAAGATGCCTTTTTCTAATGAGGCAATGAAAGAATTAACCTTGATGTGGAATGAGCTTCATAGCATGATGATCGAAACAGAGGAGGCATTAAGAAAAAATAATCTTAAAATGGCAGAAAACGTACTTAAACGCGAAGACAGAATAAATCAATTTCAAATAGACCTTAAGAAAGCGCATGTTAATCGTTTAAATCAAAAGGCGTGTGACCTTAAATCTGGGATTGTGTTCCTTGATTTTGTGGATAACCTGGAAAAAGTCGGAGATCATCTATCTAATATCGCCGAGGGTGTAGCCGGCGGTATGCGCTGGAAACCTTCCCAATTTAATAAATAATTATCTTACCTATAGTTTCTTTAGTAAATCTTGAGCGACTTTTTTCCCCGATAACAGCATTCCCCCGAATATCGGTCCCATCCGCGGTCCGCCAAAGACGGCATTTGAGCACATGCCGGCAACATAAAGCCCGGGGCATACCTGTTTTGAATTTTTGACGATGGTGTCTTCTCCGACCTCGGCCCACATCGAGCCTTCGCCCATGATTTTACCGGTTTTGGTGTTGAGCTTTATATTTGTTTTTTTATTCACAATATGCACAACTTCTGCGGCATGGCCGGTAGCATCAACAACATATTTTGCCCGCATCGTAATCGGGTCAACGTGCAGATTGCCCATCTCTACGGCGGTCCAGTTTAAAACAAGTCCGGTGATACGTTTATTTCGGATCATTACATCTTCAGCGCTAAGCAGATTAAATATCTTGGCCCCGGCTTTAACGGTTTTTGAGCATATCGTAGATACCGATTCTATAGAATCCGCCATGTAATATCCTTTTTCGTACAGGCTCAGGTTTACCTTAAATTCGTCGAGAATCTTTTTTGCCTTCTCCTGCACTACGATCTCATTGAACATTATTCCGCCGCCCCACATCCCGCCGCCGACGGACAATTTGCGTTCGAATATCACCACGTTTTTCTTGGCCTGGGCCAGATAATAGGCGCAGGTCAGGCCGGCTGGTCCTGCCCCCACAATGGCAACATCGACATCCAGGGCTTTAATCAGCTTTTTGTTATAGGTTTCAATTATTGCCTTTGAAATCTTAATATCGTCCAATTTCATCACACACCTCCATTTTTATCTTAAAATTAAAGAACCTTATGCCAGAGCATAAGGTTTGATTTTTAATCTCTATCCCTCCGCTGGCATTATCCAGATCAGGTTATTTGGGTCTTCTGCTTTCGTCAGAACTCTCAGGACCGCAACACGGCCTCCCCAGATATATTATTATGTTCAGTAAACCATATTAGATAAGAACTGTCAAATGTTTTTTCTTTGGTTTTGTGGATTGACAAGACTATTTACCCGTGATATAAACAGTACTGTTAGTTTAAATAGGGGTGTAGTTAAAACAAGAAAGGGGAGGGCAATTATGAAAATAAAGTTACAAATTGTAGCGTTTGTCGTTATGATCCTTGCGCTTGTATTTTCTGTATCGCAAAGCTTTGCATTTGATCATTCAAAAGGAAAAATGCATGCGGAAGGATTAGACAGCAAGTTTTTCTCAAAAGCACATTTTATCATTCAAAACCAGGAAGAGTTAAAACTTTCCGACGAGCAAGTGGGGAAAATTAAAGATTTAAAATTAAGTACTAAAAGAGGGCTGATAAAGATAGATGCAGAAATAGAGTTAATCGCCTTAGATATAAAAGCTCAGCTTATGCAGGATTCGATTGATACAGAAGCCATAAATGCATTAATCGATCAAAAGTATGAGCTTAAGAAAATTAAGACAAAATCACTAATCGCATCATACGCCGCACTAAAGAATTCTTTGAGCGCAGAGCAAAAGAAAGCACTTAAAAAACTCAAAAAGATGTGTAATAAGAAATAGATGAGAAAAAAGAAATAAAATTTATTTTTGGAGTATAGATTATTATAATCCTGCCATATTTACGGCAGGATTATTTTTATTGTATAAAGTTGGCAGTATGATATAATTTTGCCGAATGTATATATTATGGAGAGGTGCCGGAGTGGCCGAACGGGCGCGCCTGGAGAGCGTGTGGTCGCCAAAAGCGGCCCCAGGGTTCGAATCCCTGCCTCTCCGCCATCTAACATGTCGGTCGCCTTGGGCGACAAAAGCATAGGGGTTTTGAGTCGAAAAAATTAAACGGCGGTCTTTAATTTTAAAGTTCGAACCAATCTTT
>Ga0180009_10007837_pt1 | contig 10785 bp, 16 predicted proteins | sample OS_PC_MetaG_FD_123537 | JGI IMG/M metagenome (GOLD analysis project Ga0180009, IMG submission 123537) | Groundwater microbial communities from the Aspo Hard Rock Laboratory (HRL) deep subsurface site, Sweden - OS_PC_MetaG | ecosystem: Environmental > Aquatic > Deep subsurface > Groundwater... | reverse complement strand
TTCATGCTTGCAGGCGCAACAGCAGTCGCAGTCGGAACCGCAAATTTTATAAATCCGTACGCAACCATTGATATAATTAAAGGCATAGAATCATTTATGGCAGAGAACAGCATAACTGATATAAAAGAACTTACAGGCGGAATAAAGATATAGATAGAGGCATCAGGTGCAGAATAATCCGATCATAACCCTTACATCCGACTTCGGTTATAAAGACCCGTTTGTAGGGATGATAAAAGGCGTAATATTATCAATCAACCCTCTGGCAAAGATAATAGATATTACACACGGCATAAGCCCGCATAATATAAAAGAGGCTGCGCTTACAATCGGCATGAGCCACAGTTTTTTCCCGCCGAAAACAGTTCATGTCGTGGTTGTTGACCCCGGCGTCGGTTCAAGCAGGCGGCCGATACTTGTCATAACAGACCATGCTTATTTCATAGGCCCTGATAATGGAGTCTTTTCACTTATATACAACTCAAAAAATGAAACTCTTAAGGTGATTCATCTGACATCAAAGCATTATTTTATGCCCTACAAAGGCCCGACATTCCACGGCAGGGATATATTTGCCCCGGCTGCTGCATGGCTCACAAAAGGCATAGAGTCGGCAAACTTCGGAGAAGCAATTACCGATTATGTAACTCTCAAATTTCCGTCTCCATCAAGACCTGAAGAAAAGGCTGTGGAAGGAGAGGTCATATACATAGACTGTTTCGGCAATGCCATTACAAATATAAAGGCATTGGATATGAACATGCTCTACAGCGTCAATCCCGAAGGAAAAATAAAGATTATTGTAACCCCCGTTAGAAAACTCGGGCGGGGCTTTCTTTCTAACGGGGTAAAGGAAAGGCATACAGAGCTTAGAAGCCACTATTCACAGGTTCCAGACAAAGGTCTTTATGCCTTGGTAAACAGCACAGAATATCTTGAACTCTTCACTTACAAGGGCAATGCTTCTTCAGTATTTGATATTAAGGTAGGAGATGTTGTAAGAGTCATACTGTCAGACTTAAAATAATCCCTTAACCCAAAAAATGCATTTGGGTTAAAGCTCCATTATCACCGCATCCTCATCGCATTCAGGGAAACGAGGACATCTCAGACAGTCTCCCCATATCTTTTGAGGAAGCTTTGACTTATCAATGCCTTTAAAACTGTTCTTCAGGAAAAACTCAGGCTGATAAGTGAGAGCAAAAACCCTTTTTATGCCGAGTCCTTTTGCCTCCCTGAGACATATTTTCAAAAGTCTATTTCCTATACCCTTGCGCCTTGATCCTTCTGCAACTGCCAATGACCTTATCTCTGCAAGGTCTTCCCATAATATGTGAAGGGCGCATGCGCCCTTTATCTGCCCTCTGTCTTCGCATACAAAAAGGTCTCGGATATTTTCATACAGGTCATTGAGAGAGCGCGGCAGCATCTCTTCTCTTTTTGCAAATTCATTAATTAGCTTCTGCACCTGTTTTATGTCAGTTGTTTCTGCTTTTCTTATCTTCAATATATTTTCTGCCTCTTATTATCGCCTCTTTGTTTGCGCCAAGGGATTTTTTCCTTTCCGGAGGAGTTAGCTCTTCAAGCGCATTGACTGCAGATTCTTCTTTTACTATCCCTGTCTCTGTAAGTAAGGCGCTGAGCATTACCATATTTGCATATTTTGTGTTTCCAATTGATGCCGCTATCTCACTTGCAGGTACATCTACAATGCGGATATCAGTTCGCAGTTCTGGTTCTTTTACGAGAGATGAATCAAATATTAAAATTCCGCCATTCTTCAGCCTCGGTTGAAATTTATCAAGAGATACCTCGTTCATGACTATAAGGATTTCAGGATTCCTGACAACCGGGGAGCCTATCATCTCGTCAGAGATAATCACAGTGCAGTTTGCAGTGCCGCCGCGCACCTCAGCGCCGTAAGAAGGGAAACATGTAACCTCCCTGCCCTCAAGCATACCGCTGTACGCAAGCAGTTTGCCTAAAAACAGAATGCCCTGCCCTCCGAATCCCGCCGCCATTATCTTATGTTCCAAATCATCCCTCCTTGTTTTACAGCTATTTTGAGAAAAGACAGGATATAGTATTTAAGCGGCTTTTTTTGCCGATATTCCAAAAATTATTTAAATAATAATGAGGCAAAAACCTCGGAGCGTAGCGAGAATGAGCGAGAATGCTATATCCTGTCTTTCTAACCATTCTAATCATTTGAACCATATTTATCCTTAATTGTACCGAGAGGGAAAACAGCCATCATCTCAGAACGCATCCAGTCTATGGACTCCTCAGCGGACATTCCCCAGTCAATTGGACACGGAGACAGGATTTCCACAAAGCTGAATCCCTTCCCCTCCATCTGATACCTGAATGCCTTTTCAACATTTTTCTTTGTCGTCATAAGATTTTTTACAGAGTCAACCGAGGTCCTTGCAATAAACGAAACGCCCTCAATAGTTGCAAGCATTTCAGAAACACGCAGAGGATAGCCTGATGTCTTAACATCTCTGCCCCTCGGTGTTGTGGTAGTCCTTTGCGAGATAAGCGTTGTCGGCGCCATCTGTCCGCCTGTCATGCCGTAGGTGGCATTGTTTACGAAAAACACAGTGAAGTTCTCACCCCTGTTTGCGGCATGGACTATCTCTGCAGTGCCGATGGCAGCAAGATCTCCGTCACCCTGATATGAAAATATTATTCTGTCAGGCATAACTCGCTTCAATCCTGTCGCTGCTGCAGGGGGCCTTCCGTGCGCCACCTCAAGAATATCAAAGTTGAAATAGTCATAAGCAAAGACAGCGCATCCGACAGGCGCAATCCCTATGACTTTCTCCCTGATATTAAGATTGTCTATGCACTCTGCAATAATCCTGTGTATCAGGCTGTGTCCGCAGCCCGGGCAGAACCTGAAAGGCACAGGTTTAAGGCTTACCGGCCTTTTAAATACCTGTTTCATGAAATTTAAACTATGAACTCCTTTCAGAAAGTTTTATGAGCGCCCCTTCAAGCAATCCATTGTCACTCACAAGGATATTGGTAAATCCGAATAACTCCATGATATTAATTGTAAAGAGTATGCCCGGGATAATCAAGTCTGCCCTTTCCGGCTCAAGTCCAATCATCTTTTTTCTCTCACTGAGAGGAATACTTATAAGTCTCCCTGAAATATCATAGAGTTTTTCTAAAGAGATATTATGCCTGTGGATTTTTTCATGGTCGTAAACCTCAAGCCCGATGTCAATAGATGCAAGCGTTGTAATAGTTCCTGCTGTTCCGATAAAAACTGTCCTGCTGTTTATGAGATGCCCCATCTTCGTTTTAAGCCTGCTCAAAACAGTATCTGATTCCTTTTTCAGAGAGAGAATATCATCTTTTGACGGAGGGTCTGATTTTATGTGATTGTCAAAGAGCTTTACAACGCCTGTCGGAATCGTCCCCATCTCAGCAGGAGATGAATTCCGGCAGAAAATCCACTCAGCGCTTCCGCCGCCGATATCAACAATAAGAGACGAATCCGTCTCCGGCAGGTCAAACATAACACCCTGCGCTGTAAGTTCCGCCTCCTCTTCGCCTGAAATCACTTCTATATTTATTCCTGTTTCCGATAAAACCCTCCGCATGAATTCTTCTGAATTTTTCGCCTCTCTTAATGCGCTTGTACCGACGGCTCTTATATGCGAAATACCGTAAGCCGAGATAATATCTGAAAAAGCCTTCATGACAGATACTGATTTTTCCATGTTGTCTGCATTCAGTAATCCTGTCTCGCCAATGCCTGCGGCAAGACGGGTAATTACCATCCCTGTCCTGAGACGGATAATCCGCCTGTTTTCCACTCTGCCGATAAGCAGTCTGATTGTATTTGAACCAACATCTATTGAGGACAACAGCATTGTTTATTATAACCCGAAAATAAAGCTCATTCATTCTATGGCAGGCATGGGTGTTGAAAAAGCTTTACGGCAGCACCTTTGTGGGATATTTATGATAATAATGAAGTATTCTTGTTTGAACCCCAAAGGATTTAAGAACCCATATAACAAAATCCCGCTGCGTCGTAAAGGTTTTGAGACATACATGCCTGCCAAACATACGCTGTTTTAATCTTGCCTCAATCCAGCCGCAGCCTCCTTAATCCTATTTAAGTTGAAATAATCATGCGATGAAACTTAAAATACCCTATGAACTCCCATATCCAGCAATTCCTGCGCTATCTTGAAATAGAAAAAGGCGTGTCCCCTCACACGCTCAGGGCATACAGGAAAGACCTTGAGGCATTCTCCAATCACATCAAGTCAAAGGTAGAAGACATAGAGCTGAATGATATCAGAGGGTTTGTTGCCGAGGAGATAAATTCAGGGCACAAAAAGACCACCGCAGGCAGAAGGCTCGCGGCAGTAAGGTCATTTCTGAAATTTCTTTATCGTGAAGGATATATAAAATCAAATCCTGCAAAACTCGTCCCTACGCCAAAACTGCCGAAGATGCTGCCGAAATTTCTCTCTGTAGATGATGTATTTTCTCTCGTGGAAAAACCGGAAGGAATAGGTTTCCTGCCTGCAAGGGACAGGGCAATCCTTGAACTGCTGTATTCAAGCGGTCTTCGCGTAAGCGAACTCTCAGGACTGAATGCAGATGACATAAATACAAGAGAGGGTCTCGTTAAGGTTAAAGGCAAGGGGAAAAAAGAGCGGATAGTCCCAGCGGGCAGAAAGGCATTAGAGGCGATGAAGACATATTTCATTGAAAGGGTTTTGCTTAAGAAGAAGGACGGAGCTTTTTTCCTTAACAGAAACGGCGCGAGATTGACAGACAGAAGTATAAGACGTATAGTAATTAAATATGCAAAGGCAATCGGTGTTAACAGCCGCATAGGGCCGCATACTCTCAGGCATACCTTTGCAAGCCATCTTCTTCAGGGCGGCGCAGACCTGAGAGTGATTCAGGAGCTTTTAGGACATTCATCGTTGTCAACAACACAGAAATATACGCATCTGGATATAACGCATCTGATGGATACTTATGACAAGGCGCATCCGCTTGCAAAGGAAGATAAAAAAAAGTGAATGGAGATAATGAAATTATTCCCGTTACTAATGCGGTCCTAAGTATAATGACATCAAATAGGTTAGTTTCTGTCATTGCGGCTTGTCCGCAATCCTTCTTCAGAGAGATTCCCGACAAGCGGGAATGACACAGAATAATGTAGTATTACTTATGAACTTTTTAGTAACTATTCACTGTTCACTAACTACTATTCACTAAGTTAAAGGAGCAAACATGTTTAGAGGCACAACGATATTATGCGTGAGGCGTGACGGAAAGGTTGCCATTGCCGGAGACGGCCAGGTGACAATGGGCAATACTGTCTTGAAACACAATGCAAAAAAGGTAAGGACAATGTACGACAATAAAATCATTGCGGGCTTTTCAGGCGCAACAGCAGATGCATTCACTTTATTTGAAAGGTTTGAGGCAAAGATAGAATCATACCGGGGCAATATCAAAAGGGCTGCCGTAGAGCTTGCAAAGGACTGGAGGACGGATAAGATTTTACGGAGGCTTGAGGCGCTTTTGATCATTGCTGATAAGGAACATACATTTATAATCTCAGGCACAGGCGATGTTATTGAGCCTGAGGACGGGGTCGCTGCAATCGGTTCAGGAGGACCTTATGCGCAGGCAGCAGCAAAGGGGCTCTTTGAAAATACAAATCTCCCCGCAAGAGAGATAGTTGAAAAATCAATGAAGATTGCATCTAATATATGCATATACACAAATGAGAATCTGACAATAGAGGAACTGTAGAATAGAAATAGGAGTTGCGATGGAAAATCTCACGCCAAGAAAAATAGTAGAAGAGCTTGATAAGTATATCATAGGCCAGCACAGGGCAAAAAAGGCAGTTGCCATTGCCTTAAGAAACAGGTGGCGGAGGCTGCAGCTTTCCCCTGAACTGAAAGACGAGGTGCTTCCCAAAAATATAATCATGATTGGACCGACAGGCGTCGGAAAAACAGAGATTGCAAGACGCCTCGCAAGGCTTGCACATGCGCCGTTTCTAAAGATAGAGGCCACCAAATTTACAGAGGTAGGCTATGTAGGCAGGGACGTTGAATCAATGATCAGAGACCTTACAGAAATCTCGCTTAACATGGTTAAGTCAGAGCATATAGAGAATATCCAGGAGAAAGCAAAATCCCTTGCAGAAGAAAGGCTCCTTGACCTCCTGCTTCCCTCCCTGAGGCAGACGCGGGGCGTAAGCATTGACGATGAGGAGAAAGAAAAGTATAAAGAGACGAGAGAGCGGCTCAGGCAGCAGCTTAAAGAAGGCAAACTTGACAACAGATATGTAGATGTAGAGGTAAGAGAAAAGGCAATGCCATTCGGCGTAATCTCAAACGTAGGGCTTGAAGAGCTTGAGATAAATCTGAAAGAGATGCTCGGAGGGTTAATCCCTGAAAAGGCAAAGAGAAAAAAAGCCAAGGTGCCGGAGGCATTAAGAATGCTTGTGCAGGAAGAGGCAAACAAACTAATTGATATGGACACGGTAACAAAAGAGGCGATTGAGAGGGTCCAGCAGACAGGGATTATCTTCATAGACGAGATTGACAAGGTTGCAAGCAGGGGACATACTCACGGGCCTGACGTGTCAAGGGAAGGCGTTCAGAGAGACCTTCTTCCTGTTGTTGAAGGCACAACCGTAACAACAAAGCACGGCCCTGTAAAAACAGAGCATATCCTGTTTATAGCGGCAGGAGCATTTCATATGTCAAAGCCGTCTGACCTGATACCCGAACTTCAGGGAAGGTTTCCTATCAGGGTTGAGCTTGAGCCTCTTGGAAAAGATGAATTTATAAGAATTCTCACAGAGCCTCATAACGCCCTTACAAAGCAGTACACAGCGCTGCTTGCAACAGAAAATGTAGAGATATCTTTCAGGAAAGATGCAGTAGAGGAGATAGCTGGCATTGCGGCAACTGTAAATGAGAAGACAGAAAACATAGGCGCAAGAAGGCTTCATACTGTCCTTGAAAAGCTCCTTGAGGATATATCCTTTGAGGCGCCTGAAAAAAAGAACGGCAAACTTCCGATAGACAGGGAATATGTGAGAACCAAACTCGCTGATATTGCGAAGGATGAGGATTTAAGCAGATATATACTCTGATGCAAGATACATGATACACGATAAAAGATACAGAAAAAATAGTTTATCCTGCATCTTGCATCTTGCATCTTGCATCTTGATAATTTTGATATTCGCTTCCTGCGCTGCGCCAAGATACGGATACTACGAAGATTATCCCAAATACGAAACCCAGCCAAAAGAAAGCCCTAAAGAAACGCCGGCGCCGTTAGAGGCAATATATATAGTTGCCTCATGGTACGGACCTGATTTTCATGGAAAGCTGACATCATCAGGCGAGCCTTACAATATGTATGCAAATACATGCGCGCATAAGGAATATCCTTTCGGTACAAAGTTAAAGGTGACAAACATCGCAAATAACAAAAATATAGAGTGCACTGTGAATGACAGAGGGCCGTTTATTCCGGGAAGGGACTTGGACCTCTCCTACTCCTGTGCTAAAGAGATTGAATTAATAGGCACGGGAACCGGAAAAGTAAGAATTGAACATCTCGGCAGGGACATGCGGTATATAAAATATATAAAGTATTCGCCCTTAGGCGGCAATGGGCCATTTACAATACAGATAGGCTCCTACAAAGACCTGTCAAATGCCACCCGCATGAAGGCATCTCTGGAATTTAAATACAGCAAAGTCTATATAACAGAAGCGGAGATTAGCGGGAGTAAATACTATAGGGTCAGGGTCGGCAAGTTCAATTCAAAAGACGATGCATACACCCTCGCAAAGACCCTTGCAGATGAGGGATATAACACGCTGATTGCACCTTATGAGGAGAAGATATAAAATCCGACATGAAAAAAGGGAAGATATGAGGAGAAACAACCCCTTCGCTCATTCTCGCCCCGACAGATGTCGGGACTCCGAGGCATTTTGTCAAGATTCCCATATTTTATAATGTGACAAAATGAAACCGCTCAAGGATTATCTCTCCTCGTAAAAATTTTTTAAACGGAGTTGATATGAAAAATATAATTACAAAGGCAAACATACTCATTGAGGCTTTGCCGTATATCAGGAATTTTTCAGGGAAGACGTTTGTAATCAAATACGGCGGAGCCGCACAGACAGAAGAGAAATTGAAGGATACATTCGCTCAGGACATAGCGCTCTTAAGTTTCATCGGGATCCATCCTGTGATTGTTCACGGCGGGGGGCCAAAGATAAGCTCCACGATGGAGAAGATGGGCAAGAAACCGAAATTTATCCATGGCCAGCGCGTTACAGACAAAGAGACAATGGACATCGTTGAGATGGTTCTCGGCGGGCTTGTCAATAAGGAGATAGTCTCTCTTATAAACAAACACGGAGGAAAAGCCATAGGCCTGAGCGGAAAAGACGGAGGGCTTATAAAGGCAAAGAAAAAACTCATGAAAAAGACCTCGCAAAAAACAGGGGTTGAAGAGATAATTGACCTCGGCCTTGTAGGCGAGGTAACAGACATAAACTCGCAGGTGCTTAAAAGCCTTGAAAAGGAAGGGTTCATCCCTGTCATCTCTCCGATAGGCATAGGAGAACACGGCGAGACATTTAATATTAATGCGGACTATGTTGCATCTTCTATCGCAGCAAAACTCAAGGCAGAGAAACTCATACTCCTCACAGATGTGCCGGGAATAAAGGATAAAAAAGGAACTACAATCTCAACGCTTTCTCAAAAGCAGATAAAGAAACTTGTCTCTGACAGCACAATATCAGGAGGCATGCTGCCGAAGACTCAGGCGTGCATGAAAGCGCTTGAGGGCGGAGTTGCAAAAACACATATTATTGACGGCCGAATATCTCATTGTCTCTTGCTTGAGATATTTACAAAAAAAGGAATCGGAACTGAGATTGTAAAGTGAAGGGGATTGTGAAGTCAAATCTGTAAAAGGTATGGGGATAAGAATAATATCGCGCTGTTTAAGCATTATTCCAGATTGCATCGTCTACCGGGTTATCCCAGAATTTAAGACTGCTTTCCGCTGCCTGCATCATTTCAAGAGATTCTTCTTCCGGCAAAATTATCACTTCAACTCTTGAGCCTTTCGGCAGAGGGACAACAGGCAATTTAATCGTGCCGTTTTCCTGAACTACGGAATGATATTTTAATGCGTTCATGCCTTGCCTCCTTTTAATGCTATTTTACCATAGAAAGACTTTATTCAACCTCTTCCCCTCCACAATCGCAATCTCATCCGGCGTGAGGTTGTAGAGCTTGTAGACCATCTCGTCAATCTGTTTTTCGAGGGCGGAGATGTCGGATGCAATCTGACTTCTGAGTTTATAAATATCTTGTATCATGGCTATTCCAAATATTTTATTCTTTCTATCATCTCCTCGGGAGATGGCAGATATTTTTTTAGTTCACGAGGCAGCTTTTCCGTCAGCTTGTATGTAGATACGCCTATCGGCTTTTTCGTATCTTTCAATGCATACTCAACAATTGTACGGCTTTTGTCTTTGCAACGCTCCATAATAATGACATTTTTCGTCCAACTGATTTCTCGCACTAATGGTGCGAGTTTTTCATTTTTATGATAAGCAAGATAGAAATTTCGCATTCTCCAGAGATTAGCGCTGGAAAATCCTTGTATCCCCGGAAACTCCTTTTGCAGGTCTCTTGCCAAAGTTTCCACTATCGATTTCCCCCAGCCAAGCTTTTCCTGCTTTGCCACTATTGATCTACCGATGTCCCAATACAGGTTTATAAGCTCTTTGTTTACAGATTTAAAAGCATCATACTGGGCTTTATGTATGCGCTCTTTTATCTCTTTCAAAAATGTCTTGTATTCGGCGTTTACTACGACTGACATTTCATCTCCTCCGTTTAATTATAGCAATCTCCTCCGGTGTGAGGCCGTAGAGGGTATAGACCATTTCGTCAACCCCGTTAGAAATTTCTGATGAGTCCAGTACCAGATGTTTTGTAATGTGATTTCTAACGGGGTCAATCTGACGCTCAAGGGCGGATGTGTCGGCGTTATTTTCCCGTCTATCAAGAGGGGGTTGAGAAGGGAGTTGCTTTTTTGCTGATAACATACCATTACTCATAAATTATGATAATAGGCTTATTTGCATTATAAATGATTCAATCTGCATGTTTTTTGTTATGCTTATATCAAGCTTTACAGTGTAAAGCTGTCGGCATTTCTTAGGGTTGTTGGCCCCAAAATAACAGCCCTTAATTTTTATCTTATCCTGTCCTTCAATTCTTCAATCGTAATGGGTACGCATTTCTTTTTTTGTTTGTTATACATCTGGGTATGAGCCTTACCAAAATCAAAGAATGTGCCGACCTGTAATGTTCCGCTCCCCGGCCTAATCCTTAAATACATTACACATTCCAGGTCCGCGCGATTGAATTTCATACCATGCAAAAGCATCGTCAACCTCAGCTTGGGCGGGTTTTAAGAAGCGAACCTTCATCCGGCGTGATGTTTAGCCATTACCTGTTCATAAGGCACTGTTTTTAGTCTGCCCTTTTTATATGCATTCCAGCGTTTGCGCGCCTCGTCTGCCCAGATGCGGTCTATTCCGGGATCGGGCTTGTCAAGCTGCATCAAAATAGAATCTACAAGTTCCATCTTTTCGCCGTCAGGCAAAGATTTGATCTTCGCTGCAAGCTCGTTGCTAATCGTTCCCATACTGTCCCTCCTTT
>Ga0180009_10007836_pt1 | contig 10786 bp, 12 predicted proteins | sample OS_PC_MetaG_FD_123537 | JGI IMG/M metagenome (GOLD analysis project Ga0180009, IMG submission 123537) | Groundwater microbial communities from the Aspo Hard Rock Laboratory (HRL) deep subsurface site, Sweden - OS_PC_MetaG | ecosystem: Environmental > Aquatic > Deep subsurface > Groundwater... | reverse complement strand
GAATTTTGAATTTTGAATCAAATTCGAATGTATTAATTTTTAATAAAAAAATTATTTCCTTAACTTGTTTCTAATTTCAGTCATTCCTGGATCGTCTAAAAGACGAGACTCCCCGTAGGGTTGTAATTTATTCAAAATCAACCCTACGGGGTGTCCGCTTAAAGGCGTTCAGCTAAATTCAAAATTCAAAAATAGCCCTACGAGGAGCGGCCCTGTGCCTATGATGAGCTTTGGAATTATTTATTTCGCTTACTTCGTTTAATAATGAGCGCGTATTTTGTGTTATGTAAAGTCAAACGCAAAACTACAGTATTGGCAAAACGATTTTTTTTGTTAGAATGCATAAATACAAACGGAGAAAATTTTTATTATATGAATCAATCAATGTTATTTTTGTTATTTTTAATAGGAATTGTCGCGCTTATTGCGGGAGTTATTTTAGGATATTATACGCGGCAGGCATTAGTTAAAAAAAGAAGGGGAACAATAGAGGCAAAGTTGGAGAAAAAAATTATTGAAACAAAGCAACAAACACAGGAAATTCTCTCGCAAGCCAAAGAAAAAGCGACAAAAATTATTGCCGAGTCGCAAGAAGAACTTGACCAAAGAAGAAAAAGTATTTTGGGAAGCGAGGAATTATTATTCAAAAGAGAGCGGGGATTGGAAGATAAAATTTCTCTTTTTGAAAATAAAGAAAAAGATTTTAGCGAGAAATTAGAAAAATTAAAAAGCGCAAAGGAAAAATTAGAAATAATAAAATTAGACCTTCAGACGAAAATAGAAAAACAGGCTGAATTTTCAAAAGAAGAAGCTAAGGAAGAATTATTAAAACAAGTGGAAATGGATTGTCAAAGAGAATTAATGGGACGAATGAAAAAATTTCATGAAGAAGGAGAAAAAAAATTAAAAATTGAAGCGCAAAAAATTTTGGGATTGGCTATTCAAAAATACGCTTTATCTCAAGCTCAAGAAATAACTTCCACAACTTTAACTTTGCCTTCGGATGATATAAAAGGCAGAATTATCGGAAAAGAGGGCAGAAACATAAGAGCTTTTGAAAAAGCAACCGGAGTTGAATTAGTGGTTGACGAAACGCCAGGGGCAATTATTATTTCCTGTTTTAATCCTTTGCGTCGGCACATTGCTAAAATCGCTTTGCAAAAACTAATTGAAGATGGCAGAATCCAGCCATCGCGCATTGAGGAAGAAGTGGAAAAAGCCAAACAAGAAATTGAAAATCAAATAGAAGAATTTGGAAATAACGCTGTTTATGAAGCGGAAATTATTGATTTGCCACCAAAATTGATTAAAATGTTAGGGAAGTTGCATTTTAGAACGAGTTATGGGCAAAATGTTCTTTCCCATTCTCTTGAAGTGGCTTTTTTGGCCGCCACCATTGCTGAAGAAATGGGAGCTGACACGGAATTAGCTAAAAAAGCAGGGCTTTTGCACGACATTGGCAAGGTTGTGGATCGGGAGATAGAAGGCACTCATGTGGACATTGGGATCAAAATTTTAGAGAGATTTGGCATTAAGGAAGATGTGATAAAAGCAATGAAAGCGCATCACGAAGAATATGAAGCGGAGTCCCTTGAAGCAATTTTAGTAAAAACAGCTGACCAAATTTCTGGAGCCAGACCAGGGGCGAGAAAAGACACTGTTGAAAATTATCTTAAACGTTTGGAGGAGTTAGAAAAAATCGCTTTAAGTATCAAGGGCGTGAGGGAAACTTATGCTATTCATGCTGGCAGGGAAATTAGGGTTTTTGTTAAGCCCGAAGAAATTGACGATTTAGGGGCGTACAAATTAGCAAAAGACATAGCTGGCAGAATTCAGCAGGAACTTAATTACCCCGGAGAGATAAAAGTAAATGTGATAAGAGAAACAAGAGTGGAAGAATATGCGAGGTAATAAACGCAAAGCATGAAAGCATGAAAGCATGAAAGCAATTGTTTTAATATTCCAGTGTTTTAATGTTTTAATTAAGGGCTCTTGATTATTGTAAATTAAGAATTAAGCTGATATAATAAACGTAATAAGAATGATAGGGAAATAATTATCAAAACAAAAGGTCGATAATCAAGCGAAGCGAGGGAAATGAAAAAATTCACCCTGTTAAATAGTTGCGAAGCAAATTTAACAGGGCAAGATTTTTGTTTTCCCGAGCCTGCCTACCGCAGGCAGGCGAGCGCAGATTATATAGGACTAATGTCCTCTATTTTAAATAACTTAATAAAAAAATATGGTAGCAAAAATAACAAAAGAAGATTTGGGCGCGGTAATAGTCAAATCAACGGACTGCTCAAAAAAAGACGCTAATGACTGTTTGAATGCTATTATTTCTGAAATCACCAAAGCGTTAAAAGCTGGCAAAGATGTGGTTTTGACTGGATTTGGCACTTTTAGCGTTAGCAAAAGAAAAGCAAGAACAGGCAGAAATCCTCAAACTGGAGCGGCTATAAAAATTGCCGCTAAAACCGTAGCGAGGTTTAAAGCAGGCAAAGGATTGAAGGACGCGGTAAAGTAGTAATTGATAAAATCATTTTTAAAATAAAACTCCGTTAAAAGCGGAGTTTTGTTTTTAATATCGGTTTTGGTTGTGGCAATTTGTTTATAATTGTTTATAATTTTGATAAATAGAGGACATTAGTCCTATATAATCTGCGCTCGCCTGCCTGCGGTAGGCAGGCTCGGGAAAACAAAAATCTTGCCCTGTTAAATTTGCTTCGCAACTATTTAACAGGGTGAATTTTTGCTTTTCTCTCGCTTCGCTTGATTATTAAATTTATGCAAACGAAATTAACAAAATTTAATAAGCAAATTCATTTATTGTCTGCAAAGAAAATTATTGTATTTGACATGGATGGAACATTGGCTAAAAGTAAAAGCGCGATTGACAAAGAAATGGCATCCTTGCTTTGCCAATTGCTTGAAAAAAAAATAGTGGCAGTTATGAGTGGCGCAAATTATTTTCAATTTAAAAAGCAACTTCTTGATTGTTTAAAATGCAGTCAAACGCAATTTAAAAACCTTTTTATTTTTCCTGTTAATGGGGGAAGTTTATATAAATATCAGGTTAATTCGGCGAACGTAACGGGATTTTTGTCTCGTCCCCGAGTTAAAGCCGACGCCAAAAACGGCAGATGTAAATGGCAGAAAGTATACGAAAACACTTTGACGGCTGCAGAAAAAACAAAAATTCAAGATGCTTTTAAAAAAGCTTTTTGCGACATTCATTATGTTCCACCGAAAAAAACATTTGGCAAAGTTATAGAATATCGTAAAAGCCAATTTACTTTTTCCGCTTTAGGGCAAAAAGCAGGGCTTGCCCAAAAAAAAGAGTGGAATGCAAAAGCCGACATCAGGCCTTTACTTAAAACTGCGCTTAAAAAATATTTACAGGGTTTTGAGATATGGATTGCTGGCCTTACTTCAATTGATATAACAAAAAAAGGAATTGATAAAGCATACGGCATAAGACAAATAATAAAACTATTATCTATTTCCAAAAAGGAAATTATGTTTGTAGGCGACTCGCTTTATGAAGGCGGCAATGATTATGTTGTGAAAAGCGCGGGCGTGGATGTTCAAGAAGTTAAAGGCCCAGAACAAACAAAAGTCATTATTCGTTTTCTCCTCTCTGTTTAAAAATATCTTTTTCATAAGCAACACAAAGAGCAATTGCCAAAGCGTCAGCAGCGTCATCAGGTTCGGGAATTTCTTCGAGATTTAAAATTTCCTTTACCATTTTTTGAACTTGTTTTTTTTTAGCCCGGCCATAACCGCAGACATTCATTTTTATTTGCAAAGGAGTATATTCTTTAATTAAAAAATTTTTTTTAGCAGCTGCTAATAAAATTACTCCTCTGGCTTCGCTTACATGGATCGCTGTTTTTGCATTTTTGAAAAAATAAATGGTTTCCGTGCCAACTATTTTTGGCTGATATTTTCTAAACAATTTGTTAAGTTCATTGAATAATTTATTTAAACGTTTTGCCGGAGACAAAAAAAGTTCAGTTTTAATTGAACCATAACTTATACATTGCAAGGAACTCCCGTGTTTTTCAATTATGCCATAGCCAGTGGTGGCTGTGCCGGGGTCAATACCACAAATAATCATAAAATTTGGATGCTAAATACACCCTATAAAAAACTTTTTGAATATCCCTCACCTTTTTTCCTTCAGGAAAAAAGGTGAGGGATTTAAGAATACCAAATGGCATTGAAATAATCAAATTAGATTTTTTCCAAAGCAACCGTTTTTTTTGTTTTCCTTGATTATTCCTGCTATATAATAACAATTTCCAATTAAACCGATTAAATAAACCCCGCCCAAATGTTCCAGGGTTTATTCTCTGGCCATTACAATTCCCCACACTTGTTTAGCCCCAGCCTGTTTTAAAACTTTTGCAGCTTCTTCCATTGTGGCGCCAGTGGTAAAAACATCGTCAACAATAAATACTTTCTTGTTTTTAAAAATTTCAGGGAATTTAACTTTAAAAGCACCTTTGATATTTTTTTCTCTTTGTTTTTCCTTTAATTCAGTTTGCGATTGAGTTGTTTTTATTTTTACAAGATTATTGCTTATTAATGCCGTTCTGAAAAAATCAGACAAAATTTTTGCGATTTCTTCCGCTTGATTAAACCCCCGCCATTTTTTTCTAAAACCAGAAAGAGGGACAGGAACTAAAAGTGATTTTTCCAAGGGATAAAAAATTTCCCATTTTTTGGACAAAAGAAAATGAGCGACAATCAAAGAAGCCAATGGTTTAGCCAAAATTTTTAAAAATGGTTCGTATTTAAAATTTTTAATAAGTGTTTGAACAAGAGGAGTTTCGTAGGAAACAGCGGCAAATAATCCATTGAGAGCGTTTTTGCGATGAGTCGGACAAGTTCCTTTTTCCAAAACCCTTTGCGGTTTTTTACAAAAAGGACAAAAAAGATATTCTGAAATTTCAATTAAAGAAAAACAATCCGTACAAATTGCCTCTCCTTCCTTGCCGCAGCTCAAACAAAATTGAGGGAAAAAAGTGTCTAATAAAAATTTTTTACAAGAAGAAAATTTCATTGATAATTTTTTAATTTTAAAATTTAATTGCCGCGATTTTTCAGCAGGTCAAATGAAAAAGTCCAACAATGGACTGTTCGTTTGCGGTATTAAAGATTTTTATCGCTTCTTCGGTTTTATCAATTATCAATTCAATTCCTTTTTCTTTAACAAAATTTACGGCCTCATTTGTTACTTTTGCTAAACCCGACTCGCCGGTCCCGATGATAATTATTTTGGGATTTTGCTCAACGGCCTTTTTAATTGTTTCTACATCAAAAGTGTGTCTCTGCTGAAATTGAAAAGGCAAAACCTTGTTTGTCCAACGCGCTTCAACATCGTGGTTATAAATTTTTCCATCAATAGTTATAGAGCCAAAATGATATTCTTCAATAAACATAACCTTGCTTGTTTTTTTAATTTGACGAGAGAAAGAAGGGTTTGAGGTGAATATCATGAACCAAATTATTTTGTTTTTGCGTTTGTTGTTGGAATAATGTGGGGCAATTGTTATGCTTTTCAATCCTATTCATTATCGCATTGTAATAATCTTTATTTATTTCAAATCCGACATATTGTCTATCATTTTTTAAACAAGCAATAGCGGTTGTTCCTGTTCCCATAAATGGATCAAAAACCACGCCGTTTTTTGGACAACTTGCTTTTACCATGCGTTCAATTATTTCCAAAGGTTTTTGCGTGGGATGATTTTCTCTTTCAGGGTCTTGTGCGTGTATTCTTGAAGCGCTCCATAAATCTTTTGGATTATAACCCATCTCTAACCACTTTTTGCCAACAAAAATTGATCTAGTTCTTGCTTTTTTAGTTTCTTCGTCATAGGGAATTCTAATACTGTCAATGTCAAAATAATAATCGTTATTTTTTACAAAAAAACCTATATTATCGTGAACAGAAGAAAATTTTCTTATAGATCCGCCCATGCTCGGAACTCGTCTATCCCAAATAATTTCATTAACCATTCTTAATTTCTTTTTTAGATAAACAAAAATTTCTGGCGAATATTGCCAACTTAAAAAAATATAAAAACTGCCGTTTTTTTTTAATTTTGGCAAAACCGCATCAATCCATTGATATGTCCAATTAAGATATTCCTCTGATGATTTTTGGTCTGAATCATTGCCATAATCTTTTCCCAAGCAGTACGGGGGGTCGATCAACAATAAATCAATAGAATTGTTTTCTATTTTATCTATGCCAAGTAAAACATCTTCGTTAAAAATTTTATTCATAGCTTATTTTAAAATTATGCTTTTTGATTTTTCTTTTAACATTTTCAAAAATTTTTCTCGGGTTCTATGAATTTTATCATGTCTATAGGTTGCTTGAATTTTATCATTTCTCGGGTTTACATGAATTGGCAAAAATTGCGGTGAAAAAATTTCTAAATAATCTTCAACAAAACTTATTTTTATATTTTTAAACTTAATGCCGAAACAAGCGTATATTAAAGCATAATTTTTATTAACACTATATTGAAAATAAAGTTTTTCTACCGCGGCAATATCATTTTTATTCTCCTTGCCCTTAATGTTATGAATTTTAACGTTTACAAAATAACTCTTTCCATTATGGATTATTTCGCAATCGTGTAATGAAGTATCAGGAAAATCAAAATTAACATCATCAAGACCAAGTTTTTTGGCGTTGTATTTTGTTTGTTGGGTGATGACCTGTTCTACCAGCCAACTTACAGATCTGGTGTGCGCTCTTAATCCATAAGGCAAAATTTTACTATCCGTAATATTAAAACTCGGTAGTATGGTTAAAAGTTTTAAGTAGATATTTTTCACAAATTCTAAATCTGTTTCAATTTTCTTTATTTCATTTTTCATAATAATTTTAATAAAGTTAAAAACTATTCTATTTAAATTATAGCAAAAATTGGGATGGATGACGAGTTGTATACAACAGGTCTATGGTGCATAAATTTTTTGTGGGCTAAAACAATGTTTTTTGGCCCATAATTTCTTTTTTCTCTTGTTCGGAAAAAATTTTGACTTTTCCGTAAACTCCATCATAACCCGGAGCCACTTTCACTTTTCCTTTTCTAACGCGCGAAACACCTTCGGCAATATCTGGCAATGTTGCTGTTTTTAAATCAGAAATAGGAACATCAAGTAAAATTTTAAATTCCGAGCCAAATTTCGCGACTAAATTTTTATATTCTTTTTCCACTTTTTTTGCGCCAACTCCTACCCCCAAAACCTCGCCAATAATTTCTCCCAAGCCAACCAAACTTTTAAAGGAGATATTATTTTCCGGTTTAAATCCATAAGGTCTGTCAGCTAATTGCGCGACCCTGTTCAAGACACCAATTGTCAACGGCTTACCGCAAACAGGACAAATGCCTTTGCATTTTTTTGTTTGCTTTGGCGAAAAAACAACATTGCATAATCGATGGCCGTCATAATGATATTTTCCTTCTTCTGGAAAAAATTCCATGGTGTAAAGAAATTTTTTAGGATCTTTGGATTTTATCGCTTCTGCAATTGCCGGATAACTCAATTCAGTATCAAAAACATTTGCTTCGCGCCCGATTTTCGGAAGCGAGTGCGCGTCGCTGCATGATATTAAAGCAATTTTTCTGCAATCCCGCATTTGCCAAAGCATTCCGGGATCTGCTGACAATCCTGTTTCGCAAGCAAAAATGTATTTAGAATATTCTTCAAAGCATTCTTCCAAAGAATCAAACCCGGACTTGGAGCCAAACAAAGAAAACCAAGGAGTCATACAATGAGCCGGGACCAGCAAACAATTTTCCGAAATATTTAATACAATCTTTGCCAGGTCTTTTGCGTCTAATCCTAAAATCGGCCTGCCATCTGCTTTTAAATTTCCAATCTTTCCAAGCTGCGCGTTTATTTTTTCTACTGTTTCAAAATCTGGAGCAAAAACAATAATATGAATTTTGCGAACCTTTCCTGTTTTGGAATAAATACAGCTAATCTCCGAAGTTAAAGCAAAACGAGTTTCTGTGTTAGCATCAGATTTAATCTTAAAAAGCCCAGGTTCCGCTGGAATAAGTTTTTCTTTTAAATTGCAAAACCATTTAGGGTGTGTAAAGTCCCCGGTTCCCAAAACCTTAATCCCTTTAATTTTTGCCCAAAGAGCAAGATTCTCCAAATCCATTTGAGGAGAACAAGCTCTTGAGTATTTGCTATGAATATGAAAATCGCCAACAAAAATCATAATTGTTTTTTACCTTGAATTGCGAAAATAGTTGTTGATTATCCGCTTCGTAATTTATAAAGCGAAGCGGAAAAAGGGTTTTGAATGAATGGGGATGGGCGGGCGGGCCTGCCTGCGGTAGGCGGGCCTGCCTGCGGTAGGCGGGCCTGCCTGCGGTAGGCGGGTTTGTCATTCAAAGCTCTTTTCCGCGGAGCACTCTATCAATTTCGTAATTCGCAGAGATTAAAAATTTTAACTTTCAACTTTGCAATTAGTCAAATGTCAAATGTCCTTATACGGCCGAGCCCTTTAATGCTGAGCCTTCGGGCTTTAAGCCGTCAGGCCTTAGGCAAATGTCAAATGTTATTCCCTATAAACTTTGTAGCCCTCCCTGACTTTTTCTTTCACTTTTATGCCAATTGAATCTCCTTTTTTGGCTTTTTCCATTTTTTCGTGTTCGCTTTCCATTGACTTTACCTCTTGGGTAAAGTCAGTTTTTTCCCCTCCTTTAATGCGAATAATTTCTCCAATTTTCAAATTCTTTTTTAAATCAACAACAGCTACCTTAACATTGTCAAAATAATGACTGATTTCGCCAATGAGTTCTTCTTTTTTTGTTTTTAATATAGCCATATAGCGTAAATTTTTTTAAAAACTTTGTGCGTTAATTTTTTGTTCGACTTTAAAAATTCAGTCAACAAAGGACGGGCCTTTGATGGCTGATATTGTTGATTAAATTAAAAATCATTCATTCTTTTTAAACAACAGAAGCGAATAGGAATAATGACCGAAAAAACAGGAAATTATATTAAACTTATGCAACTCTTTTTCGCAAGCGTAAAATCCGTGTCCCTCAACTAATTTTACCATTTTTTTTGAATTATTTTGAGTAATAATAAATAATAAGCCGCGGCCATTGAGCTTTTCTCTTGCTGCTTGCAAATATTTATTGGGTTCTTGGCAGTATTTTTTGCTGTCTAAAATATTAGACATATAAATCAGAGCAAAATAATTATCTTTAAATAATTTTAAATTTTCATTAAAGTCCCCGGAGTAAATTGATATTTTATCCAAATTTTTTTGCAATAATAAATATTTTTCTTTTGTGGCTAAGTACGGCAGATATTCTGTTTTGTTTTTAATCTGCCAAAAACTATTTTTATACCATAGCCCTGAGTTTTTTAAACATTTCAAAAAATTATCTTCTTTGCAGTTTCGCAAAATGAAATCAAAAATTTTTCTGCTTGGCAAAGTTATTGTTTCTCTGATTTTTTTATAGATTTGCTCTTTGTAAAAAAGTTCTTGTCCCAAAAATAACTTTAGCGTTTCTTCATATTCTAAATTTTTAAAAAGTCCTATTTTAAAATCAATTGATATATTTGCCATTTGCCTTACATCGCATACATTTATTTCCTCTATTTGTTCCAGTCCTTGCGCGGACAAAAACGAAAAAGCAAAATCTCCACCAGAGCCAATAGAAAAAACTTTTTTAATTTCTTTTTGGTCGTTCAATTGGTCGCTTATTTTTTGAAAAAAATTACCAATCCTTTCGTTTGTAAAAAACCAAACTGGATAAAATTTTTTCTTTAAAATGTCTTCGCAAATTATTTTTTTGCCCTGCTTGGTTTATTTCTTTATTCATAGAGGATATTAATCCTATATAATCTGCGCTTGCCTGCCTGCGGTAGGCAGGCTCGGGAAAACAAAAATCTTGCCCTGTTAAATTTGCTTCGCAACTATTTAACAGGGTGAATTTTTGCTTTTCCCTCGCTTCGCTTGATTATAGAAATCACAAAATCACAATTCTATAACAGGCCTAAAAGTTAAAATGGTGCTCCAAAATTCTGGCGGATCCCACCCCACGCAACCAACATTATCGCTGCCACCCGCTAAATATTGGCCGCTATCAATCCTATCCTCAAACCATTCCCAAGTTCCAGTTGTTCGCCATTGTTTATAAATTGCATTTCCAAAGTAATTATATTCTGCAAAAAATGGCAGCCGAATAATTTTTCCCGACTCAATTTTTAGAAAACTTAAAACAAACGGCTTTAAATCATTTATTTCATAAATGGTTAAGCAGAACCTTGAACCAAAACCTTTTTCTTTTAAAATGTTTATCAGATATTCGCGCTTGTGCAATTGTTTGCTCCATTTTTTAAATAATTTTTAGGATTAAATCCCATTTTTTGCAGAATCCAGACATCATTAATTCGTATCCACGGCACTTTTCTTGCGGGCTTGTCTCTGCCATCAATCAACAGCCACTTGCCTGATAAAATTTTAGCTTCGTTTTTCAATTTTCCTTCGCGAATTTTTTTATAAAAAAATTTACTTGGTTTATCTTGCCACAATGGTAAATCTAAATTTTCGTCAAGCGAAATTTTAGGGACATAGTGAATGTAAAATATGTTTTCATCCCAATATTGAATAAGTTCATCAGTAACCCAGTTTGGCAAATCTGGTATATCTGCAAATTTTATATTGAAAAATTTTTCTAATATCTCTTGTTCCTTTTTAAAAATATCATTTTTATTTAGCATACCTGTT
>Ga0180009_10007835_pt1 | contig 10786 bp, 8 predicted proteins | sample OS_PC_MetaG_FD_123537 | JGI IMG/M metagenome (GOLD analysis project Ga0180009, IMG submission 123537) | Groundwater microbial communities from the Aspo Hard Rock Laboratory (HRL) deep subsurface site, Sweden - OS_PC_MetaG | ecosystem: Environmental > Aquatic > Deep subsurface > Groundwater... | reverse complement strand
TGATACTATATGGGATATTGATGAAGGAACGAGTTATCCTTGGTTGGGGGAAATTGAACAAGTGCCTCATCCCGGATTGTAAGATTTTTAGATGATAATTATAGAGATTATTTTCTTTTTTTTGTTATGCCATTTGATGTGATTGTTGGTCTTGGATAATAATTATACTCTTTGCGCATAACATTAATAAACAAGTTTTTCTTTGAAGAGTTATGAATAAGAAACAGAGGTTGGCGGTGATACTTTTAATCCTGGCGATTATTCTATCTGTGATTTCAATTATAATCCATGTAGCGGTGAATCAGATAGAAGATTCTTCAGGGGATAATTCTGGAGAAGAGAACCCAGTTCTTCAGGGAACCATTCAATTAACAGTTCAGCCTTCGGAGGGGAGGCCTAATGATGAAGGATAATTTACTTGTGGCAGTTTCATTAGTGGTAATAGTATTTTCTATTGGGGGGCTTATTTCTAGTTATGGCCTTGTTGTTGAGATTGTCAGTCCAAATGTTCTTACCGGACATGCAACTAGTACTGGGACGATTAATGTTACTATAACTGAAAATGTTTTGGCAAATCTTACTTCGAGTAATGTTAATTGGGGAACTGGTGCGATTACGGGGGAGAACTCTAATGCCACAATCGATACTCTAGGGAATATAAGTAGAGGTAACTGGAGTGCTTTAAGTTCTGGACTTGTTATTAAAAATGAGGGGAATGTTGCTTTGGTTTTGGATTTTCAATCAAATAAAAACGCTACCAATTTTATTGGTGGAACCTCTTCCTCTTTTAAATATATGATTACAAATGTTGATAGCGGAGCTTGTACTCCTCCTGATGGATTTGTTTTGGGAACTTTTTATGAAACGAATACATCGACAATTCAGATTTGTGATTCTTTTGCTCCTAATGAAAGTGTGAGGATGGATTTCGAATTAACAATTCCTTCTAATTCTAATTTGGGGATTTTATCTAGCACGATTACAATTGGATATAACAAGGTGACTTAGGCATAAAAATAAAAAGAGGTTTTGGTTTATTATTTCATGAAGAGGTTTGTATTTTTGGGTGTTTTGATTTTTTTATGTAGTGGGGTCTTTGCCCTCTCAGGTGTTAGTCCTGGAAGTTATGAAATAAATTATGACGGAGTTTTTTCTGGGGACTTTGTTTTTGAATTTGTTTTTGACAAGGGTGTTGAGGCAGAACTTTATGTCGATGGTGACCTGGCAGAGTATGTTAGTCTTGATAAGGAAAAATTGATTGGCGGGGGAAAAGTTACAGCTTCGCTGAGTTTGCCTGAAGAAGTGGATAGCCCTGGGGTGAATAGAATACGAATTGGTGCTCGGCAAATTAGTTCTGGTGAGGGGGGGATAGGAATTGTTTCGGATGTTCGTGGGATAATTAAAGTAAATATTCCTTATCCGGGGAAATATGTGGAACTAGATTTGAATGCGCCGAATGCTAATGTTGGAGAATTTGTCAATTTGAGTTTGACTATTTTTAATCGTGGGGAGGAAAACGTTAGTGTGGACTCAATGATTCAAATTTTTAAGGATGGAGAATTTTTAGAGACTATTGAGTTTGAAGATAAGAAAGTTATTTCTTTAGATTCTGTAACTTTAGATTATGCTCTAGATACTTCTGAATATTCTCCGGGAGATTATACTGCAACTGCCTTAGTGAATTATAGTGGGGCGGAACTTGCTAGGGACGATAATCCATTTAAGTTGGGAGAGTTTCTGATAAAGATTGTTAATTATACTCAGGAAGTTAATGAAGATAAATTGAGTCGGTTTTTAGTTGAAGTAGAGAGTTTTTATAACGATCCTATTGGTGGCTTATATGCTTCGTTAGAGATTTCTGGAAATGAAGAAGCCGGGTTTATTTCTCCTACAATAAAACTTAATCCTTGGAGTAAGGGAACTCTCGAGGGATTTGTGGATGTTTCAGAACTTGGGGGAGAAACTTTTGAGGCCGAGTTAACTATTTACTATGGGAATGAATCTGTTTCGGAAAAAGTTAGTGTGGTTATTTTGAAAGGAAAAGATTCTATTTTATTCTGGGTTTTGTTAAGTTCATTGGTTATCTTAGGGCTTTTAATTTGGAGAGTTTGGGTTTTTGTAAAAAGAACTCGTAAAAAAAAGAAGAAATAACTTTTTATATTGGGAATTGTTAGTTAATTGATGAAGAAGGAGGTCGTTCCACAAAGAAACTCTCTGCGTTTTTCTCGCAAGTTCGAAAAAAAGGGTGTTTTGGTGTTAGCTTTAATTTTATTCTTGTTGATATTTGGAATTTTGAATATGGTTTCTATTTATTTTTTTGGGATGCCTTTGTCTCCTGTTGCGATTACTGGGAATGTTGTCGATTCGGGGATTGTAAAACTTTATGTTCAAGGTTCTCCGAAGGTGATAACTATTCATTCTATAGCGAACACAACTTACGATAATACTAGTTATACTTGTTCGGGTGCGGGTCATCCTAAATGTGATAACTATCGTTATTTACTTCCGTTAAACGTTACTGCAAACTTTTTTGTTGAGGAGACTAGTGGGTGGAAATATTCATTATATGATTTAGAGCATAGGGTTGCTATAGAAACAGAAACCCCTTTTGATCCGAATACTACTATTAGCACTGTTCGTTGGGGCAATCGTTTAACAGTTTATGCTGACGAGGTTGATGGAGATTGGGTTAGTCAAGAAGTTGTTTTTACTGTTGAGGTTCCGAACTCCTCCCCAATTTTAGGAGATATTAATGATACGATATTTGTTTGTGAGGGAAAGGAATTAGATTATGGATTTAATGCGAGTGATGTTGATGAAGAAACTCTTGATGACGATATAACTCCAAAAAATCCATTTTATACTGATTATATTGGGATGAGTGGATATAATGTGAGCTTGTTCAAAATTATCTCTGGAACATTAACTGCGTCGAAAGCAGGAAATTATGTTGAGACTGTTTCGGTTACGGATGGTTATGGTTTATCGGACAGCGCGGTTACGAACATAACAGTTATAGAAATAAATAATGTTCCATCCATGGAAAATCTTGGTGCCCAAACTGTTTGGATGAATGGGACTGATTCTACCTTCTATCATCAGATGGATGTAACTGATAGCGAGGATGGGACTTCTGCCGATGGAGATATGATTTTTAATCTGACTTGGAGTAAGGATGATAACTTTTTTGATATTAATGAGACTACAGGGGTTATGAATTACACCCCCCTCGAAGGACAGCAAGGTCCTGAAGGTGGTTTAACTTATTTTTTAACAGTTTGCGTTTTGGATGACCCGTTGGCGAGTGCTCATGCGAATATTAGTCTTTGTGCTCCTCGGAGTAATAATTCTGAATCTGTCTGTGATAGTTTTTCGCTTACAGTAACTAATGAGAATCGGGCTCCAGTAATTTCAAGTTATAGTCCATTGACTACGAGTTTTACTGTTGAAGGAACTACCTCTACAACTTTCAATGTTAGTGTTAGCGACGATGATATGGTGAATGCTTATCCTGATATTGATTGGTATGTTGATGGTGTTTTGCAGACTGCCTCCTCGGTTGAGAACGAATCTTCAGGTACGTTTGCTTGGTCTGCTGGTTGTGGGAATTCTGGGATCTATAATGTTACTGCAATTACTAGTGATGGGCTGCTTTCAGATTCTCAGAGTTGGAATGTTACAGTATCTTTAATCGCTTGCCCTGTTACTCCAGAGGGGGGTGGCGGAGGCGGAGGTGGCGGAGGAGGAGGCGGAACACTTGCAGGTTATTGTACTGAGAAATGGGTTTGTGATGGTTGGCAGGTTTGTCAAAATGTAGAGAGGTCTTTCATTGCGAAGAGTTTATCTCCTGAAGATTATTTTGGGTTGAAGGAAATTTGTATTCAAAATCAATATGATGATAGGTTCTGTGGTTTTCAGATAACTAGTTGTCAGGATTTGGAACTATGTAATAATACTCCGTCTAAATTGCCTAAACCTTCTGAGAGAAAGATTTGTTATTTTACAGAGAATCCTAATTGTAGAGATAGCATTACTAATTGTCACGATGGTTCTTGTGAACTTTTGGTAGATTGTGGAGGTCCTTGTTCTCCTTGTCCTACTTGCTCAGACGATGTCCGAAATCAGGGAGAGGCGGGAACAGATTGTGGAGGTCCTTGTCCTTATGCATGTGAGGTCGAAAAGCCGTTTAGGGGAATAAGTTTTGTTATAATTGGATTATCTTTGGTTTCAGTTGTTGCTCTTGGGTTTATTGTAACTAAGTTATTTGGCATAGTTAAATATCATTTCTTTGTCGGAAAGCATAGTACACGTAAGGTTTAAATACTTTTTAAGGTATTTCTTAGGGATATTAAATGGGTCTGATAAGGGTATAAAAAGGGCATGGCTGAAATAATTTTTAAGGATAATAGTATTCAGACTGGTCATCGGATAAAGATTCCTAAGGCGATTGTTGATACTCTCGATTTGAAGATAAAGCAAAAGATTAAAATACGTTTTGACGTGAATAAAAAAAATATGGTGATTGAGGTGGATGATGAATAATTTAATGAGGAAGATGAATAATTTAGGAAGGAAGGATTTAGGAAAAATGAGAGTAATGAATAATCTTGGGAGGGGTGATTGGGTTTTGATGTTTGTCTTGCTGGTTGTTGGGGTTGCTGTTGTTGTAATGGCTACTACCCCTACCTGGACTGGTTATACTGTCAACTATACTTCCTCTGAGGAGGTAACCTATAATCATAATTTGAGTGCGAATATTACTGGGTACAATAATGATGTTACTTTTGAAATAACTCCTTCTGTAGATAAACCAATATATTGGACAAACTCTTCAGGAACATATACTTTTACTTCAACTTCCGTAATCTCTTCTTGGATTTCAATAACTGATACGGCAACTGGAAATTTAAAGATTAATGCAACTTATAATAATCATACAGGATATTTTAAAATACCTATTCAGGCAACCAATACTTCAGATAAGGCAGTTTCTCCTGTTGCTACTTTTAATTTCATAATCAACGCGACTAACGACGCGCCGAATTTTACTTCGTCTGGAATAAATGATAGCTATACTTTTACTTCCAATGAAATTCTGCAGAGTTTTAATTTAACTGGGGCGGATGAGGAAGGTCATTATCCTTTGGTTTACAATATTACTTTCAACGATACTTGTCAGCATGGGGCTGCGACGGGATATTCCCCCAATTTAGATTGTAATCTTAGTGCATTTGGTTTGTCGTTAACTTATTTATCTAATACAACTTCAAATATTAGTTTTGCTCCGAACTCAAGTTATGTTGGAACTTATTGGGCGAATATCTCGGTTATGGATGCGGCTAATGGGACGACTTGTCCCCATAATTGGTGTGATGCAACTTATAATACCACGAATTCGACGACATATTATTCTCAGATGGTTTTGTTTACAGTTTCTCCGACGCTGACCGTTGACGCTTCGAATTGTAGTGGGGTTACTATAAATGAAAGTGAACAGTTTAATTGTACTATTGTTATTACTTCTTCAGGGCAATCTGATGAGTTGACACTTTCGAGCAATGCATCTTTTAAAACTGACGAAAGTTCTCCAAATAATGCTAGTTGGTTCCATGCGAATGATTCTGTGAGCGCTACGAATTTTAACTATAATGTTTCTATCTCAGTCAATGCCTCAAAGAGAGAGGTTGGAAACTGGACGATTAATTTTTCTACAGTTGATTCTACGGCAGGATCAAGTAATTATACTTTAATTGATATTTATGTTAATTATACTGAGTCGAATGTTACGCTTGATTCTATTGCGGATTTGAATGGTTCGAATGCGCTTTATGAAGATTATTCTTTTGAGGTTAATGCTACTGATGAGGATTTGCTTATCGCAGATTGGACCGTTAAATATGAGAACCTAACTTTTGCTTCGAATACTTCTTGGGTTAGTATTACTGAAGCTGATTCTAGAAGTTATCTTACTCCTGGAAGTAGCCTTGCGGATTATATTAGTGCTACGGTGAGTATTAATCATACTGCGGCTCTTGAGGGGTTGGCTAATCCTCTAGGGGGAAATTATACCGTGAATATTAATGTTACTGATGATGTGGGGAGTAGTGCGAATAGGACTTTTGTTATTGAGATTCGGAATGAGACTGCTCCCGAATGGAATTCTAGTTTGAGTGATCCGGTTGTTCTTAACTTGGTCGAGGGAACTTTGTTTCAATATAATGTTAGCGTTAATGTGACAGACGCCGAGGGAGATGCGATTAATTTTTCTTATCAGAATGTTTCTGTGAGGGATTCTGGAGAATTCTGTTCGCTGAATTCTACTAATTTTAATTCGACTAGCGGAATAATTAATTTTACTCCGACGGATTGTGATGTCGGGTATCACAATGTAACGATTATTGCTACGGATGGGTATCTTAATTCTTCGAAGCAGTTTAATTTTACTGTTACGAATATAGCTGATAGTCCTACGATATATTCTTTGACTAATGGAACTGGGGAAATTGCTAATGGTTCTACATATAATCTTTCGGAGGGTTCGGCACTTACACTTGAATTAAAGATTGAAGATCATGATTTTTTGATTCCTGCTGGACAACAGAGTCTTTTTTATAATGAATCTTTGACGATTGATGTTGTAGCTACTAATCGTTCTTCTGGGCAGGAAGTTGATTTGTTTAATTTTTCTTTTGTTGGATTTTCTACTGCGGGAGGTAATAATTTCACAGATTATAATGCAACTTTCACTCCGACTGGGGCGCAGGTAGATAATTATACTATTTGGATTAACATTACAGATAATTCAGGAATCTCTATCAATCGGACTTTCTATTTGAATATCAGTGAAACCTCTGACCCTCCAAATTTGACGACGATAGATAATCAATATTTTACGATTCATGATTATGTGAATTTCACGGTGAATGCAACGGATGATGAGGATGATAGAAATGATGTTGATTTGGAATATAACTTGAGTAGGATTAATACGACGGCTCCTGATTTGACTATTGGATTGACTAATGGAAGTGTCGTCTTTGATTTAGGTTCAAATGAATCTTATAGCGGGGTCTGGCATTATAATATTAGCGTTAATGATTCTGGGGGGGGAATAGACTTCCAAATTGTTTATGTTTACATTTATGGAAATGCTACTCTTGTTTCTCCAACTATTGGAGGAATTTTTAATCTTACTGAAAATGTTACTGCTTCTCTGAATTTTACAATTAATCATTCTGTTGGAGATAATTTGACTTATGAGTTTTGGACAGATTCAATGAATTGTAGTTATGGCAATAGTTCTAATTGTAATTATCGTGAGATGGTTCTGAGACAGTCTCTTAGTGCTTTTGGGAATAATACTCAATATAATTGGTCGTTTACTGCAAATTTTACCGACGAGACTTATGGAAATTTGAAAAATATTACTCTCCGAGTTTATCCAAATAGTACAAATCTTAATTCTACTCAGAAGAATTCTGTTGCTACGAATTTTACTTTTAAGTTAAATGTAAGTCATACGAATGCTCCTCTGACGATAACCGTTGGTTTTGGGGAACGTTCTGGAACTTATGGTTCTTCTAGTCCGATAACTGTGACGCTTACATCGAGTATTCGAGATTATGATTATTTAGATAGTTATTATTTACAAAATGTTACTTTTACTGTTTCGAGTGATGCGGCGACTACAGACATAACTGCAGAAAGTTCTTCTGCCGGAAATTCTCTTCCTTGGAATGGGACAATTAATGATTGGAGTTTGCAACTTTATGCTTCTTCGGCAGTTTCGGAGTTGATTACTATCTCTGCTAATGATTCTTCCTCCACTGTTACTAGCAATCCTTTTAATGTTACCTTCACGGCACCCTCAACCACAACGACTCCAGTCCCAACTTCTGGTGGCGGAGGGGGTACGACGACTAAACTTAAACATTACTCTTTGAAATTGATTGTTCCCCAGGACGTTCTCATCTCCGATCAGAATTATATTGATATTCCATTCAGTGTTCAGAATAATGGGCAAGTTGATTTAGTCGGGATTAGTTTGAGCAGTTTTGTTAGGTATAATGATGAATTTTCTGATGATGTTCGGGTTTCTCTTGCAGATGATGAAATTCCTTTACTTAAATTTGGTCAATCTGAGAACTTTAGTATGAGAATATTTGCTAATACTCAAAAGTCTGGGAGATATAAAGCGACCATTTTGGCAAATGTTACTTCTCCGAAATTTTCTGATTGGGGGGAATTTTTTATAGATTTGAGGACGACAAATGAAACCGAAGCTGAACAGATTTTGATTTTTACAGAGAAGCTTATTGCTGACAATCCGGAATGTTTAGAGCTTACAGAGCTTATCAATGAAGCTGAACGGGCATTTGCGTTAGGAGAATATTCAAATTCTCTTCGATTAGCTAAGGAGGCGACTGAGGCTTGTGAGGACGCTATTTTAGCCAATGAACAAATTAAATATCCTGTTGTAGGATTTGTAAAAGATAACTTCTACTATATTTCATTTTCGACTCTTGCGATTTTCCTTGCGGGCTTTATTTTTTATGTTTATAAAAGGGTAAGGTTTAATAAATATGAAGTGGATAAATATGTATGAGGTGATTGATGGTTAAGAAAAATATTGCGTATGTAAAAACTGTTGTTGAATCAGTTGAAAGGGAAATGGCGAAGGTTGTTGTGGGTCAGCAGGAAATTATCCATGGGATTTTGAGGGCGATTATTTGTAATGGTCACGTTCTTGTCGAGGGTGTCCCGGGTGTTGCAAAGACTTTAATTGTTAAATCGATGGCTAAAGTTTTAGGATGTGATATGAAGAGAATTCAGTTTACTGTGGATCTTTTGCCTACAGATATTACCGGTATTATGAGTTATACTCCTAATAAGGGATTTGAGATGATTCAAGGTCCAATCTTTACGAACTTTGTTTTGGCTGATGAAATTAACCGAAGTCCTCCAAAAACTCAATCGGCTTTGTTGGAAGCGATGGGTGAACAGTCAGTAACTATTGCAAGAAAGACTTATCTTTTACCCAATCCTTTTTTTGTTATGGCCACTGAAAATCCCTTAGAAGTTAGTGGGGTTTATTCTTTACCAGAAGCACAGGTAGATAGATTTTTGTTTAAATTATTAATCAGTTATCCAGGATATGAAGACGAGAAAAAGATTTTGGATCAGAATACTACAATTCATAGTTTTGAAGAATATCCTCTGAAGAGTATTCTTTCTCCATCGAAGATCCTTGAGTTACAAAAGCTTGTGAAAGAGGTTTATACTTCCGAGGTTATTGGAGAATATATTGTTCGGATTGTAAATGAGACTCGTAGTAAAGAATTTGAAATGGCAGATTACATTTCTTATGGTGCTAGTCCTAGGGCTTCTATTGCGATACATATTGCTGCGAAGGCGGAGGCTCTTATTAATGGAAGAGACTATGTTATTCCCGAAGATGTGAAAGTTGTTGCTTATCCCGTCTTGAGACATAGAATCATTTTAAATTATGAGGCTGAGGCGGAGAAGATTTCTACGGATGACGTTATCAAACATATTCTCAGTAAGGTCAATGCCCCTTAAGAGAAATAGCTTCTGCACCAAGGTGTACCCTTTGGGCAAAGCTTCAAGTTTTATTTTTTTAAGGGAGAAAAAATAAAAATGGCAGAAAAAAAAGTTTTAGTTCCGCTTTCTATGGAAAGTCATAGCCCTGTCTTGAGAAAAGGAAAGTTCCTAGTTAATTTTCCTAAAAAGATTTCGGAGTTTGAAGGGGCGTTGCACAAATTTCCTGTAAAACATATCTTATATAATGTAATGTTTCAGGGTCGGGGACTTGAGTTTGATTCTTACCGTGAATTTTCCCAAAGTGATGATGCAGGACTTATTGATTGGAAGGCGACTCTAAGGGCGAATAATCTTTTAGCTAAAAAATATGTTGAGGAGAGAGATTTGAATATTTATTTTCTTGTTGATGTGAGTAATAGTATGCTTTTTGGTTCGGGGAATAAATTGAAGGCGGAATATGCCGCAGAACTTGTTGTTGCCTTGAGTCATTTGATTATTAATTCTGGGGATAAGATTGGTCTTGTGATGTTTAGTGACGAGATTATTAAAATTCTACATCCTTCTCATAGCAAGAATCAGTTTGCACTTTTTACTAAATTTCTTTCAGATCCGAATCTTTATGGTGGGGGTTTTGATTTGAATAATGCGATTGAAACCATTCTTAAAACTGTGAGGTCTTCCTATACGATATTTATTGTTGTTTCTGACTTTATTAAGACACGGAAAAATAGTGAGAGATCTCTACGTTTGATGGGGACTCGTTATGAGACTCTTGCGGTTATGATTCGAGACCAAATGGATGAACATCTTCCTAGAATGAGTTATCAATTTGCAGTGCAGGATCCTTATTCGGGGAGGCAGATGGTTTTAGATCCTGCGATTGCGGCAGAGAGATATCGGAAGAATGTTATTCGACAAAAAGGACTTATGAAGGAAATTTTGCGAAAATCTCGAATTGATTTGTTAGAGTTAATGACGGATAAATCTTTTGCGATTCCTACGGCTTCTTTTTTAAAAGCTAGGGCTACTAGGGGGTCTCGTGTTTAAAATGATAAATAAAAAATTATGCAATGACAACCCAGTAGGTAATCTGGTGATTGAAGTCCTTGCGGATCAAAAACCAGGGAGTTTTTGCTATCGAGATAAAATTAAATTATGCAATGACAAGGTCCTTGCGGATCAAAAACCAGGGAGTTTTTGCTATCGAGATAAAATTAAATTATGC
>Ga0180009_10007834_pt1 | contig 10787 bp, 6 predicted proteins | sample OS_PC_MetaG_FD_123537 | JGI IMG/M metagenome (GOLD analysis project Ga0180009, IMG submission 123537) | Groundwater microbial communities from the Aspo Hard Rock Laboratory (HRL) deep subsurface site, Sweden - OS_PC_MetaG | ecosystem: Environmental > Aquatic > Deep subsurface > Groundwater... | reverse complement strand
CTTCAGATGGAATTGGACAAATCCCCTTGATCGGTTAAGATACAACCGAGAAGGAGGGAATGTTCTTGAAAGGCAAGCGGAGGAAATTTTCTGGAGAGGACAAAGTCCGGATTCTGAAACGGCACCTTGTGGACCAGGTTCCAATGTCGGACGTGTGCGAGGAGCATGGGCTACACCCCACCATGTTTTACAAGTGGCAGAAGGAGTTTTTCGAGAACGGCGCCGCGGCCTTCGCCACATACAGAGCCGCCTCCACGGTCGCCTGAAGCGTTTCATCCCGGAATGGAAGGGGTACATGGAAAAAAGGAACGGTCATGTTTCCATGCAACCGGTCCTTGTCCGCCTGGGCGGAAAGGAAGACCGCGGGGATGCCCCACTTTCCCCTGATTTCTTCAGCGGCACCTATTCCGTCCCGACTTTCCCGGGCCTGGATTCCGACCATGACCAGGTCGGGCTGGACCTGTTCGATCATTTCCAGGGCCTGATCACCTGACGTCGCCCTCCCGCGGACCCTGTATCCCAATCCCTGAAGGCGGGACTTCAGGTCAGGGGCGGTGAAGGCCTTGTCTTCGATCAGGAGGATACTTGGTTTGGACTCAAGGGGATTTTCGGGCGTATCGAAACTCCAGGCCACTGAAAAACACAAAGAAAAAGCCCACCGGAAATTCGGGAATCATTGACCCAATTCCATGGAATTTAATTGAATTTATCCAATAATTCAATTCAATTCGGGTTGGGCCGAAAAATCCCGGCCAGCTTTGGACCATTCGAAGGCAGGTCCGAAGACCCGACTGGGACATGAAGGACGGGCCGCCGTTATGGGCGATCATGACGACGATGATCCGGAACCCTATTGACAAATGAGAGGAAGGGGTGGATTATTTTTTCAGGTTAAAAAACTCCCGTTGTTAGATGAAACCAGGAAAGCGGCCCTTGTCGAGAGTTGCCCCCAAAGTCTACCGTCCTGAAAACTTATCAAGATATATAGATAATTTCCGTTGGGCGGTCAACTGAAGCTATCAGACGGCGTCGCGCAGGTACCAGACTGAATCAAGGAGCCGATTGAATGAGCATATTCCGACCCGGACGCCCCGTCAGGTTCGCGGGCCTGTTCCTATGTTTGTTTTTCATATGGATGCCGCCGGGTTCCGCCGGGGCGACCGAGACGCCCCATCCAGGAAAACCGCCGGTTGCGTCGGCTTCCGAGATCGACTACCCGCCATTCTGTTTTGTCGATACGGATGGACGGGCCCATGGCTTTTCGGTCGAACTGCTGCGTGCGGCCCTGGCATCCATGGGACGCGACGTCACCTTCCGCACCGGAACCTGGCCGGAGGTCAGGGGATGGCTGGAAGGAGGCCAGGTCCAGGCCCTGCCCTTGGTGGGGCGCACGCCGGAACGTGAACCCCTTTTCGATTTCACTTTTCCCTATATGTCCCTCCACGGGGTCATCGTGGTTCGAAAAGGCACGACCGACATCAAAAATCTGGACGACCTCAAAGGCCGGAAGGTCGGGGTCATGAAAAGCGACAACGCCGAGGAGTTTCTTCGGCGCGAGGATCGCGGGATCGAGATATACACGACGGCCACATTCGAGCAGGCCTTGCGGGAGCTTTCCCAAGGGCAGTACGATGCCGTGGTCGTTCAGCGGCTCGTGGGACTAAGGCTCATCCAGGTAATCGGCCTGTCCAATCTGCGGGTCCTGGACCAGCCCATCGAGGGTTTTCGCCAGGATTTCTGCTTCGCGGTCCGGGAGGGCGACCGGGACACGCTGGCCCTGTTGAACGAAGGTCTGGCCCTGGTCATGGCCGACGGAACCTACCAGCACTTGCACGCCAAGTGGTTCGCGGCCATGCAACTGCCCTCTCATCGCCGGATCGTGGTTGGGGGGGACCATAACTATCCGCCGTACGAATACCTGGACGAACACGGCCGCCCCACGGGTTACAACGTGGACCTCACCCGGGCCATCGCCCGGGAGATGGACCTCGACATCGATATCCGTCTCGGCCCCTGGTCGGAAATCCGGAAGGCATTGTCGAGAGGCGAGATCGACGCGATTCAAGGCATGATCTACTCGCCCGAGCGCGATTTGATCTTTGATTTTTCGCCGCCGCATACCGTGAACAACTGCGTTGCCGTGATACGCAAGGGAGAAGGGGTTCCGCCGAGCAGCCTCGATGAACTGAAGGGCAAGCGAATCGTGGTACAACGGGGCGATATCATGCATGATTTCGCCATAGAAAACGGTCTGGGCGATCAGCTTGCCCTGGTTGACGCCCAGGAGGACGCCCTGAGGGAACTGGCCCGGGGCCGGTATGACTGCGCCCTGACCGCCCGGTTGACCGCCTTGTATTGGATTCGGAAGAACGGCTGGAACAACCTGGTCGTCGGCCGACATCCCTTTTTGTCCCCCAGCTACTGTTTCGCCGTCCCTCAAAACCAAAAAGCCCTGCTGGCCCTGTTTTCCGAAGGGTTGCAGGTCCTGGACAAAACCGGGGAATACCAGCGAATCCGCGAAAAATGGATGGGCGTCTATGAGGATTCGCGGCCCAGCCTGGCCAGGATCCTTCGCTACGTCTCCCTGGTCGCCCTTCCCTTGCTCCTGATTCTTTTGGGCTTCTTTCTGTGGTCGCGATCGTTGAGGAAACAGGTAGCCATCCGGACGGCGGAATTGGGCAGTAGCGAAGAACAATATCGCCTTTTGGCTGAAAACACCCTGGACGTCATCTGGACCATGAACCTGGATATCGAATTCACCTATGTCAATCCCGCGGTTTTCGGCATGACCGGGTACAGGCCGGATGAATGGATCGGAACCAGGCTGGCGGACCACTGTGACGAAGAGAATCTGGCCCTCATGATCGGCGTGATCGCCGAAGAAATGGGCAAGGGCCCGGCAAGTTCCGGTGTAATTTTCGAAGCGGTCATGCTGAAAAAGGACCGAAAACCGTTTCCAGTGGAAATTCACGGCAAGCTGATCCTTGACGACCGTAGTCAACCGCTCCGTCTTCAGGGCATCACGCGGGACATTACCGAACGAAAAAAGTCGGAAACCGCGCTAAAGGATAGCCAGGAACACCTGTACCTTTCCCTCGATGCAGCCAAGGCCGGGACATGGGAGTGGGACCTCTTGACCAACGAGAACGTCTGGTCCGAGCAGGTCTGGGCCCTTTACGGCCTGGCGCCGCACTCTTGCCAGCCATCCCATGATTGCTGGCTCATGTCGATCATCCCTGAAGACCGTGACAAGACGGAGATCGCCGTCCAGGAAGCCGCTCGCGAAGGGCGCGAGTTGAAGACGGAATGGCGGGTAATGGGGCCGGACGGCGCGATCCGCTGGCTGATGTCCCGGGGGCGGCCGTTACGGGACGCGACCGGCCGGGTCGTCCGCTATCTCGGTGTGGCCATCGACATCACGGATCGAAAACAGGCCGAGGAGGCCTTGCGGGAAAACCAGGCGCTTTTGAACGCCACCCAACGGCTGACCAAAATCGGGGGATGGGAATGGGACGTGGCGGCCCGGACCATGACCTGGACCGACGAGGTCTACCGCATCCATGATATGGAGCCGGACGAGATCACGCCGCTGTCGCCGGAGCATATCGACCGGAGCCTGGCCTGCTACGACCCGGCGGACCGTGCCGCTATCCTGGCCGCCTTTGAGCGCTGCGCCGAAGAGTGCCTGCCCTATGAGTTCGAACTTCCCTTCACCACGGCCAAAGGCCGCCGCCTCTGGATTCGAACGGCGGCCCGTCCCGTCTTGGACGGGAGCCGGGTCGTCAAGGTCAGCGGTCACATCATGGACATTACGGAACTGCGCCAGGCCGAACAGGAATATCAGACGCTTTTTCGCGAGATGCTGGACGGTTTCGCCCTGCACGAGATCATCCTCGACGGTGAGGGCCGCCCGGCGGACTACCGTTTCCTGGCCATCAACCCGGCTTTCGAACGGATGACCGGCTTGAAGAAGGAAGATGTGGTCGGCAAATCCGTGCTGCAAGTGTTCCCGAACACGGAACGATACTGGATCGAAGCCTACGGCCGGGTCGCCTTGACCGGCGAGCCCGCCTTTTTCGAAAACTATTCCCGGGAGTTGAGAAAGTACTTTAGAGTCACGGCCTTCCGCCCGGCGCTCCAGCAGTTCTCCTGCATCTTCCAGGACATTACCGCGCGTAAACAGGCCGAAGAGGAAAAGGAAATTCTGGAAAGGCAGTTGCGTCATGCCCAAAAGATGGAGTCCGTTGGCACCCTGGCCGGAGGCGTGGCCCATGATTTCAACAACCTCCTCCAGGCCATCAACGGGTACACCCAACTTCTGCTTCTGGAGAAAAAGAAGACCAGCCCGGACCGCCCCAAACTGCAGGAGATCGAAAAGGCCTGCGCCCGGGCCAGCCAACTGGTCCGTCAGTTGCTCCTGTTCAGCCGCACGGCCGAGGCCGACCGCCGTCCCGTGGACCTGAACCAGGAAGTCAAGCAGGCCCGGGGGCTGCTGGAACGGACCATCCCCAAAATGGTCGGTATCGAGCTTCACCTGGGCCCGGACTTGTGGACGGTCCAGGCCGATCCGGTCCAGATCGAACAGTTGCTTTTAAACCTGGGCGGCAATGCCGCCGATGCCATGCCCGAAGGCGGCCGGCTGGTCCTGGAGACCCGAAACATCACCCTGGACGAGAATTACGCCCGCGGTCACCTGGAGGCCAGCCCGGGGAATTACGTCCTGCTGATCGTTTCGGATACGGGAATCGGTATGGACCGGGAGACCCTGGAAAAAGCCTTCGACCCGTTTTTTACGACCAAGGAGTTTGGCAAAGGGACCGGCCTGGGGCTGGCCTCGGTCTATGGTATCGTAAAGGGCCACAACGGATATATCACCTGCTACAGCGAGCCCGGACAAGGGACGTCCTTCAAGATTTATCTCCCGGCCGTGGAAGCAAAAGAAGGGGATTTTTCCCGCCAGGTACCGGGTGACCAGCCGCGAGGCGGCACGGAAACGATTCTGCTCGTGGATGACGAGGCCCCTATCAGGGACTTTGCCCAACACGTGCTCCAGCGTTTCGGGTATCGGGTCATGACCGCTTCCAACGGCATGGAGGCGCTTAAAATCTTCACGGACAGGAAGGACGATATCGCCCTGGTCATTCTGGACATCGGCATGCCGATCATGGGCGGGCACCAGTGTCTTCAGGAACTGCGCCAGGTCGACCCGGAGGCCAAGGTGCTGATCGCCAGCGGCTACTCCCTGAACGGTCACGCCAAAAAGGCCATGGAATCGGGCGCCCTGGGCTTCATCTCCAAGCCGTACCAACTCAATGACCTCCTCGCCAGGGTCCGGACGGCCCTGGACGAGACCTCCTGAGCCTGCGTATTCGTTCTTCAGCTGACGCCGCGGGACAGAGAGGCAGCCCGGCCCCGATTCGATGCCGGTTCCCGAGGCAGTGGGTATCGGCAGGCCCGAAATGCTTGTCCGCGGGGCCGGGCCGGCCGAGATCGCCCGCCAAAAGCTGACCGACACCCCCATTTTTTCACTCCCAGGTCCCAAACATCCGGCCACGAATAATGGTCCGGGATAATCCCGGGGCGATTGGTATCGAATTATCACCCAAACGCCATAGAACCTCAACAGAACCTGTCTACGTTCCCACCGAGAGAATGAATTCAGTCAAGGAGGGAAGATATCTTCCATTTTTTATCTTCCGGTATCAAAACCGTAGCATTAAAAACCGGGCTGATATAATATAACATCTTGTTTTATTAAATTTATTTTATCATGTACCGTTCGGGAGCCCGAATGGACGATTGACGCGCGACGGGACACGTTTTCCCCGGGCTGGCGCCTGGACAAACAGCGTGTTTGCGGGCCCAGCCTTCCGGGAAGGGACTGTTTGCCGGCTTTGATCCTCCCCGGAGAAAAAACGATCTGATGACCCCGTTGATTCAGCAGTATTCTTACCCATGAGTGGCTATCGATGGTCATGAAGACAGGCCGTTGCTTGATCCGGTCGGAATGGTCAGCCTCCTTGACGATCAGGCCACGTCCGGGCCAGTTGACCTCGCTGCCTTGACATCCGATGCCGGGCCCGGGTCGAAAGGGCTTCCCAAATCAAGCCGTTTGTGGTACAAAGTGGGCAACGAGTTGTCTCGAAATTATTTTTTTTAAATGATAATAGGATATTATCAGGCGATAGGGATTGGGGCCCCTAGACTTGGAGAATAATTCGGTTCAGACTTGACCGTATGAGACTTGATGGATCACCAGGTCCTGAAAAGGTAAAAACCAGATATTTTCAGCGAGCTTGACCTTTTAACCCGAATTTGCTCTTGGCTTTTACCGTGGCGCTGAACATGCGGAGCGGGCACATTTCTCGCGGCTTGCCGAGGGGACATTCAGTTGCCTGCTCGAATGCGAGTTTCCGCTTTTTGACATAGAAGTATCTTGTGAAAAGGCCGCGTGCAAAGGCGGTCCGGCTTCGCGTTTTGTCAAGTATTTCGACGCCACATTACGAACCCAACAGCAATTTCCGGGTTGAATCGCTTGATAGCGAAACGCATACAGCCCGGCTCCAGGCTGAATGCCTCCGCAAATGGCAACAAGGTGATCCGGAAGGCTTTTAAAAAACCGCGGCCGTTGCCGCAAAATTTTGACCAAAGGTAATATCATTAGGTAGTTATCATGAATCATCAATCGAATACAGATGTGATGTCCAGGCTTACGGGAGAATTCATTTCCAAACCGATGGAAGATTCTTTTCTGGGTTTCAGTTGGATCGATCATAAGAGCGTTGCTCGAAACTCGCTTCTCATTTTAGGTTTTATCGGTATTTTGTTTTTTATTCGGGACCTCATTGAGGTTAGTAACCGGGAGACTATATATTTCCTGCTTGCCCTGCGGCTGGTCGTGGTGCTTTTTATATTGTTCTCGGTCCTAGTAATACGCCGAGCAAAAGACTATTTCACCAGGTACCATGCCCTGCTGTTAACCAACCAGATCGTCATTGCCATTGGGGTATTCATGCTTGCGGTCATGAGGGAAATGCCCATTGCCTGCCTTGGTGTAAATACAATACTTCTTACACTGATAAATTATCAATTTTTAAACAACAGGTTCAGCTATACTTTATTTGCTTGTGTGTTTACCGGTGTCGGCGCTATCTTGACGAGTGTTATTTACTTGAATATTAATTTTTCGGAATTCATTGCATCCATCCTTTTTTTAGTCCCGATCAATTTCCTCGGGATCATTATTTTGCGTTCAATAAACCGGGCCAGGCGCCATGAATACCTGGCCTTTACCGATTTGGAAAAAGCCAATGACGAGAAGGAAGATTTGATTCAGGAATTGCGGGATACCCTGGCCGAGGTCAAGACCCTTCGCGGATTTATTCCCATATGCGCAAATTGTAAAAAAATCCGGAATGACAAGGGGTACTGGGAGCAAGTGGAAAAATACCTGGCGGATCGAACTGAAGTTCAGTTTACTCATGCCATCTGCCCCGATTGCGTTGATGAATTATATCCTGAGATATCTTTATTGAGGGGAAAAAACAAGTGAACGCTTGAAGTCGAAACGGAGTATGGACAGTGGAAGCGATCAACCTGAAGGAAAAGTGCCGGGAAATTCCGAATCTGTATCAATATGAAGTAATTGGAAAAATGAATGGACACCGCTTCACCCTGGTTCGAGTCAAGGACCGGACTCTTGATTTTCATACGCACCCGGAGTCTGACGAAGTGTTCTATATCGTGGATGGAAAAATGGAACTGGAATTCCGGGATCGAATCGTTGGGTTGAAGACCGGGGAGATGTGTGTTGTTCCCAAGGGGGTTGAACACCGGCCGATTTGCACCACGGAGGTTGCCTGCCTGCTTATAGAACTCGATGGAACATTGACCCCGGACAATACGGGTCGAGCCAATAATAATTAGCCTGAACGATTCGATATCTATATCTCTCTCGGCCGGATTCCGTATTTTTTGATGCGGTAGCCCAACTGGCGGGGTGCCAGGCCCAGGGACTTGGAGGCCCGTTGCTGGACGCCGTTGTGCTCTCTCAGGGCCTGAATGATATGAAGTCGCTCGATGCGCTCGACTTCGCCGGGCAGGCTGTCGCGTCCGCCGGCGATTTCATCGGTGATCGGCGTCGGGGCCGGCATGTTCGAGGACAGGTTGTAAGGCAGGTCTTCCCGGCCGATCAGGTCCTTTTCGGCCATGATTACCAGTCGCTCGACAAAATTCGACAGTTCCCGCACATTGCCGGGCCATGCATAGCGGGTCAATTGCTCGACGGCCGTGGACTCGAACCGGAGATTGCGATCGTACATGCGGTTGAACTTGTTGATGTAAAAATCCAGGAGCAGGGGAATGTCCTCGGCCCGGGCCCGCAGGGGCGGTATTTCCACGGGAACCACGTTCAGACGCCAGTAGAGGTCCTCGCGAAATCGGCCCTTGGCCACCTCATCGAGCAGATTCCGGTTGGTGGCCGCGACGACGCGGGCATCCGAAAAAACGCTTTCCGAAGAACCGATCCGCTCATAGGTCCGTTCCTGCAATACGCGCAGCAGTTTCACCTGAAGGTTAAAGGGCAGTTCCCCGATCTCGTCCAGGAAAATCGTTCCGCGGCGCGCCATCTCGAAACGCCCCACCCGCCGGGCCGTGGCCCCGGTAAAGGCGCCCTTCTCCACCCCGAAGAGTTCGGCTTCGATCAGGTTTTCGGGCAGGGCCGCCAGGTTGACGGCCACGAAGGGTTCTTTCGAGTGCCGGCTCTGGTAGTGCAGCGTATGGGCGATCAGCTCCTTGCCCGTGCCGCTTTCGCCCAACAGCAGGACGGTGGTATCCGTGGTCGCCACCTTGCGGACCGACTTGAGCACCTGCTGAAAGACCCCGGATTCCCCGATGATGTTCGAGAGGTTGAACTTGTCCCGGAGTTGGGAACGCAGGTGGCCGCATTCCTGCTCGGTCTGCCGGAAGTGTTCCCAGAGCTTGACGAACTGGGCGATGAAAGAGGCCACGATGGAAAGCACCCTTAAGTCGCCGTCCATGTTGCCGTGCTCTTCCGTGTAAATTCGATCCACGCTGATGACGCCCATGATATGGCCGTCCAGTTCGATGGGAATGCACAGAAATGAAACCCCGCTTTTCCGGGGACGCGAATCCGTACGGTTCAGGAATTTGGGTTCGGCGCCGATGTTGGGAATGAACATGGGCTCGCCGCTTTCAATGACCCGGCCCACGATGCCTTCGCCGATCCGATACGTTCCCCTTTTGATCTCTTCCCGGGTCAGACCGTAGGCGGCCACGATACGCAGTTCCCTGGAAAGCCGGTCGGGCAAAAAGACGCCCCCCCGCTGCATCTCCAACTGACCGGCCAGCGACTCCATCACGGCATGCAGATTCTTTTCCAGGTTAAAGGAACTGGTCAGCACCCGACTGATGTCCAGAATGGCGCTGAGTTCCTGGTTTTTTCGTATCAGCTTGTCCATAATAAATCGCAATCATTTTCCAGCCTCCCCCCCCGGGGCGGCAAGCCAGTTGTTCCGGATTTATGTGGAGCAAGGCATATGCCAATCGGCGCATGGGCTTACATTAATCTATCTAATTGATTTTTTAACATTTTATTACTTACCGGGTCCGGAAGTCGAACAAGGTCTGACTCCAAAATTGTCACATTTTAACTTTTTCATACATATTTGCAGGCCATAATTTGCGTTTGCCGCCTATGGCCGGTCGAAACTTTCTCAGCACGTTGCCCGCTTGATGCCAAGAAGCAGTCCAAAGGATCAACCTGGTCATGAGGGTGACAGAGGCGGCTTGGGGGCCGGGACCCCACATTCAGGTCGGCAAGGGCCGCGACCGGAGTCATGAGGCCGGATTTTCGTTTGACACCCCGCGTTTCCGTGGATTACCCTTGCCGGACGCTGGAAGGTCATTTTTTCATGATGAATCCGGCTTCAAATCTTCCTGTTTATGGAGCCGCACGTCTTTTTGATCGGTCTGACTTGGGTTCCGGTGGCAACAACCATAGCTGAAGGCTGAAAACACGATCGACGCGGCGCCTGCCGCATACTTGTCAGGTGGGATGCTCATGAATGTATGCTGGATAACCCTGGTGGTCCTGGTCTGGTTTTATCTTGGCTATCGGTATTATGGCGGCTTCATCGAAAGACGTCTGATCCAACCCGACGACAGCCGGGTTCTGCCTTCCGCCCGCTTCAACGACGGCGTGGACTTTTTCCCCAGCCGCAAGCGGCTTCTTTGGGGCAATCATTTCGCGTCCATCGCCGGGGCCGGCCCCATCATCGGGCCCATCCTGGCGGTTTCGATGTTCGGGTGGGGCCCGACCCTGTTGTGGGTCGCCCTGGGAACGGTCTTTTTCGGAGCGGTCCATGACTATGTCAGCCTGATGGTTTCGGCCCGAAACGACGGAAAGGGGATTGCCGAACTGTCCCGCTCGGCCCTGGGGGGCGTGGCCGGCATTTCCGCGGCCGTGCTGATCTATTTCATGCTCGTCCTGATCATAGCGGTCTTCATGGTCAGCGTGGCCCAGTCCCTGATCAACGTCCCGGCCCTGGTCATCCCGACCTTCGGACTGATCCTGGTGGCCATGCTGATGGGCCTGGCCATCTACCGCTGGAACATGAACGAGACCCTGGTCTCGATCGGGGCGGTCTTCCTGGCCTACGCCCTGATATGGGTCGGATACTATCATCCCGTGTCCGTGCCGGCCGAGTGGGGCGAGAAGACCGTTCTGGCCGTGTGGTTCATCATCATCAGTCTGTACTGCCTTCTGG
>Ga0180009_10007833_pt1 | contig 10789 bp, 16 predicted proteins | sample OS_PC_MetaG_FD_123537 | JGI IMG/M metagenome (GOLD analysis project Ga0180009, IMG submission 123537) | Groundwater microbial communities from the Aspo Hard Rock Laboratory (HRL) deep subsurface site, Sweden - OS_PC_MetaG | ecosystem: Environmental > Aquatic > Deep subsurface > Groundwater... | reverse complement strand
GATTTTTTGATGTAATTCCTTCAACATTCCTAAAAAGAGGCTTTGCGAATGAAGAAAGCAATCAAAGCTATTTTTTTTGTTACAACTATCTTCCTGAAGTCAGTAAAACGTCGGCCTTGACGAAAATGCTTTATTTCAATGCGTAATGATCATCACATCTATCGCGACCCTGAATATTCCTGAGATCAGCACATCCAGTCATAACGCTTTGAAAATTTATGGCGTGTAGGAGAAGGCTGTCTAAAATCTGCCGGAGCCCTTCGTAACAGGTGAAACAGCCCAAAATCGCATTGTTCAACCGGAAGATTGGCCAACCCGATACTGTTAAATTCAACATATCCCTTATCGCCTTATCCCCCATGAGCTTAGACGGCATTCAATATTGGGTCGGGTAATTTTTTAAATTATAGGCATCCTGGTAAAGTCGATATATGATCACAATGTCCTTGATTGAATCGCCATTATCAATACGCCCCTTAATTTGATTAACAATATATTCATAAAGGATGTATGGGTTGTCATGTAAGATAATTTGGGGTTTGGGGCCGTCCTGAAACTTTTGAACCGGGCCCCATTAGATTCACCAATTTGTTTGGGTCGATTCGAAGTGTTAAAGCCCAGGTGGCAAAAGTATGCCGCATGGTATAAGGAACCTTTTCAGCTATGATGGTTTTCATGATAGCGCCTCCTTTATGAATCTTTCTGAATGAAAACGTGATTGAAACCGCTTTTAGGGAATCATCAGTCCACCGTCGATGACGACCACCGCACCGGTCATATAGGCGGAGAGGTCCGAACACAAAAACGCCACCAGTGGTGCGATTTCATCAGGCTCTCCCAACCTGCGCTGTGGGATGGCTTTCACGTAACGGGAAAGCTTTTGCTCGTCTTCGCGTAAATCTTTGATCATATCCGTGTGAATCCAGCCGGGCGCTACAGCGTTTACCCTAATGTTGTAACGCGCCCATTCAATTGCCATGGCTTTTGTGAAGTGAGCAACGGCCGCTTTGCTGGCATTGTAAATCGACTGATCGGGACCGGCCACAAAGGCCCCCACCGAGGCCATGTTCACCACCCGTCCATATTCTTGGGCGATAAAGTGCTTTCCCACAGCCTTTGTGAACAGGAACATACTTTTCACATTCGTATCCATGAGCCGGTCATATTCTTCTTCGCTCGTATTCATGAGCGGTTTGTTCAACCTTGTTCCGGCATTGTTGATCAGCAAATGCAGTCCGCCCATTTCCCGGATGGTTCTGTCCACCACCCCGTTTACTGCCTTTGCATCTGTGGCATCCGCAGGGACCATCAGGACCGAACGGCCTTTGGCTCGAACTTTTTCTGCTGTTTTCTCTAACTGGCTCTCCGTCCTGGCCGTTACACAAACGTTGGCACCTGCCTCTGCCAGCGATGCAGCAACGGCCCTTCCGATTCCCCGTCCGCCACCGGTAACCAGTGCAATTTTGCCCTCTAAATTTATCTCGATAGCCATATTCTGCACTCTCCTCACTCCGCCAGTTAAGATAAAAGCAGAGTCTGAAAATTATATCTTTGTGGGCCCAAGTGTTCTTTAATTGATCTTAGACTTAACGATATTCTTGATTGCATCAACCACTTCAGGATTTGCCAATGTCGTTGTATCTCCCACGTCGCTGGCATTGATCTTTCCCCCCACGAACCACTTTCAGCACGGTGCGTCACTGGTATCAAGGATCGTATGCCAGTACTCGTACCAGTCGAGAAGATCGGCACATTCCTTGAAAAAATTGGGGAAATTGTCGAGGCTGAACCGATTGTAGATAGCCGGATCGGTCATGTTTGCCTGAACAATGAATTCTGAAGAAGGATGGTAATAATCTTCCTCCCTCCAATGAACGGCAATCTCGGCTTCCGAGGTCTCTGTTTTTTCTATCTGTGCCATGGTTTTACCTCCTTTAAAATTGCAATTTTCAATCTTTTCTTATGAGGGGGGGCGCCGGCAGTAGACCGCTTTTCGCAAAGCGCACCGGTCCTCAACTTCCATCAGGTTCCCATGGGCCGTATACGCTCTGCCCATGCAGCCCCCGAGGCAGTGGTCTTTACCGGGACAGTCTCGGCAAAATTTCAGCTCTGCCTGTCGACGTTTACCGATTTGCGGTAACTCGGCCCATAGAGGCAGAGATTCGATGATCAACTGGCCAAGGGATCGATTGTGGACGGCTTTCACAGCGTATTTCTCAGCCGGCATCATCACGCAGGGATACATCCATCTGTTGGCGTCTATAAACAGATTTTTAATGCAGGTGCAGACATTGGCGTTCGGTAAAGACATCCCATTGTGCCATTCGATGGCGGCGATGTTCCCCCTCCTGTGATAGAGGCTTTTAAACCGGTCGTCTTTATGATACCGGGTGATGAGATCCAGGTACTGAGAGGGAACGGGCAGGGCGATCCGATCGCTTCGGGTCGCTCGCCCCCCTTTAAGGAGCGTGCCACTTACAAGCCTGCTGATACCGAGCCGATCGACCATTTCGAGAAGGGCTGGCAGGTCTTCAAAATTATGAAACATTTCGGTAAATGCGATCCGTGTCCGTTCTCCTAATCCGGCCTCTGCAAGCAGTCGAATCCCCATGATGGAAAGTTCATAAGTCCCCGGACCGCGGACATAATCATGGGTTTCATTACTGGCCCCGTCCAGGCTGACTTGAACGAAAAGTTTGTCCATTGGTAATTCGAGCAGTGCACTGACTCGACCGGGTGTCAGAAGGGTGGCATTGGTCTGAAGGCAAACCTCCTGAAAATCCGCATGCCTGCAGCAAGATGTGAGAAGCTGATACCAGTCCGGATGACAGAACGGTTCACCGCCGGCGATAGATATTTGCTTTCCACCCAAATCGGCAAACTCGTTGATCCGTTTCAGAAGGATCTCTGTTGGCACCGGCTCCACTTCGGTATGTGACTGACAGTCCAGCAAACAATGTCGGCAGTGCAAATTACAGCCACTTGTGACAAGCAGAGTCAGCGCTTCCGGCGGATTCAGCCCGGCGTTCCTAATCCGGCGTAATATTTCGTGGTTTGATTTTGTCATTCTTCAAGGTTTTTATGTGCATTCAGTGTTAACTTTGAACCCTGAATCTCTGAACCCTTGGACGATTAGAAATATTTATCCAACCCCATATGGTGGTGCATTCGTAAAAACGATTCGGATCCCATCTTCATTAGGACTGTCAGATAGGTCCATCCTTCGTACGGCAGGCTGAAGCGTTCCAGTCCAGGTTCGGTGCAGCGGCGGCATTCCGGGTATTGACCGATGCGGCGGCGCACCTGGGAGGCTTTACGGTAAGATAGCAGGCCTTCCAATGTCGACTCCATGACATTACCGATGGGAATATCGATAAGAGGACAAAGAAACAGGGTGCCGTTGTAGCGCACGAAAAAATAGTTAAAACCGCAGGTACATGGCTTTTTGACGGTCCCGGTTTCTAAAAACCGGATCATTTGGTCGCTATGGTAGTTCCAACCAAGTCGGCCTTTCCGGTAGAATCGAAGCATTTTTTCGATGTGTTGCCTGTCGAAGGCCAAATCATCTGCACGATCCGGATTCAAGTAACGTCCTTTAGTGATAATATAGGGAGATATGATAGTAAACAAATCGTTGGCATCGGCGTAATCGACAATCTTGTCCAGTTCATCAATGTTTAAGGGTAAAATGGTCGTCTTCAATCCGAGGATAAAATTGGCATGCTTGGCTCTGAGTTTTTTCAGCCTTTGGATGGTGGCATCGACCTTCGACCAGGCATTTTTTACGCATCGGACTTTATCATGAACCGGACCGATAGCGTCGACAGCGCAGGCTACAACAAGTTCGATGTTGCCGGCTTTCAACGACCGAAGGATGGCTTCAGTATATGCCAGTACCTGCCGGGTCAGAATGCCATTGGTGGTAATGGCGATGGATTGGAGGGATTTCAGGTTCTTGTGTTTTAAAGCGCAGATGCCCTCAAACAAGTCGGGCAGATCTTCCACCAGGTAAGGTTCTCCCCCGGTAATGTCCAATTCTCTAAGATTTGAAAAAAGCGGCAAAGCCAAAATCTGGAGCCATTGATCCACAGAAAGACTGGGAACATCGTGTGGAATTTTCCATATATTGCACATCACGCATTTGGCAATGCAGTCATGGGTGATCTCCAGGCTGATCGCCTCGGGAGTGCCCGGTTTTCCCATGAACTTTAAATATCTAAAATAGGCGCCGTTAAGTGCAAGCCGCGTCGCCAATTGATGTCTTGCCGCTTTGTTCATTGGCTCCTTTACCATGTTGTGTCTTGAAGAAAAAATGCTAACGGTGAATTTTCAATGACCGACAAATCCGCAATGACATACGACGGATGATTCAAGCGATGATAGATATCCGAGTGACTCAACAAAGGCAGCACGCCATGGGCAGTAACGAACTGATAGCATTCCCTTAAAAAGTGTCCGACGTCATCTTCGGGTAAGACATAGGATCTGTTTTCTATCGTCAGTTCTCCGGCGGCGTTCAGTTCTTTGAATATATGCAAGGTTTCGAAGAATTCATTTTTGCAGCCCTTTTCGATAAGCGAAGAATCCAAAACAACCTTTTCAAGGATAAAGAAGGCTTCTTTCTCATATTCATTGACCACTGCTTTGTAAGGCCTCAGATTGACCCTTACAATTGAATGGTCGGGGGTCACCGATTCAAAAACAGGGGCATCGGAGGCCGCATGTACATTGAAATAATCGTTGGCCAGATGGTTTCGAAAAAATTCCCGGCTCAGGATATGTTTCCAATAGCCAAATGTTCCCTGATGCAAACATTTATAGATGTCGGCCATGGTGTGCGCACGCGGCCTAACGGTGACGAAGCCATTTCTCCGGCTGCTTTCGACTTTATGGTGCTTTATCTCATGCCATTGATACTGCCCACGGATGACTTCTTTGAGCCCTTCCTTTTCCGTGATTTTCAAATGCTCAGTCCGTGGCATGACCCCTCTACAACGTTGACAGGGCGGCTTCCAATTCCTCCAGCCTTTCAAAATAGATCACTTTGATTTCGGCGAGGACTTCAGCCGGTATTTGGCTCATGAACGCTGCCACAGCATAAATCGGAGGTCCCTTTTGCCATTTGGTTGCGATCATCTCCACGAGGGTCCCGCATGAAAGCCCCAGCGCTACCAGGCAATCGCAGGCCTTTGCCAATTCAAAGGGTTCATCGCCCCATGTCAGGTCATCTCGAACACGGTGCGCCAACTCAGCGTTGCGTCGAACCTTGTCCGCGTATTCTTTTGATTGTTCGGCGGCATAAGGGGTCAGAGCCAAAGCGTCGGGGCCTTTGGCCTTATTGTAGCTCTCCAACACCCAAAGGCCCACACCGCGCGCCGGTACACTAACCAGTGCAAATGAATTTTCGGCAAGAAACTTGCCTAGATGTCCGGCAGCGGACTCGATTGTTCCATTTGGCAGGTTGATTTTACTTTCGATGAGAGATGTATTGGTTGGCCCGATGACCCCAATTCGTTTCATTTCTAACACGTTAGTTCAATCCTAATAATCGATTTGCATTCCCACTGAATATAGCATATTTTTCTTCGTCAGCCAGAAAAGGATTTGCTTTTATCTGTTTAACGATACTTTCGAGGCTTAATCCGTAGTAGAGCGGGCCTGGATAGTCCGTTGCAAACAAAACCTGGTCAAAACAACTATTATTTCTAATTTTTTTAATATTTTCTTTATCATCGAATAGATAGGTCGCCGCACTGATGTCGGCATAGACATTGCGGTATTTTTTCATCAACTCAAGGGCTTCATGGAACCATATTCCCGGATAATGGGAGCTGTAGGATGCAAAGTGGGCCAGCACGACCGGCACATCGGGATACTTTTTGACCATGGGCTCCCAGAGCTCGGGACGGGAATCCTGGCTGAGTTCGACCAGTTCGAAGGGACCGGCCGCACAACCGCTATGAGAGAGAATCGTCGAGCCGGTTCTTCTGCAATATTCAAAAAGCACCTCCATGTTCTCGTTTTCCGCCGGGTTGAAAAATTGGGAATAGGGAAGAAGCTTTATGCCCTTTAACCCCAGGTTTTCAATAATCGCCAATTTTTTTTCGACATATTCCCTGCTTTTGGAGAGATTAACCGACCCAAAACCGATCAGGATCTCAGGATAATCCGCAACCCAGTCGGCAACATCCTGGTCCGTAACGTGGGTGTTTGAGTAAAGGCCGGATCGGATAAACTCCAAGTACTTTTCAAAAGGTGTTTTTCTCGATTGTTCAGATAAGGCGTAGTTCATCCGGAGCTTTTCGATGATTTCGGGCCGATCCACATCCGCAGGGTCGGTATCGGTTGCCAGAAGCACCGCATGGCTGATCTCCGCCTTTCTCAAGTCGGAAAGAAATTTCAAATCGGGCATTTTGGGATGCACATGAAATTCGACCATGGGATAAAAGTCGGGGTCGGGTATGACCGTGTCCAGTTTCTCCACGTTATACCCAGCCGTTTCCAATTCCTCTATCGTGAATGCACCTTTGCCTTTGACCACGGCATAACCCCTGACGCGAACCGGTTTTTGAATCGAATTCATCGCCATTTGCAACCGCGATTTGACCTTCCAGTCCAGAGATTCCCAAACCCGATCGGCGCGTTCACGGAGCCGATGCCGAATTTCCGTGAGTTTTGCCTGATCTTCGATACGCAGCAGCGTTCTTACGACTCGCCAACGGATATCCGGCGGATCATCGATCAGTGCGTCGATCAATTCGTCTATTTCAGGCGGCTTCGAAAAACCGATATAGGAGCTATGTTGTTCCATGGGAACATTCTTATGATGAAGTCTCGTTAATCCATGCTTGCTGAAGCCGGTCGCTTTTTAAGATTTTTCAAATCAACTCAATTATGGGTCGCTTTGAAGCCATTTTAAAAAATTAATCATATCATTGGCAGCTACGGTTTGGAATCTTGATTTAAATTTTTTCCTGAAGCGAAGCGCAAGTGCGTTCTTTTCCTTGGCAACAATCGCTGAGTGATTTTGAGTATCAATAACCACTGTATCCCTTTTGCTGAAAATCGGCGTCAATCTTTCTTTTATGCCTTCCAGCATGATTTGTCCAGGCTCATAACCCTCGTGAAAAACAAAAAACAGCATGCCCTTTTCAGACAAGCGTGAGTATGCATCAACAACCGCACCGACATCTTTGCGATGAAGCGGCCCGAACATATCATATATTATATCGAATCCACCGGAAGGCAGATCCATATTCCTGGGAAAATATCCGATGTATTGGTGATGAATGAAAGGTTCATCCAGCTTTCCGTAGATTTGACCGATCTCCTCATAGGGCATGCGAAATACATCCTCGTCCAAAATGTACCATGAGCATCCGTGAGGACCCCTTTCTATAATTTTAAGGTTCGGATTTGACGATAGGCTTGCCAACAAATCATTACCGGAACGCAACAGGGGCATATAGGGATTGACCGGTGTGTAGGATACCGTGTGAATGTCCGTATCGATCCCCATTGTTTTTGCCAGGCAGTGCAACTCGTAGCAGGCATTTCCGGCTCCCGGACCTAGTTCAAGGAATCTTAGGTGGTCACCTTTGAAATGGTTTAAGGCCAAGCGGATCCCATCAAACAGGGGGCGTGTGTTCGTAAAGGATAACCCGCCTTCATAGTGAATCCCGTTGATTTCCCAGGAGATATGATTTGAAAATTGCATTTGCCCGGATTCCGGCACATAATGATCCGTATATGTGATGCGTCCTTCTACATATGCGCGATAAATTCCTTCTACATATGATTCCATGCTGAAATCTGCCGTATCGACGATCACACCCAAAATGTCCTTCATTTCAACTGATGCTTTCAAGCGTATAGCTTTTGCATCAACCAGGCCATGTTACGCCCCAGCACCTGCATGGTGCGCATCCCCGTTCGTCCTTTTCATTACTTTTTTTCTACTTCGCTGATCATTTCCCAAATGGTGATATCCAGCGGTTCGGCCAGCAGTTCCACTGCTTTCGCCTTGAAAGCTTCCAGATAAGGCATAGCCAGATGTTCGTCGAGATCTTTCTTGCTGACCCAGTTCTCATAGAGCATCAGGACGGATTTGTCATCTGCGGCCTGGTGCAGATCATAATTGATGCAGCCCGCTTCCGCCCGGGTTGGGGCCACCAGGGCCAGAACCTCATTTTTAACGGTCTTTTCCATGCCGGGTTTGGCCTTAATACGCGCTATTACGGTAACTTTTTTATCTGCCATCTTCTTCCCCCTCCCATTTCTCCCATTGATTACAGCCTCCGTGTGGCGGCTTTACTTTTTTAAAGCGTTCGCATTGACCTCCGGCTGATGCTTTTACCCGGACCTTTCCGTTCACCGATTCCCGTTTGCCCTTCCAATCCTTGCAAATGCCGCACACCTGTTTGCTGCCGTCCAGATCCATAGCCTTTATCCTTTCTAAGACATTTTTTCGAAGAATTCCTTCCCGACCCCGCAATTGGGGCAAAACCACGAATCCGGCAGATCCTCAAAAGCCGTACCGGGCTCAATACCGTTGCCCGGGTCACCTTCGGCCGGATCGTAAACGTATCCACAGGCGCCGCATTCCCACTTATCCATGATCATGCCTCCTTTCATTTTTATTGACGTCATGACAATCTCAGTCCAGGCCACAGACCCGCAACAATCTTTCTTTGCCCTCCTTTTTTAGAATCACACCCAGCCTCAGGTTTCGTGTCTGTGGCCTGTCGGACACCCCTCGGTAATACTTTAAAAGCTTGTCCATGATCTCCAGCACATCGTCATCGCTTAAATTCCGAGCGATGGTTTCGGCAATCATGGGCTCTTTACCCCCTGCGCCACCTACCATCAGGATCCAGCCCTTGAGGAGGCCAATCAGACCAATATCTTTGATGGCGGGCTCCGAGCAGGAATTAAAGCATCCGGCGATGCCGATTTTTACCTTGGAAGATATCTTCGGATAGGGATAGAACCGTTCATCGATTTTCCGGGCCAAGTCGATAGTATCCTTCTGGCCGCGCAGGCAATAGGCGTTGCCTGGGCATACCTTTATGTACTGCTGGCAAAGAGCTGTTCCGGCCTGGGCTTTGATACCCATTTCCTCGTACGCCGCATCAATATCTTCTTCCTTGATCCCGATGAGGGACAGTCGCCCGTCACCCGTGACCTTGAGCATTTCAACGCCATATTTTTCAGCCGTGTCTGCAATCCGGCGGCCGGTTTCAACATCCATAACACCACCCAAAAGCCGTGCAGTGATGGCATAGGTTTCCTGATCTCGCTGCAGGATGGCGCCTTTGGTCAGAAGATCGTCTTTCCCCATCGCTATTTTCTCCTTTTCACATGTCAACGGCTTTTTTAAATTCGTCGAGACCGACCTTATCGATGATTCTCCCCAAACGCACCTTCGGAGACCAGTCGCCATCCTCGAAGAAGTGAAAAATACGATCGACCATTTCCATGGCATCGCCATTGGTCAGATTTTCGGCCATGAGATCCCCCATTCGTGGCTTTGCACCGCAGGTGCCACCGGCGGTGATCTTCCACCCATCGGGAAACCCGATTAGGCCGATTTCTTTAAAAATCGGTGCATTACAGGAGTATTCGCATCCGGCGACGCCGATTTTGAATTTGGCTGACAATTGACGGCCGTGGTAAAGCTTGTCCAAGGCCATGCCGATCCCCATGGCGTCCTGTTTGCCATGACGGCAATATGTGGTGCCCGGGCAAAATTTGACCATACGAACACATAGCCCGATGGCGTATCCGATGTCCATCTGCACATCATGCCAGAATGCATCGAGATCCGCCTCTTTAATGCCGACCACGGCGATGCGTTGACCGGAAGTCATTTTCAGGGCCGCTGCATTGTATTTTTCAGCACTGTCCAACAATTTTCTGAAATCGTCCACTCGGATAAAACCGCCGGGGATGTGCGGCGCCACGGCAAAGGTTTCTTTGTCCCTTTGAAGAATGGCGCCTTTCTCCAGTATATCCACTTCCATGAGGTTAACTCCTTTTTCCTGGCAGTTGTGGGTTTGGGCAGCCTTGGGTCGTTATCCCTCCGCGCTTGTGGGATCAATGATACGTTTGACCTCGGAAATCGTGTTGGCTGGAAAGCCGCCCTCTTTCGCGTGTTTTTCAATCAACTCTTTGTTGGGAGAAATATAAACACAATAGATCTTATCGTCGGTCACATAGCTCTCAACCCACTGAATCTGAGGTCCCAGCTTGTTTAATACCTCACAGGATTTTTGGGAAATTCCCTGAATCTCTTGCTGAGAAAGTTTTCCAGCTCCGGGCAGCTCACGTTCGATGATGTATTTCGGCATTTTAAACCCTCCTTTTTGAGTTAAAATATTTTAAAATGGAACATCGTATGAATTTCACGGTTGTACCAGTAGAGTAGAGAGCTGGCGTAGTGGCTAAATAGCTCTATCTCCAGCTCCCCCTCATCAGTAGGGTCGAGAACTGGCGCGCCGGTTTAGATCGAAGTTTGTTTTCCCTGTTAACTTGCCCTTTCGTCTGCAAGTGTCACAACATCTCGACCATGCCACGTTTCCAGCTCCCGCCACGTCGAACGCAGCATGCGGTTTTCCCGCACTACGCTCTCCTGTTGGCTTCCTACCAAGGCTTATGAGGCTTATCGTACCGGCAGTGCTTTCGTCTCGGTGATGTACCTTAACTGGTAGTCTGAAAACAATCCCAGGGTCCGGTAAATCCACTGTCTATTCCACCTGTCCCAGCCGAAACCTTTGCGTTTTCGGGCACG
>Ga0180009_10007832_pt1 | contig 10790 bp, 9 predicted proteins | sample OS_PC_MetaG_FD_123537 | JGI IMG/M metagenome (GOLD analysis project Ga0180009, IMG submission 123537) | Groundwater microbial communities from the Aspo Hard Rock Laboratory (HRL) deep subsurface site, Sweden - OS_PC_MetaG | ecosystem: Environmental > Aquatic > Deep subsurface > Groundwater... | reverse complement strand
TGAATATCAAAGTTAGCAACCTCAACAATTATCTTTGTGATAGGTAGAATTTCTTTGATTTTCTCCACCAATTTGATATGAGTATTTAACTTATGTTCTATGCTTGGTGGTAACCAACCATCTTTTCGTCTTCTATTGTCAAATCTTGGTTCTCTATACCAAAGTTTGCTTCTTTTTAGTCTTCGGTATATCTTTCTTTCTGATAGTTTCTTTGATACATCATTTCTTAACTGAACTTCACCTGATATTAATTCTTTGGTATTAGTAATAGCTGAAAACCCAATCTTTAAGTAACCAGCATCTATTGCTAAAGTAATTGGCTGCTTGTTTTCTCCAGTCGGATAATTTAACTGAATTGTGAATGGCTTGGTTATAATAACTTTTGCTTTCTTTTTTCTTAAAAGTTTGTTTGCCTTTTGCTGGGTTGTTGACATAAGAGGTTTACCTCTCATATTTAGCACATAGACAATGTTCTGGACTCTCAAGTCAGAACTCCCTCTATGCTGGGAATAGTTCTCTTCGGAGATGTTATCAGTCAGTACTTTGTCCTGTACACTAAGAGTTTCCTCTTTGTTTAATACAGAACTTACAGAGCAGTGAACTAGAGAAGTATCTCCTGGTGTGTTCTTTAACTTTACTGATAACTTCTGCTTCATTTAAAGCCTCCTAATCAACTAGTTACCCTCATTCCTCACGGAACAAGCCCCTTCCTTTAGGTAGGGGTAATTGACTTAGAATCAAATCCTGATTACTCTTAATATTTTGTTTAATTTATGCTTAATTATACACATAATTAAATATAAATAAAAAGTTCCTCTTATAAAAAAATCCCATATTGATGTATAATTAGACAAATTTAAAAAAAGGAGACTTATCTATGAGATTTCTAATAACAGGTGGAGCAGGATTTATAGGGTCCCATATTGTAGATGAGCTTCTTTCATCGGGAGAAAATGTTGTTGTAATTGATAACTTCAATCCATACTATGACCCAGAAATTAAGTGGAAAAATATTTCAAATGCTCAAGAAAATCCAAATTTTAAACTATTAGAAGGCGACATTTTGGATAAAGATCTTTTAAATGAGATTTTTTCATCATTTGATATTGATATTTTAGTACATATGGCTGCTCAAGCTGGTGTAAGAGGCTCAATAAAAAATCCAGAATTATACACAAAAGTAAATGTCTTGGGTACTTTAAATTTACTTGAAATGTGTAAGAAATATAAAATTAAAAAAATGATTTTTGGTTCTTCGTCTTCTATCTACGGTAATAGCGAAGTTCCTTTCAGTGAAAATAACAAGGTTGATGAACCGATATCTCCTTATGCTGCCACTAAAAAAGGTGCGGAATTACTTTGCTACAATTATTATCATCTCTACAAAATCCCTATCACCTGCTTGAGATTTTTTACTGTTTATGGACCAAGACAGAGACCTGAGATGGCAATTCATAAATTTACAAGACTTATGAATAATAATGAACTAATACCAATATATGGTGATGGAAGTAGCAGTAGAGATTATACTTATATTACCGACATATTGGATGGAATAAAATCTGCAATAAAAAAAGATTTAGGATTTGAAATTATAAATTTAGGTAGTTCAGATCCAATAAAACTACTGGATTTAGTAAATTTAATTCAAGAAAAGATGGAGAAAAAATCAAAGTTGAGTTTTTTACCTCCTCAATCAGGAGATGTTGAAAGAACGTATGCAGATGTTTCTAAAGCAGAAAAATTACTAGGGTACTCACCCAAGGTCAGTATTGAAGAAGGAATAGAAAAGTTTGTAAAATGGTATCTAAATCAAAAGGAATAAGATGGAAGAGCTAAAAAATAAATTAGTTAATTGGATAAGACAACAGGTTGAAATGGCTGGAACTGGTGGTGTGGTTTTTGGTTTAAGCGGAGGAATAGATTCATCAGTTACAGCTGTTCTTTGCAAGGAATCACTAAAAAATAGATGTCTTGCGTTAATTATGCCCTGCAATAGCATTAAAAAGGATATAAAAGACGCATATCTTATCATAAATAAGTTTTCTATCCCTTGCAAAGAAGTTGTTTTAGATGAAGTATATAATAATTTAATATCCATCTTACCCAAGATTGCTCTGGATAAAAAAAGTTACCAAATTGCAAAAGCAAACTTAAAGCCAAGACTAAGGATGTTAACTCTTTATTATTTTGCAAATAGCTTGAACTATTTAGTAGTTGGAACAGGTAATAGGAGTGAACTTGCAGTTGGATATTTTACAAAATATGGAGATGGGGGTGTAGATATACTTCCGCTTGGTAATCTCTTAAAATCACAGGTAAGAGAACTTGCAAAATATTTAAAAATTCCTAAAAAAATTATTGAAAAACCACCCTCAGGAGGCTTGTGGAAAGGACAAACTGATGAAGGTGAGATGGGAGTAACTTATAACCAAATAGATAAATATATAATCTCAGGAAGGATTGAGAAGTCTTTTAAAGAAAATATGGAAGAAATGATTATTAAATCTGTTCATAAGAGAAAAATACCTGCAATTCCAGATTTCTAATGATAATATTTAATAATATATCTAATAATAATTTTTATTAAAAACAAAAAAATTCTTAGGAGAAAAAGCTTGCAAATTTCAAAAAATTCAAAAATTGAAAGAAATGAAGAAAGAAATTTAGACTTATCAGTAGTAATTCCAGTCTATAATGAGGCAGACAATGTTGAAAGATTGTATAAGAGTTTGGAGGAGGTTTTATCAAAATTAGATAAAAGTTATGAGGTATTGCTTATTGATGATGGAAGTACAGATGGAACTACTGATAAATTGGCTGAAATTCATAAAAGAAATCCAAAATATAAAGTTATTCAGTTTCGAAGAAACTATGGTCAAACAGCAGCAATTTCAGCTGGATTTGATTATTCTGCAGGAAATGTAATTGTAACAATAGATGCTGACCTACAAAATGACCCGAAAGATATCCCTAAGATATTAGAAAAAATGGAAGAAGGATATGATGTTGTGAGTGGCTGGAGAAAAGACAGGAAAGACCCTTTTCTAACAAGAAAAGTTCCCTCTAAAATTGCGAATTGGCTTGTTTCTATTTTAGCAGGCATTCATCTTCACGATTATGGTTGTACTTTAAAAGCATACTCTAAAGATGTAGTAAAAAATGTACAACTTTATGGTGAAATGCACAGATATATTCCTGCATTAGCAAGTTGGATAGGTATAGATGTTACAGAAATCCCAGTTTCTCATCATAAAAGAAAATTCGGAAAATCAAAATATGGATTATCAAGAACACCGAGAGTTATTTTAGACCTTATTACATTAAAATTCTTACTTAGTTACTCAACAAGACCAATTCAAATTTTTGGGTCTTTAGGAATAATAACTGCATTTTTAGGATTTCTAATTGCACTTTTTTTATCATATGTAAAACTTGTACAGAAACAATCCATTGGAGATAGACCATTACTGCTATTAGCAGTTCTTCTTATCTTTTTAGGATTTCAGTTTATTTCTATGGGTCTTTTAGGAGAACTTGCTGTTAGAACATATCATGAAGCACAAAATAAGCCAATCTATTTTGTTAAAAAAATACTGGATTAGAAATGGAAAAAACCAGGAAAATATTTAATTTATTTAGAATCTACCTTAATTATATAAGAAGAAATAGTACCCTTTCCTATAAACCAACAAAACTCTGGATTGAAACTACTAATGTTTGCAATTTGAGATGCAGACTATGTCCCAATAAGGATATCCCAAAAGAACAAAAGGGATTTATGGACTGGAAACTTTTTAAAGATATAATTGATCAATCATGTGATTATCTTCATGATATATATCTTTTCCATAGAGGCGAATCACTTCTTCATCCTCAGATAGTAGATATGATTAAATATATAAATTCAAAAAATATAAAAACTGTTTTACACACAAACGCAACAGTTTTAAATAAAAATCTTTCAACAGAGCTCATTAATGCAAAGCTTGATTTCATTTCATTCTCTTTTGATGGTTATGATAAAGGGATGTATGAATCAAACAGAATTCCCGCTAAATATGAAAAAACCCTTTCAAAAATTATTGAACTTCTAAAATTAAAGAAAGAAATGAAAACAGATATTCCATACACAAGAATTCAAGTAATGGAATATACAAACGGATATGATAAGAAAAAAATAAAAGAACAGAAAAAGCTATTTCTTAAAAGCTTTGAAAGTCTTTCACTTGATGAATTTGTAGTAAGAATACCTCATAACTGGGGAGGTAGTATTTCATTATTAGAAAATGTAGATGAATTAAAAAAAATAGGCTTCAAATATGTACCATGTCCCTTTTTATGGTATTCATTAACAATATTTTATGATGGGAAAGTTGCTCCCTGTCCACAGGATTGGTTCGGAAAGATCTCAATTGGGGATGTTAAGAAGAATTCCTTAGTGGATATTTTTAATAGTGAAAAATTAATAAATCTTAGAGAAACGATCTCAAATGGTGAAATTAAAAATATGAGCCCCTGTAATACTTGTGATAGAGTTTGGAGAAAAACATTTTTAGGAGTCCCAACTGACTATCTTCTACCCTTCCTTAAATTGAGTTTAGAATAGAAAGATAACTTAAGTAAAAAACCATCTCACCTAAAGGAAAAATGAATAAGTAAAAGATAATGTTTAAAAAGTTAAAGATATCTAGTAATATATCAATCAAATAATTTATAAATTGTTAAGGAAAAAAATGTGAAAAAGTCAATTTTGGTAATTTATTTAGTTTTAGTATTAATTTCCATCTCCATTTATGCTTTATTTGATTATATACTTCCTTTTATAAATGTAACCTTATCACCCATTGCAAACAAATTAACGAAATGCATACTCCCTGTTGCTGTTGGCTTTTTTATTAGCTATTTTATTTTTAAATTAAAAAATCCAGAAATTAAAAGAACAAATTTTGATTTTAGAAGATTCGTAATTTTTGGTATTGTTCCATTAATTTCTTTAATCATATACCTGACTTCATTACATCTTATAATAAGTGAGAAGATTTTTAAAAATTTTGAAGTTTTATCAATTTCAATTAAATACATCTTTGATAAGTATGACTTATGGGGCTTGTGGTTAGGATTTGCTTTAGGTGCTTCCTTTAAAATTTCCAAGGATAAAAAGGCATAAGATAGATTGCTTTTAATTATTTTTTTAATTAGTAATTTAGAAAGGTTAATAGTTTAATAATTTTTTACCTAAAATAAGTTCAAAATTACAACTACAATCTAATAAAATATTTAAAAAATTTTTATATATAAAAATTTTAGTCTTCTATTATTTCATAAAGAAATGCTGGACCCCAATTTTTATCACTTGATGTAAAAATAACCCTTTTATTAGTACCATCGGGATTCATAATCATAATAGAGTAGTTTCCTCTTCCATCCTCTGTATGATAAACAATTAATTTACCATCAGGTGAAAACCATGGGTGTGAATCCTCCCTATTTGCATTTTTAGTAATATCTTTTATTCCTTCTCCATAGTAAGTCATAGTAAATATTTCTCTATGCTTATCATCGCCTCCCCCTTCATAAGAAACAAATGCTATAATATCCGCATTTGGGGAAATAACCGGCATCCTTTTTCTTCTATTATCTTGTGAAATTTTCCTACTATTTTGACCTTCATAATCCATAACATAAATATCCTCTCTTCCGGTAGGACCTGATTCATATATAATTTCATCAAAAAATGGATGAGCAGTTACATGCCAATCATTAACTGCTGCGTTAAAAGTTAATCTTTTTTCGTTACTTCCATCTGAATTCATTCTGTAAATTTCCCAGTTTCCATCTCTATTTGATTGAAAAAATATGTAATTTCCATCAGATGACCAAGAAGGATAAGCATCATCTGCAGAGTGAGTTGTTAGCTGTTTTTTATCTGTTCCATCAGGATTCATAATGAATATATCCCAATGTCCATTTACTTCTAAAGAATAAGCTATTAATTTTCCATCTGATGACGGAGCTGGATATCTATCATCCTGTTCATTGGCCATGAGTAAATCCAGTCCTGTCCCATCAAGTTTGATTCTATATAAATCCTCATCCCCATTCATATCTGATGTAAAAACTATCCATTTTTCTCCATATTTAACAGGTTTTACTGTGGGTTCTGTAGGTTCTTCAGTAGATTCCTCTGTAGGTTCTTCTGTAATTTGAGTAGTTGTTGGTTCTTCCTCTGTTTGCTTTTCTGTTTCTTCTTCAGTACCAATATGTATCCCAATACATCCACGACAAGAAACATTTGTTATAGTAAATATTAAAATTGCTAAACCTATAACAATGGTTAAAAATATTTTCTTAAGAATTCTAATAAAATTTATAATTTTTTCCATTATATTTTCACATCATCCTTATTCTTAGTTCCAAAATAGATTGGTGCCATCATTATAATTAAACAGCTAAGACCTAAAACTATTGTATAAATTAATGAAATAGTATGGAAACTAAAAGCAGCCAATGCTGCCACTTTTTCATTGAATACCTTTAGTAAAATTAGTGGATAAGCAAATGCAACTTCATATGTTCCAAAACCCATAAATGTATGAGTAGGAAGTAGTGCAGAGAACTCCGCAGCTGAAGTGCTTAAAAAAACTTTTAAAAAATTAAGGTCTTTATATGCATAACCATGAAATGCAACAACACTATGTAATAAAAAATAGTATGCTGTAAATTTTAATACTCTTATTACTAATGTTATTAAAAAAACATATGTATATACTCCCTGACTTCTTATCTCCACAATACTTTCATTTGTTAGATTTAGTTTCTCTCCTATTTTCTTTACAAACTTTTTCTCACCAATTCCAATCTTTTTAACTATCCAATTGTAAAAGGTCAAACCTAAATTTATTATTTTTGTTAAATTTAAAAGAACGATTATTAAAATAATAGTAATAACTACCACAATAAGCACTATATTTGCGGGTAGAAATGGAATATTAATTCCAACTAATAGTAGTGACAAAATAATAAGAGGTGTAATCGTTATAAAATCAAAAAACATCGCAACAATCATTGTTGACAGTCCAACTTCTATAGGAAATCTAAATCTCCTGTTTAAGAAATAAATGTGAGATAGTGCTCCCAACCTTGCTGGAACAGTCTCCTCAAGAAAAGCTCGAGCCCAAGTAAAAAGAAATAAATTAGAAATAATGGGACTTTGAGGTCCAATTAACAATTTCCAACGAATAGCTCTTACAAAGACACTTAAAGCAGATATTGAAAAAGAAATTAAAAGACTTTTGAGATAAATATTTGAAAAAGAATTAATTATGTCTTGAAATGTAACACCAGCAAATTTGAAAAGAATTATTAGTATCAGAAATGCTAAAACGAGCTCAATAAATCTAAATAATATTTTTTTAAAATTTATTTTATTTTTAACTTCTTTTTTTATATTTACTTTGTTTTTATTCTCTTCTTTTATATCTTCCATCGCTTAAATAAGCATTTTTTAATATTTTTTGCGGAATTTTTAATAAAACCTCCGAAATATTTCAATTATTCTATTATTAGACTCTTGATATAGATTAACAGTTCCCTTTTTAAATTTCAATTTTACAAAAAATTTTGAAATTTTATTAAAGATACAAAATTTTAGAAAATATAAGAGTTTAGATTATAATATATACATCTAAAAGTGTCTAATCTAAATTATTTTTTCAAACACAAACAAATGACAGCTTATAAAATATAAAAATGATTGATAAAAACAAGATAAACAGAAAAAGAATAATTAACTCACTTAAGTTAGTAGTTAGTTTGATACTTTTGACATATTTTATTGTATCTATTATTGCACCTGAATGGCCAACAATAATAGATTCTTTTAAAGATATTAACTACTTCTATCTTTTAATAGTAATTTTTATAACTTTTCCACTGATTTTAGTTAGCTGTCTTAAATGGCAGATATTACTGAAAAGCAAGAATCTAAATATTTCACTTTCCAGATTGACAGGGTTATATTTGGTAGGATATTTTTTCAATAATATAATACCTATTGGTTTTTTAGGAGGAGATTTTATTAGAATCTATGAAACTGCAAAGCAAACAAAAAATACACCAGATTCTTTTGCAGCAGTATTTATGGAAAGAATTATGGGAATAATTGCTTTAATAATGTTTGCAATCTTCTCAATATTTCTAAAATTTCAGCTTTTTTTAAAAAATCCAACAGTCCTTTTAATTATTATTTGTATAATTACAGCTTTAATTATTTTTATATGGATGATTTTTAATCCAAAAATATTAAATTTTATTAAGAATATTATAAAAATCAATCTCTTTAAAAAAATATTTACAAAGCTTGATGAATGGACAACTGCAATAAATAAATATAAATATGAAAAAAGAGCACTTTTTTACTCCTTTATTTACTCAATTATATATAACCTTTTAGCTATACTTAATGTTTATTTCTCATTTTTAACCTTCAACTATAAACCAAATTTTTTAGATGTTTTTATAATAGTTCCAATAATTCTATTAATTGTACTGTCTGCTCCTATAACATCTGCAGGATTGGGTTTATTTGAAAATGCAATTGTATATTTGTTCTCTTTAGTGGGGGTTTTGAGTTCTATTTCAGCATTAGTAGCGTTATTATTAAGAGCAAAAGTAATATTATTAGGGTTAATTGGTGGTATAATCTATTTTTTTATAAGAAGTGATAAGGAAAAAAATTTTATAAACAAAAATAAAAAATAATCATGTAAGTGGTCTATTTTTTATGATAAGTGATAGAATTTGAATAACCAAAAGATTATAAGTTTATAGACATTATTTAATAATAATGAGGTCAGGAGTATTATATGAACAATCTTAAAAAATACAAGGATTTATTTATTGGAAATGAAGATCTTTTTTATCTAATTAAATATGAAATTATCACTACTTTATTTGACCAAATTCCAAGTGCATTAGGACTTTTTTTAAGAAAAACCTTTTATCCGACACTTTTCAAAAGAGTTGGAAAAGGTACAATTTTTGGTAAGAATCTAATTTTAAGACATCCCCATAAAATTGAAATAGGAAAAAATGTGATTGTAAGTGATCATATTATTTTAGATGCTCAAGGTAAAGAAGACTCAAAAATAAGAATTGATGATAATTGTTTTATCTCTAATTTCTCCATAATTTCTGCAAGAAATGGCCAAATTGGGATTGGAAAAAATACAATAATTGGAAGTCATTGCAGAATTGCCACTTTTCAAAGGATAGAAATAGGACAAAATGTCTTAATTGCAGCTAAGAATTATATTGGGGGTGGAAACTATAAATTTGAAAGAACTGATATTCCAATTGCTCAACAAGGATTTGATTTAAGAGGTGGAGTTAAAATTGGAGATAATTCATGGATAGGAGCTGGATCAACTATTTTAGATGGAACAAAAATTGGGAGAGATTCAATTATAGCTGCTGGTTCAGTAGTAACAGAAGATGTACCAGAATACACTATTTATGGAGGAACACCAGCCAAATTAATAAGAAATAGAAAATAGAAGATTACAAAATTTATAGTTTTAAGAATAATTAAAATTTATGAAAGAAAATTCAAATTTAGATAAAAAGACAAAAAGCATAACACTTCTCGGTTCTTCCTCTGGAAGAAATGCTGGAGACGCTGCACTCCTGAACTCAATAATGTCAGATTTAAAGGAACTTGATCCAGATTTAAGATTTGAAATACCTACTATTAATCCATCATTTATTACGAAAAGCTTTAGTAAATATAATGCTAAACCGATTTCCATGCTCCCCTGGCATTTTAGTATAAAGATGCTTGGGTTTCCCACTTTTCTTTCTGTTGCAAGAACTGACATGATAATTATTTTTGATGCGATACTTTTTGATAGAGCTCTTTATAACCCACTATTTAATTTTCTCTCAACTTTATATTTTCTTATTCCATTTGCTAAAAGAAAGGGGAAAAAAATTGTTTATTACAATGTAGGAGTGGGACCAATTACTACTACTATTGGTAAGAAAATGTTAAAAAAGATATCTGAAATGACAGACTTAATAACTGTCAGAGACAGCCAATCTATTCAGATTCTAAAGAGTTTAAAAATACCAGAGTCTAAAATATTTCTAACTGCAGATGCTGCATTAAATAACACTCCTTGTACAAAAGGTCGTACTAAAAAAATATTGTCATTAGAAAAAATTAGGAGAGATAGACCATTTCTCGGATTTAATATAAATGCTTATGTTGATACTTGGGTTGAAACTGGAAGAGAACCTATTAATATTGAAAGTTTTTTAAGAGATATTGCATCAGTTTTAGATAAAGTCATAGAGGATTTAAATGTTAATGTAATATTTTTTGCAACTCAACATATGGATATCCCAATTATCTCAAGAGTTATAAATCTTATTAGAAATAAAGAAAGAGTTAATTTAATAACTAATAAGAGATATTCCAGTCAGGAGATAATGGGACTTCTCGGAGAAATTGAGCTTTTTATTGGCATGAGACTTCATTCACTTATTTTAGCAAGTGCTATGCATACACCTATTTTGGGTTTGGTTTATCAAGATAAAGTCAGAAATTATTTAAGAGAACTTAACTTAGAAGAACAAAGGCTCGAATTCTCAAATTTTAATGTTGAGAATCTTTTCAATATTACTAAAAAATCATGGTATGAAAGAGAAAAAATAAAAAAACATCTTTCAAAACAAATAGAGGAACTTAAGAAGAAAGCAAAAGAAACACCAAAGATGGTTATTGATTT
>Ga0180009_10007831_pt1 | contig 10791 bp, 13 predicted proteins | sample OS_PC_MetaG_FD_123537 | JGI IMG/M metagenome (GOLD analysis project Ga0180009, IMG submission 123537) | Groundwater microbial communities from the Aspo Hard Rock Laboratory (HRL) deep subsurface site, Sweden - OS_PC_MetaG | ecosystem: Environmental > Aquatic > Deep subsurface > Groundwater... | reverse complement strand
GGTTCTTAATCTGAGAACCGGCATCGTCTAATACCCTTACCAAGTGTGGCAACACAGAACTGTCGCTTGTTGTTCTGAGAGCCTCTAATGCTTGCAAGCGAGTATCGACTGACTTTTCTTGGAGAGATGCAACTAGTTCTGCAATGACTTGTTCTTTGCTAAACGTGTTTGCACAATACTTGCACACCAGTGCTTCTTTTCTTATCGGCTCAGCGCACTTTGGACATTTCTTGAGGAAAGAGGCGCCCGCAGGTGTTGCTGATTGCTTTATGGGAAGTCCTGCCGCAGCAATTAAACCCAAAACCCCGAAAAAGAAACCGCAAGCAAACCACGCCCCCGACGAGTGCCCCTTCTTTTCGGCTATATCCATTGAAAGAAAACCGCTGATGACAGCTTGTAGCACTAAGAGAACCCAAAAAAGAGTTTCCATTGATCTTTCCTTTCTGATCTATGCTTTGAGCGTAATGTGGCGTATAACGATGCGCGGGAAAAACGCCGTGCGAGCATTGTCGTAGGCGAAGAGCGAGCATGGGAGTTTTTCCCGAAGATGGGCGACGTTCGCGAAGCGAACGTGCTCTCGACCATCGAGGGCGTAGCCCGCGCATCGATGGACAACGCTCATGAGCGGAGCGAATGTTGTCCATCTAGTAGATTAACGAAACTCAATTGCGTATATCCACCCGAATATGGAGTGATAGACCCCGAATTATTCGGGGTCTATTTTCTTTATAGATAAAACTCACTCTTTTTTTTTATTTTCATCTAATTCCGTTTTAATTATACAAAATTATTATCAACTTAGCAATAACGAGTTTAATTCTCTTTCAACTCAAATCCCATTCCTCATTAAATGCCTTATTAAAATTTCGTGAACAATGTAACACGGCAAGTATTTGTACCGATTCATCGCTGGTAATTCTATAGACAATCCTGTAGTTTTGATAGATAACTTCTCTGAATCCATAATTTTCAAGCTCTGGAACGATACGACCACTACGAGGCATAATTTCAAGTTTTTCAGTAGCTTTGATAAGAGACCTTATAAATCGGCCAGCATATGTTTTAGAATCTCTCGCGATGTAATTGTAAATTCCTATCAAATGATTGTTTGCCTTTTCCGTCCATTTTATTTTTCCCATTGCTCAACTCGTTTAAGAAGTTCCTCCGTATTTAATAACCTTCCAGCTTCAGCATCTTTTACACCCTCTAGAACTTGAGCAACAAAGTTTATCTCATACATAATATCTTCCACTGAGCAACTGTCTGGAAGTCGTCTTATTATTTCTATCGTTGTTTCTTTAAGTGTATCCATATTTTTACCGTCTTTCTCATCTGATACCGTTTAATTATATTAAATTATTTTCATTTTCACAAAACCGTGTTTAATTCTCTTCAAAATTTACGTTCGGGTCGCTCGGTTTCGGGGGCGGAACTTTATAAACCCGGTCTGGTACAATCCACGCATTACTGTATCCCATATCAATAAGTGAGCGTAAACTTTGGTTTGCAATACTGCGTGAGTTATAGTCACCGACTCGGACTTTGTAATACGGCGCCTCATAAATTACATACACCCAATCGTTTGGCAGTTTCGCGGATGCTTCCGATTTTAACAGGTTGGCTTCGTCGATGTTAGTAGTCATGGAAAGTTGAATTCGAAATCCGGAAATGATTTCTGGTTCGACAGAATCTTTGGTATCGGGTTTGACAGGCGTCAGGTTATTTATTTCCTCATCGATATCATACTGTACTTCATCATCGTATGCACTGGGTTCGAAATCCTTCTCATACTTGTCTAACAATTCCTTCTTCTCTTCCTCGGGTGTTTTTTTAACCTCAGGCGCAAAAATGGCACATCCGACTATAAATGCAAATAACAGAACTATGGATATAACTACTCTATTCATTTTCTAATTTCTTTTTTTACATCAACCACCCAAGCGTCTTGATACTCCGGGAATTTTTTTACCAGTTGGTCACGATACTCTTTTGCCGATTCTTTTGTGCTGAAATCACCCACTAAAACCCGGTACAAACCCGTACCTTTATCGAATATATTATAAATGTCTTCGTTTAAACGGTTTTTTGCGGTGTAAGCAAATTGCAGGGAATTTTCTTCCTCTTTGAATGCCCCAAGTTGTATAGAAAAATTATCTGACGAGGTTTTTATCACCGGTTGATGTGCTGGTGGGGGCATCGGTCTTGGTTCTGATGCCATCTTCTGGTTGGTCTCAATCTTTACATCTAATGTATCTACTTTTATAGGTGTGTCGGGCGGTGGTGGTGGAGTCTCTTCTTTCACGATAGGAGTTTTTTCACCTTCTTGCAATTTTTCAGTCGATGCACATCCGATCCAAAGCATCACAATAAAAATAAAAAGTGCGTTGATAAAATATTTCATCATATAGACTCCTTTCGGTTTAGATTTAATACATTGAAGTGCTTCTCGTAGTTTCAACCTCACCGCTAACAATTTTTACGCTTGCGCTGGCGCCTATCCTGTCTGCACCGCTTGCAACCATTTGGAGCGCTTCTTCGCGCGTCCTTACGCCGCCCGAAGCTTTTACACCCATCGCGCTTCCCACCACCTTGCGCATAAGGGCAATGTCGCCCGCTGTGGCTCCACCTTTCGCAAAACCCGTGGACGTTTTTACAAAATCTGCTCCGGCACGCTTAGCCAATATGCACGCTTTTATTTTTTCTTCGTCGGTCAGTAGCGCAGTTTCTAAAATCACTTTCACTAAAACCCGATATCGTTTTGCAGCGCTTACTACCGCAAATATATCGTTCTCAACAAAATCATATTCGCCAGATTTTAACATACCGACGTTAATCACCATATCAACTTCTGTGGCGCCGTCACGAATTGTTTGCTCCGTCTCAAAAGCTTTTGCAGCGGTAGAAGTCGCTCCCAATGGAAAACCTATAACTGTACAAACCTTAACTGGAGTGTCTTTTAAAAATTTTGCACACCGCGAGACGTACGACGGGTTAATGCAAACGCTCGCGAAGGAGTACTTTTTTGCTTCTGCGCATAATTTATCGATTTCCTTAATCGTTGCATCCGGTTTGAGTAATGTGTGGTCTATCATTCTACCGAGCTCGTTCTCGATGCCACCTGCATCTTCTACACCCAGACTCGCCGATACACGGCAAGCGCCTTCATCAACAATATTTTTTACACCTGCTTTATTGTGAATTACGCATAAACCATCCGTACAAACTCCGTCTTTACAGGTAGGTTTTTCAGGAGAGTGTTCCTTCAAAACTAATTTGATTATTCTTTCTATCTCTGCTGTGTTCATCTTTAATTATGAATTTTTGAGAAACCGTTGTTTGTTAATGTCTAAATATATGAAAAAAAATGAAATAAACAACATCAATATTTTGAAAATAAGCCCTCGTTTAGTATATTAACGCTGAATTTAAATCCTTATTTTTTATCATAATCGGGCTTTTCGTAAATGAAATACAATAAACGTACTCACAATTGCGGTGAATTAAGAACAGAAAACATTGGTCAACGAGTAACTCTTAACGGTTGGGTGGATACACGTCGGGACTTGGGGGGTGTAATCTTCATAGACTTGCGAGATAGATACGGAAAAACTCAAATCGTTTTTAACCCTCAGCACAACGGTAAAACTCATGAAGCTGCTGGCGACTTACGAAGTGAATATGTAGTTTCTATAACAGGCATTGTAGAACAACGCCCTGATGGTACGGCAAATCCTAATCTCCCCACCGGCGAAATAGATGTTGCCGCTGGTGAATTAGTGGTATTAAGCAAAGCCGATACACCGCCTTTTGCTATCGAAGATGAAATCGAAGTCAATGAAGAACTGCGGTTAAAGTATCGCTACTTAGATTTACGAAGAGCTCCGATACAACAAAATTTAATTACGCGCCACAGAATGTATCAAGTTACCCGCAGCTATTTCGATGAATTAAATTTTATTGAAGTCGAAACTCCGATTTTGATGAAAAGCACACCCGAAGGTGCGCGAGATTATCTTGTGCCGAGTCGTGTGCATCACGGAAAGTTTTATGCGCTCCCGCAATCGCCGCAAACTTACAAACAGATTCTGATGGTAGCTGGCTTCGATAGATATTTTCAGATTGTAAAATGTTTCAGGGACGAAGACTTGCGCGCCGACCGACAGCCAGAATTCACACAAATCGATGTTGAGATGTCGTTCGTTGATGAGTCCGATATTTTTATGATGGTAGAAGGTTTAATGAATCGAATGTTCAAAGAAATTAAAGGGATAGAGATAAAAACCCCTTTCCTGACTTTGACACACAAAGAAGCTATGGAGACGTATGGTTCGGATAAGCCCGACACGAGATTCGGTTTAAAGTTTACGAATATAAATGATGTTGCTTCGAAGGTTGAATTTAAAGTCTTTAGTGAAACGATTAAAAAAGGGGGAGTTGTTGCCGGGTTTGTAGCGCCGGGTTGTGCCAGTTACACACGCAACCAACTTGATGTCTTAACAGACTTTGTAAAAAAATCAGGTGCGGGCGGATTGGTTTGGATGCGAGTAAATGAGAACGGCATCGAAACTCCCGTTGAAAAATTTTTAGGTAAAGAGATTTTAGAAACAATCCGGCAAAGAATGAATGCAAACGTGGGTGATTTGATTTTTCTCGTATCGGATGAATGGAGCAAGGCATACACAGTTTTAGGTGCATTGCGACTCGAAATGGCAAAGCGTCTGAATCTGATTGACGAGACGAAATTCAATCTGTTATGGGTAACGGAATTTCCTTTGCTTGAATATGTGCCGGCGGAAAAGCGATTCGTTGCAGTGCATCACCCGTTTACATCACCGATGATTGAAGATGTAGAGTTACTAGAATCAGATCCGCAAAAGGTAAGAGCACGCGCTTACGATTTGGTATTGAACGGAAATGAGATTGCAGGCGGAAGCATTCGCATTTACGACCGTGAATTACAGAGTAAGATGCTTAAGCTGCTTGGAATAGAAGAAGATGAGGCAAAGAAAAAATTTGGCTTCTTGCTCGAAGCATTCCGCTTCGGCGCACCACCGCACGGTGGAATCGCTTTCGGCTTCGATAGAATCTGCATGCTGTTAATGGGGGAAAAATCGATTCGGGATGTTATTGCATTCCCAAAAACAACAAGCGGTATGTCGTTGATGGACGAATCACCCTCGGAAGTCGATCCTGAGCAGTTAAAAGAGTTGCATATAAAAATTGTATGAAGAAGTTTTACAAAATTGGTGATCGTAAATAATCTATTATCTCTGCGTTCGGAGTTTATCCCGCCGAATGTCGGGACGCCTCTGCGGTTAATAATTTGAAACGCAGAGACGCAGAGGACGCAAAGGGGATATATGACAGAGAATGAAATATCGAAAAAAGTAATTGGAAGTGCGATTGAAGTTCATAAAGCTCTCGGTCCTGGATTACTTGAGAGTGCATATGAAGAATGTGTTGCAGCTGAATTTAGAGCGCAAGGGATTGAGTTTGAAAGACAAAAACCGATCCCGTTGGTATATCGCGACGTTAAATTAGATTGTGGTTACCGCCTTGATTTTCTTGTTGAAAATAAAGTAATCGTAGAACTTAAAGCAATCGAAATAGTACCAACAGTTGTATACGCTCAATTGTTAACCTATTTAAGGTTGCTCGATAAACGCTTAGAACTGATGATAAATTTCCATGTTGAGCAACTTAAATTAGGAATTAAAAGAGTTGTAAATAATCTATAATCTCTGCGCTCAGAGTTTATCCCGCCGAATGGCGGGACGCCTTTGCGATTAAGATTTTTAAACACAGAGACGCAGAGGACGCAAAGTACGCAAAGGCATATTTAATAAATTTTAAAACAAATCATTTAAGGAGAAATTATGGTCGGCATAGTAGGTTACGGCGCATACCTCCCAAGGTATCGCATTAAAGCTGAGGTGATAGCAAAACAGTGGGGTTCGGATCCTGTTGCTATCGTTCGAGGATTACAATTAAACGAAAAAACAGTCCCCGGTATGGACGAGGACACAATAACAATTTCTGTCGAAGCTGCCAAGAACGCTGTTCGTCGTGCGCAAATCAATCCGCAAGAAATCGGCGCGGTTTACATCGGCTCGGAATCGCATCCGTATGCAGTGAAACCGAGCGGAACTATTTTAATCGATGCGCTCGGTATTGGTCCTGATGTTCACGTGGCAAGTTATGAGTTTGCTTGCAAAGCAGGAAGCGAGGCAATGTTCGTTGCATACAGTCTCGTAAAAGCAGGAGAAATGAAATACGCAATGGGCATCGGCGCCGATACATCGCAAGGCGCACCGGGAGATGCGCTTGAATATTCAGCTTCTGCTGGCGGCGCGGCATTCATTATGGGTAAAGAAAAGGTTGTGGCGGAAATTCTTTTCACACATTCCTACACTTCCGATACGCCTGATTTCTGGCGGCGTGAAGGCGAATACTATCCACGACACGGCGGAAGATTCACGGGCGAACCGGCATACTTCAGACACATAATAGGTGCCGGAATAGCTTTGTTAGAAAAATCTAAAATATCACCAAAAGATTTTAAGTATGCCGTCTTCCATATGCCGAACGGTAAATTCCCGATGGAAGTCGGAAAGCGACTCGGCTTTACGAAAGAACAAATCGAAACCGGATGGCTTGTGCCGTATATGGGAAACACTTATTCCGGCTCATCGCCCACAGGATTGGCTGCAATTCTTGATGTCGCCAAACCCGGCGATTTAATTTTTATGGTGTCGTTCGGTTCTGGCGCCGGCAGCGATGGTTTTATTTTCCGCGTTACAGATGAGATAACAAAAGTCCAAGACCGCGCGGTTAAGACACGCGAGTTATTAGACAACAATAAAATTTATTTGAACTACGGCGAGTATGCGAAGTTCCGTAGAAAAATTAAACTAAACGAATAAGGAGGACCGGACTATGAGAGACGTATTTGTAATAGGCGCAGGAATGACGAAGTTCGGCGAACTTTGGGAAAAATCAATCAAGGATATTTTTGTGGAAGCAGGATTGAAAGCAATCGAAGATGCAGGTGTCGGGTACATAGATTCTCTTTATGTAGGCGCAATGTCTTCAGGGTTGTTTGTCGGACAGGAACATTTAGGCGCGGTGATGGCTGATTACCTTGGTGTAAATCCGGTTCCGGCTACACGAGTTGAATCGGCTTGCGCATCGGGCGGAGTTTCGTTCCGTCAAGCTTATCTCGAAGTTGCATCGGGTGCAAGTGATATCGTGCTTGCCGGAGGCGTTGAGAAGATGACCGACGGTGCAGACGTAACCGATGCTCTTGCAACGGCGGCAGACCAAGAATACGAAGTATATCACGGAGTAACTTTCCCCGGTTTGTATGCAATGATTGCAAAAGCTCATATGCATCAGTATGGAACTACGCGTCAGCAGCTCGCAGCAGTTGCGGTGAAGAATCATCGCAACGGAGCAAAAAATCCGAATGCTCAGTTCCGTTTTGAAGTAACTCTTGAACAAGTTCTGAACTCAACACGTGTTGCGGACCCCCTCGGGCTGCTCGATTGTTCACCCGTGAGTGATGGCGGCGCTGCGGTAATTCTCGTCTCCGCTGAAGTTGCAAGAAATTTAAAGAAGCCGCTCATTCGCGTAATTGCATCATCACAAGCATCCGATACAATTGCGCTTCACAGCCGACCAAGCTTCACGACAATCGGTTCCGTTGTGAAAGCAGCAGAGAAAGCATATAAAATGGCGGGTATAAAACCGACCGATGTCAATCTTTGTGAAGTTCACGATTGCTTCACGATTGCAGAAATTGTTGTATCTGAAGATTTAGGTTTCTTCGAGAAAGGCAAAGGTGGCGAGGCTGTTGAGAAAGGATTGACTGCACTTGAGGGCGGAAAGATGCCAATTAACACAAGCGGTGGATTGAAATCGAAAGGTCATCCCGTTGGCGCTACTGGAATTGCGCAAATAATCGAGGTGTATGAACAGCTTAGTGGAAAAGCGGGAGCGCGTCAAGTTAAGAATGCCCGAATTGGTATGGCTCAGAATATGGGCGGTTCGGGAGCAAGTTGTGTAATACATATATTGGAGGTCAAATGATTACGGCAAGATATCATCGCGAGGTTCCGCAAAGGTTCCGACTCGAAGCAAACAAATGCGTAAGTTGCGGACATATTAATTTCCCGCCGCGACTTGTTTGTCCGAAATGTAAAGGACAGAAGTTCGATAACGTCGTTTTAAAAGATGAAGGTAAGTTATTAACTTACACAATCCTGCGCGTTGCGGCTGATAGGTTTTCTAAAGAGACTCCTATCGCTGTTGGCATTGTCGAATTGGAAGATGGAGTAAAAATCACCACCCAAATTGCAGACGTCGATGTCGATACATTACAAATTGGGCAGAAGGTGAAGCTTGTGCTCCGTAAAATCCAAGAAGACGGCAAAGCCGGGATTTTGTGTTACGGGTATAAGGCGGTAGTAATATAAGTAAATCAAAACCTCCTGAAGATTTGTGAAAGGATTTTTAGGAGGTTCAAACTACTTTAAAAGAATTTGACTTTAAATATTTGGAAGATGGAAAAACTGTAATAAATAGAATGCAAAGAAAAATTTTTATGGTAACTCAGTCAATCGATACAAATCCCGAAGTTGAAAGAATTCTCATCTCACTTCTTCGAAAAATGTCTATTTCAATGAAATTTAATCAAATACAGTCTTTTACTGCATCAATGATAAAACTTTCCCGGAGAGCAATCTCACGTGCAAACCCAAATTTAAGCGAACAAGAAAAGGATATACTTTTTGTTAAATACCATTACGGCAATGAAATGGCTGATAGGCTTCAAACATTCTTAAAACAAAGTAATTTATGAAAAAAAATGAAATCCAAGATGCTTTAGAACCAGTAGTAAAAGCATTTGAAGATTTAGGGATATTGTATTATATCAGTGGCTCAGTAGCAAGTTCAGTTTATGGAATTGCGCGTGCAACAATGGATATTGATTTAGTATCTGATTGTAGGCAAAACCAAGTAAACTTGCTAGTCAAAAAATTAAAAACAAATTACTTTATAGATGAAAATATGATTTCAGATGCAATAAAAAATAATTCATCATTCAATCTTATTCACCTTGATACGATGTTAAAAATTGATGTGTTTATTCTGAAAGAAAGATCGTTTCAAAAAATGGCATTCGAGAGAAAACGAAAAGATAGTATTTCGGACGAACCAGATTCAGTTAAAGTATATTTTTGTTCAGCTGAAGATATTATTCTTAGCAAATTAGAATGGTATAAGTCAGGTGGTTGTGTATCTGAACGTCAATGGAAAGATGTTGTAGGAGTAATAAAAGTTCAAGGTGATTTGTTAGATAAAGCATATCTTTGGTATTGGTCTAAAGATTTGGGAGTTGATGATTTATTGGAGAAGGCATTATTAGAAGGAAGAGTCTAAAAAATTTACACATAACCACCAAATCAACCCGCCCGCCTCTTCGATGCGGTCATTTTGATTTGCAAATAGTTGCGTTGACAAAAGTAAGTTGCTCTTTAAAGTGTGTTTGACAAAACGAAGTTATTAATAAATTATTGGCGTTGGCTTTTCAGTGCTGCATTGTTGCCCGCCTACCTAAAACTACGGCGGGTAAATTCTGGGCGGCGGGCTTGTCCTGAGCTTGTCCCGAGTTTATCGAGGGGCGCAGTCGAAGGATCAGTTGCAACGCCGTTAGGTGGCATAATTAAGTTATCTACTACAATTATGAAATTAAAAATTCTAATACTTGCGCAGTTCATTTTTACTTCTTTTTTGTTTTGCCAAAACCATAATCCTTTCATTGAAGACTTAATGAATCAAGCTAATTTAGATTCTTTAGTCTCTTTCGTTCGTATTCTTTCTGGTGAAGATTCTGTTATGATATCTGATACCACAGTATTAATCTCACATAGAATAAGCTACTTGGGAAATGATTTGGCTGCTGATTATATAAAGCAAAAATTAGAAAGCTATGAATTGGAAACATACGATCAAAGATATAGTGAATTTGGTAGAAATATCTATTCAATACAAAGAGGTACGGCTTTCCCTGATATATATTTTATTTATTGTGCTCATTATGATGCAGTAACGGAACATTGTGCTGATGATAACGCCAGTGGGGTTGCTGGAGTTTTAGAAGCTGCTAGAATACTTTCGAATTATCAATTCGATTACACAATAATTTATGCTCTATGGGACGAGGAAGAATACGGTGGAATTGGAAGTAGATATTTTGCTGCTAGTGCTAATTCAAATAATATGGACATTCAAGGAGTCCTCAATTTTGAAATGGGTGGTTGGGACAGCAATAACGACGGATTAATGGATATCCATACACGAAATATTGCTAATTCTGTCTCCTTAGCTACCCTTCTTATGACAATTGATTCTTTATATAATCTACCTCTTGATCCTGTAGTTTACAATCCCGGTACCCATAAAAGTGATCATTCATCCTTTTGGTTATTCAATTACAGTGCAATTGAATTTTGTCAAGCTTATTGGGGCGGAGATTATAATCCATATTACCATAGTAGCGATGACCGAATTGATAAATTTAATTTAACTTATTTTTATAATATAGCTAAATTGGGAATTGGTGCAATTGCCACATTGGCCTTTGAAAATCCCATTGTATCAGTTAAAGATAATAACACCAGTCTTCCAAATGTTATTTATATCAATAACTATCCAAATCCATTTAATAATTCAACAACTATATATTATGAAATACCTGAAGATGATTATATATCTTTAACGCTATACAAT
>Ga0180009_10007830_pt1 | contig 10791 bp, 5 predicted proteins | sample OS_PC_MetaG_FD_123537 | JGI IMG/M metagenome (GOLD analysis project Ga0180009, IMG submission 123537) | Groundwater microbial communities from the Aspo Hard Rock Laboratory (HRL) deep subsurface site, Sweden - OS_PC_MetaG | ecosystem: Environmental > Aquatic > Deep subsurface > Groundwater... | reverse complement strand
CCGCATCCGCGAGCGCTGAAACGCTATCACTGCCGTATTGTGCAGGCGAACGGCCGCTCGGTGCCGATGGACGAAGTGTTTCCCCCGGTCGAGGCGATGGAGAAAAGCCGGGTGGAGGGCGTCGCGTAACCCACTTCGTTCAACGGTGTTCCTCGACGGCCGCGTCGATCAGGGCCTTGTTGAACAGGTTGAGGGCTTTCAAGCGGTCGGCGTGGCCGATGATCAAGGTTGGATCGCCGGTCGAGACGACGGCGATGCGCGCCGTGCCGGTGCGGTCGAATTCGCGCAGAGCGCGTTCCAGAGTATCGGTCGGCATCAGCCAAGGGGATTCGCCGTCGTCGAGATGTACGGGTTCGGCTTCCGGGTCGACCGGGGTCATGAAGGCGTCGACCTGCAGGCGCCGCTGGATCGATTTGTGGGGGCCTTCCTGAAGGAACAGGCCGCGCCGTCCGAGCTGCCAATAGAACAGCGAATGGCCGAGGAACGCCTGGGTGACGCCCACGGCAATCGAGACGGTGAGCAATAGTGCAATCGTCATCGTATAGCCGCCGGTCAACTCGAACACGATCAGCGTTGTCGATAGCGGCGCACCGAGCACGCTTGCTGCGACGGCACCCATACCGAGGATCGCATAGAGACCCTGGCTGGAACCTATCTCGGGGAACACCGACGTTGCGATCAGCCCGAAGGCGGAGCCGGTCATCGCGCCGAGATAGAGGGACGGCGAGAAGATGCCTCCGGCAAAGCGGCTGGCAAGTGAAATGGCGGTGGCGGCGGTCTTGGCGACGATCAAGGACAGCAGCAGGACCAGCGGCAGCTCGCGTTGCAGGGCATCGTTGGTGGCTTCATAGCCGACGCCAAGAACCTGCGGCAGGAAGACGGCGATCGATCCGACGGCCAGTCCGCCCAGTCCGGTGCGCAGCCACAACGGCATTTCGAACCGCCAGTAGATCCGGTCGGTCGCCATCAGGGCGACTTCGAAGATGATCGCCACCGCGGCGCAGGTCAGCCCGAGCAGGGCAAAGGCGGGAAACTCCCAATAGGACGTTATGGAGTAGTCCGGGATGAGGAATGTCGTCTCGTCGCCGAAATGGATGCGCGAGATTACGGCGGCGGCGACACTGGCGATGACAGTCGGGACGAGCGCGCGGAAGGCATAGTGGGTGAGGATCACTTCGTGGGCGAAGAGGACTCCGGCAATCGGTGCATTGAACGAGGCTGAGACGGCTGCGGCCACGCCACAGGCCAGGAGTGTCCGCCGTGCACCTGGCGAGAGCTTGAAACGCTCTTCCATGAAGGCTGCGATGGTTGCGCCGAGATGCACGATCGGGCCTTCGCGGCCGACGCTGGCGCCGGAACCGATGGAGATCGCCGCCAGCAGGGCGCTGAACAGACCGACCTTGGGATCGATGTGGGAGTTGTGCAATGCGCGGGCCTCGATGACGTCGGCAACGCCATGGGCGCGGCGGCCGGGCATGAAGCGCTGCAACAGGAAGCCGACTATGACGCCGCCGATTGCCGGTGCGGCCAGTACAACCCAGAACGGTGTGGCCGCGGCGGCCGTCGCAACTCTTTCGCTGGCGGTTCCGAGCCACGGCAATTGCGCAATGCTGATGAGCCAGCGGAAGGCAATCGCGGCGTAGGCGACCAGAATGCTGATGGCCAGTGCCAGCGCCCACACGATCATTTGCCGGTCGGACATAAAATCACGAAGGTTGACGCCGAATTTTGCGTCGAGGAGCTCTTTGGCCTGGACGTGGAGCGCGCTGATGCGGGCGGCAAGTTTGCCGGCGTTTGAACTGCCGGCGTGCCGGCTGTCCTTGCCGGCGTCTTCATCCGTTCGCGGAGTGTTCTTGTTTTCCTGTTGCATGCCCCCTGCCTGACATGTCGTGAGCAGCCTTGCACTTCCTCATCGCTGGGAAGTTTCGCGAGGCAGACAAATCCTTGTTAATACGTAGTGTTAGGACCTTCGCTGGCCGTTTCCCGAGCGTCTCCCGTCAGCGCTGGCTTAGTTGTTTGTTTGTTTGTGTTCTCGATTCACAATCGTCTGTCGACCTTCCTCCGAAATCAGATGTCCGGTCCAGAACACTAGCATATCTGGCGGAACAGGGTTACGCAGTTGCAACAATAAGGCTGTCCCAATCCCGGCTTGGTTGTGCGATAAGTGAACTTGCCTGGCATGTCCTCGACGGAGTTCAGCCGGGCCGGGAGGGGGACCGGCAGACGTCGTCGCGGACGGGACTGGTTGGCGGCGAACAGCGAGGCTTGTGCGGCATGGCTGCTGCACGTGGGCTGCTGCACGTGGGCTGCTGCACGTGGGCTGCAGGATGTATTGCCGTTCCTGGCCGTGGTGATGACTGGAGGCGGAGTTGAACACATTCCTGATGTGGCTCGGTGGCCTGCTGATCGCGATTTTCGCGCTCTTGTTTGCGGGTCCATATTTCGTCGACTGGAACAGCTACCGGGGCGTATTCGAGGAAGAAGCATCGCGCATTCTGGGGCGTCGGGTTCGTGTCGGCGGCAGCGTCAATGTGCGGCTGCTGCCTGCTCCATATCTGCTTTTTGAAGACCTGCGGATTTCGGACACGACCGGAATTGCCGGGGCTGCGTTGTTCAAGACGGACAGTTTCAAGATGTGGCTGGCCGTGCCGCCACTGTTGAATGGCGCCTTCGAAGCCAACAAGATCGAGTTGCAGCATCCGGTATTGGCCTTGGCGGCGGATCTGGAAGGGCGGGGAAATTGGCGGACGCTGCTCGATGTCAAGTCGATGCCATTCGTTCCGACCGGCGTGAAACTCGATTCGGTGCTGATCGAGGATGGAACCATCTCGTACAGCATCGAGGGCGGCGGGGTGCTTACGCGCGTCGAGAACATCAGCGGTGAGCTGACGGCGCAGGCTCTGGCTGGGCCATATTCATTCAGAGGCAGCGCAGTCGTCGGCGGCAACAAGAGCGACTTGCGGCTGGTGACGACCAAAGCAAGTGCGGATGGTTCATTCAGGATCAACGCGCAGTTGAGCGGCGGGAAGAGGGCAGACGACCATAAGTTCGACGGCTACGTGCGGGATCTTTGGGAAATGCCGTCGGTGACCGGGCAATTGGTGTCGAAGACCAGACTGGCGCATCCGACGACCGCGGAGGGGACACCACTTGTCGCGGAAGTGCGCGCGGAGATCGTGGCGAAAGGCCAGTCGCTTGATTTCAACGGGCTGAGCGTTTCGTTCAACGATTTTGCGCAACCACAAATCATCACAGGCTCGATGAAGGCAGTCTGGTCGCGACGTCATCTCGTCGAACTCGTGCTTTCCTCACGCTGGCTCGATGTCGATTTGATGTCGGGCTCGCTGAGCGGTTCGGTGGCGCAGCCGGCCCCAAATGACGATACCGGCGCGCCAAGCACGGCTGCACCGGCAATTGCGGCAGCGCCGCTGCCGACGGCGCGCGGCCTCATCGCGCGGCTGCTCGATGTGTTTCCGGACAATACCGATGTAAGGGCGCGGCTCGACGTCGACCAGGTCAACCTCGGCGGCGACCGGGTCGGCGGGCTGGTCGTGGCCATGGAACGGGCGGGCGGTCCCTTGAAGCTGCAAACGCTACGGGCAATTCTGCCGGGCGGAGCGCGGCTCAATTTTTCCGGGTTCGTCGAGGTGATCGAGGGGGATCCGGTGTTTGATGGAGACCTTTTCATCGGTGGCGTCAGTGCCGAGAAGATCATCCGCTGGGCGATCGGATCGGATGATGCGGAATCGCTGATCAGCGATGGACCGTTTTCCGTCAGCGGACGCATGCAGCTGGGTTCGAACCGGGTGATGCTGAAGTCGGCGGTGGCGGAGTTCTCAGGCGTGCCGATTCGAGGCGGGATGGTCTGGGACGATGGGCAAAAATCGGTCGATCTCGAAGTCGAGGGCTACGAAATCGATACGCGCTGGTTTGGCCTCGGCAGGCTCGAGATGCCGGCACTGGCCGAACTTCTCGCGGCATCGGGCAAGTCTTCAGACGGTGACGGCGGAGTCGAACCAGGAGCCCACAAGAGGGGAGTCGCCGACTGGATCGTCGGGCTGGGGCGGGATTTGAATCTGGATGTCAGCGCCGGCCGCCTTACGGACGGTACAACGACACTTGGCAATGTCGAGGCGCGGCTCAAAGTCAGTGGGGCGCGGGTCGATATTGAGCGGCTGAAACTGGTGACCGAAGACGGACTCAGCGCTCGGGTCAGTGGTTCCCTCGACGGAATCGGCGAGGCGCCGAAGGGTTCCGTCGACTATCTCATCTCTGCCGACGACCAGGCGGCTGCCTGGAAAATCGCGGACCTATGGGCGGGTCGGGCAGCGGCACCTGCCGACCGCGACCGGTTTGCGGCGTTTGCGCCGATCCGGGTGGCAGGCCGTGGTGATTTCGGTATGCGCATGGCTTCGGCGGCGGACTTCACTTTCGATGGTACCGCCGGTGGCGGGCGCGTGGCTGGGCAGTTGATGCTTGACGGCGGCGTCGGTAATTGGCGCGGGGCGCCCGTTGACCTTCTGGTGCGTTCACAGGCCGCCGACACAGGCCAATTGTTTGCAGGTCTCTCCGGTGGACGATTGGCTTCGGCTTCCGGTCGGGAGGCCGATGCCGGCGATCTTCTGCTGAAGGTCGACGGAGTTCCCGGGTCGCGCCTTCTCACCATGATAACGTTCGATAGCCCGCGTGTCTCGCTGGTGTTCGAGGGCAACACCGAGATTGGTGCGGAGGGTCTGTCGTCGCTGTCGGGAGAGCTGCAGCTGAGAGATGGCGATATCCGGAAACTCCTACGGCTTTCGGGTCTCAACGTGCCAGGTGGGCTCGGGGCGCTCAGCTATGATGGCCTGGCAGATGTCGAGTGGACGCCGGAGCGTATTGCCATAACGCCGCGGGACGTCAATCTCAGCGGCGCGCGGGTTGGTGGCAGGATCGTGCTGAAGTCCAGTGATGACGGCCAGCGCAAAATCGAGGGCAGGCTCAATTCCGACACGGGAAGTCTGCCGCGGATTTTGTCTGCATTGCTTTCCGAGCCGGATACCAAGGTGGAGCCGGTTCAGGTTGCGCGTGTGGAGCCTGCCATCGAAGGGGCCGGTGAAGCAGCCGCTCTTTCCGACGGCTCGGCGGGTGAGCAGCCATCGCAAGTCTTTGCCGATCGCCCGTTCGAACTTTCAGTCCTGGAAGGTGTGGAGGGGGGCATAGAGTTCAGCGCCGGAGGGCTCGACATCGGTGCTGGCATGGCGGTTGCCGGGGCGACGGGCACATTGCGCGCCAGCAACGGGAAACTGTCGCTCGAGTTCGCCGGGAAGCAGCCGATCGGAGGCACTCTGAAGGCGACCCTGGAAGTTACCAAGGCGGCAGCCGGTGCCGTGGGACGAGGCAGCCTGGAAATTTCGAACGCAAAGTTGGCGGCGCTGCCGGTTTCGCCGGCGGCCGGTGCCGCGGCGGGCAGTTTCGGTTCAGGTCGTGCCGGGTTGAAAGTCAATTTCGAAGGCGCCGGACTAAGCCCGCGCAGCATGATAACGGTGATGACGGGCAAGGGCCTTCTAAAGCTGGAGGAGGCTTCACTCACCGGGCTTGCTCCAGATGGAATTCGCGATGCGGCTGAAGCGACCCTGACTGCGGAAGACTTCTCGACAGACGATTTGAAGGCCCGGCTTGCTGCAGTGATCGGCAGCGGCCAGATTCCGGTTGGAAACCGGGAACTCGAAATCAGCGTCGCCGACGGGGCCGTGCAGGTCGCGGCTTTGGACGTTCAACAGGACGGCGGGCAGACGCGCGTACTGGGTACATTCGATCTGCGCAGTTTTGTCTTCGACAGCGAATGGCGGGTGGTTGCGGATTATCCGGAAGCAGGGCGGCCATGGCCGCCGGTGGTCGTGACCAAGGTCGGAGCGCTGCAGAAACTCGGCGCAATCGACGCACGCCTCACGACGGACGCGCTGGTGAGGGAACTGGCGGTTCGCAAGATGGAGCGCAACGTGCAGGAACTGGAGCGGCTCCGTCGGCTCGATGAGGAGGCCGCCGCAAAGCAGCGTGAGCGGGAACTTCAACTTGAATTGGAAAGCCAGCGGATCGAACAGGAGCGGGCTGCTGCTGCTGCTGCGGCTCGGTTGAATGGGCTGGAACTGGAGAAGCCGCCCGCGCCACTGCCAGACGGGTGGTCGGCCAAGCCCAAGCCGGAACCTGAAGGCGGGGCAGCCCTGTCGCCGCAAGGCGGCGGCGCTGCGGGTGGTCCGGCGTCAGCGGCTGGCGCCGAAGGCGGGGCGGTTTCGGAGGCGGCACAGGCACCGGCGGCTGTTCCCGACAACAAGCGCGTGCGGAGAAAGACGCGGCGGAAACCGAAGCCGAAGCCGAATCTGCCAACGCAGATTTTCGGGTTCTAGAGAAGGTCTGATCACGTCGAGGCACCGCGTTGCAGGGTGACGGACCGGAATAGATGCGATTGCCGCCTGCGGGAAGGGCGCACCTCAATCCGGATTCGCCTTGCGCCGGTAATGGTCGAGTATGAAAACCCTGATGGCCCCTGAAAGTCCGGAGGCTGCCGCATTGCGCTTGGCGTCTATTTCGCCGACGAGGCCGGCAAGCGTTTTTCCTTCGCTCTGGGCGATTTCGCGAAGGGCCTGCCAGAACGACTCCTCCAACGACAGCGACGTGCGGTGGCCGCGGATCTGAAACGATCGCTTCATTGGACGGCTCATTGCGGCGTTCCCGGCCCGCCGTCTTCAGAGGGTGCGGGCGGCGCGGTTGGATCGATCCTTGCGCCGTCGAGTTCGCGTTGCAGTTTCGAACTGGCGTGTTCGGATGTGCGGCGCTCGGTTTTCGAGCGTCCGAATTCCGCACGGTTTTGAGCGGCCCTTGCAGCCTTGTCGCTGCGGGCCTTGGCCCTTCGGGCTTGGCGGAGATTGATGATTTCTGCGGTCATTTCAGAGATCTGCGTCGTAGGGATTGCGTGAACATGTTCCTTTGATGTCCTGAGCCCAAGCTGCCGGTGAGCATCAAAGCCAACCCTTCCTTTTGAAATACACGAATGGAACGATCGCCGAAACGACCATCGCCGAAACCGCGATCGGGTAACCCCAGGTCATGTCGAGTTCGGGCATGTGGCGAAAGTTCATGCCGTAGATGCTGGCGATCAGTGTCGGCGGCATCAGCATGACGGCGACGACCGAGAACAGCTTGATGATCTGGTTCTGCTCGATGGAAACGAGCCCGATCGTTGCGTCCATCAGGAACGTCAGGCGACCGGAGAGGTAATCGACGTGGGCGGACAGCGAAATGACGTCCTGCTGGATCGTCCTGATGCGCTGGCGCATACTGCCATCGAGAGCGGAGTTCTGGGCGAAGTTGCTGAAGTAGGTGAGCAGGCGGCTCTGGGTGACGAGGCTTTCGCGGGTGCGCGACGTCAGGACGTTGATCTTGCCGATCTCCTTCAGAGCTACCGAATAGCGCCGGGCGCGAGAATATTCGTGCCCCTTCATCTCGAAGATCTGCTTGCTGGTGGTTTCGGTGCGGTTCTGGAGGAGTTCGATCAGGTCGGCTTCGCGTTCGACGATAGTTTCGAGGAGGCCGATGATGATCGCTTCGGGCGAGCGGCATGGTATGTCGCCGGTGGTCGCCTGTCTGGAAAAATTCTGAAAGGCGCGGGGGGAAGCGAACCGGATCGTGATTGCGGTGTCCTTCATGAGGACAAAGGTTACTTCACCGGTTTGCGGGTCGGAGGTGTCGACGCGATAGACGAGCATGGTCGTCATGAAGTGAGCCTGACCCTCCTGATAGAGGCGGCTTGAGACTTCGATTTCCTGCATCTCGTCACGCGAAGGGAGATTGATGCCGAACTCGGATTCAATTTCTGCGATCTCCGCCAGGGTCGGTTCCTGGAGGTCGATCCAAACGGGAGGGCGCGCCGCACCGCCAGTGGCTGGCGCGGTATCGGCGAGGAGGCGTTCGTTGTCAAAGGCGTAGCGGGTGATCATCGCGTCGGGCCCGTTTCCAATCTCGTTGTTTCCCGGCTGGGAAGATTTCTGACTTTTAGCCGGTTTCTCACCCCAAGTCTGCGCATGCGGACGGCCATCGTGGCGCAGGCCGGGCGGGCTGAAGCAGACCTGTTCGGCAGCCGACCCTATTGCTTTCGGGACCGCTGGTATATTGCATGCCATCGGAGCGACGCGGCTTTCCTTGGGGCCCGATGACCATGTGCCGACGTGACTTGCCGCCTCTCGGGGGATTGCCGGTCCGCTTCGGCTCGAAAGGTCCGGTGCGCCAACCGGTGCGGTGCGCTCTGCTCAAGTCGTGTCTCGCAATTCCGGCCGGCAAGGGGATTTCCGGAAAAAAGCAACGCGTGTCGAAACGCCGAGGGGTGCTTTGTGTTTTCCCTCGACAAGCGACGATGTTCCTTGACGCGGCGGAGTACGTCGCGTTGACTGCCTGACGATAATCAGTGCCTGCCGACCTTGCAAAGAGCCTCAGGCCCGCGGTCAATATTGGCCGCCGGCACCGAGGGCGAGCAGGCGCAATCAAACAAAAAAGTCTGCCCCAGGAGGAGAGCCCATGAATACCCAACCGAAAAGCAAGGAATTCTTCGGTGGTTGTCCGCATGACTGTCCGGATACTTGCTCGATGCTGTTCGAAGTGGAGGATGGGAAGCTCAAGGGTGTGCGCGGCAATCCCGACCATCCGATGACCCGGGGCGGGCTTTGCGTAAAGCTGAAGGACTACGAGGCCCGGCATTATCATCCCGACCGCGTGCTCTATCCTCTGAGCCGTACCGGGCCGAAGGGCTCAAAGCAGTTCGAACGGATCAGCTGGGATGAGGCGCTCGAGGAAATCGTGACGCGCTGGAAGGCGATAATCGCCGAGCATGGCCCGCAGGCGATCGCGCCCTACAGCTATCTGGGTCACCAGGGGCTGGTGCATGGCCTCAACGGCGGTGACGCCTTCTTCAACAGACTCGGCGCGACCGTGATGGAGCGCACATTCTGCGGCGAAGGTTCCTGCACCGCATGGCTGCTGACTGTCGGGCCGACCGCTGGCGTCGATCCGGAAAGCTATATCCACTCCAAGTATATCGTGATCTGGGCGTGCAACTCGGTGTCGACCAACCTGCACCATTGGGCAATCGTCAAGGAAGCGCAGAAGGCCGGCGCCAAGGTCGTCGTGATCGACGCCTACCGGTCGCGGACGGCGAAGGAAGCCGACTGGCACATCTGCCCGAAGCCCGGCACCGACGGCGCGCTGGCGATGGCGCTGATCAATTCGATTATCGAGCAGGGACTGGTCGATCAGGACTACGTCGACAACTACACGTCCGGTTTCGATGCTCTCAAGGAGCGGGCGTCAACGCGGACGCCTGAGTGGGCTTGCGAGATCACCGGAATTCCGGCCGACGACATCCGCAAGCTGGCGCGCGAGTTGGCGACCGAACAGCCGGCGGCGATCCGGATCGGGGTTGCGCTCGAGCGCCATCACGGCGGCGGGCAGACGATCCGGGCGGTGACCTGCATCCCGGCGCTGACAGGCGCGTGGCGTCATGTCGGCGGCGGTATCACGCAGTTCCCGGGGTGGGAGCATCCCTACAAATTCGACGTGATCTGCCGTCCCGATCTCATTCCCGAAGGCACGCAAGTCGTCAACAACCTGCAGATCGGCCGCGCCTTGACCGGCGAAATGGATCTCAAGGTGCCGATCAAGTCGATGATGTGCTGGAATTCGAACCCGGTCACGCAGGCGCCCGAAACGGACAAGATCGTGGAGGGGCTGAAGCGCGAGGACCTGTTCCTGGTTTCTGCCGAGCACTTCATCTCCGATACGGCATCTTATGCCGACATCGTGTTGCCGGCCTCGATGGGCGCGGAGATGGAGGACATGATCCTGTCCTGGGGTCACCTCTATCTCACCTATAACGCGAAGTGTGCGGAATCTCCGGGTGAAGCCATACCCAACAACGAGATCTTCCGGCGTCTGGCTGCCCGGCTCGGCTTCGAAGAAGACAACTTCAAGTGGTCGGATTCGGAGTGCCTGGAACACTACGTCGATTGGGATGCACCCTCGTGCGAGGGAATCGACCTCGAATATATGCGTGAGCATGGTTTCGCGCGGTTGAAAGTCGGCACCAAGGACGACCGCGTGCCGCACAAGCAGGGTAATTTCCCGACCGCTTCCGGCAAGTGCATGTTCGAGGTCCCGGGCGCTGTGAATGTCGTCGCCGGACCGTTCCGCCAGATGTACGAAGGCTTCCAGCCGGGCGAGCCGCTCGATCCGCTGCCCGACTACACGCCGCCGCGTGAATCGCCGGCAAGCAATCCGCTGCTGGCGGAGAAGTTCCCGCTCAATATCGTCTCACCGAAAAGCCACGGGTTCCTCAACTCCTGCTACGCCAACATGGATCACAAGATCAAAGGCCAGGGCGAGCAGTTCGTGCTGATCAACAGGTCGGATGCGGAGCCGCGTGGCATCGTCGAAGGCGACCGGGTGCAGGTCGCCAATATGCGTGGTGCATTCAAGGGCGTTGCGCGCATCAGCGAGGACGTCAATCCGGGTGTCGTGGTGGCGACGCTGGGCTACTGGCGCCAGCTCAACCAGGGTACGGTCAACTCGATCAGCTCGGCGGAGTTCACCGACATGGGCCATGCGCCTTCGTTCTCGGACAACCTGGTCGAGGTGACGCGCAGCAACTAGTGTTCCGACTCTGACATATGGTTCCCTGCCGGGAACCTGAATGTCAGCCCGGAACACTAGGCAACCTTTTGATTGTGTTCTGGATTCACAAACATTTGACGACCTCCGCCCGGGAAT
>Ga0180009_10007829_pt1 | contig 10791 bp, 10 predicted proteins | sample OS_PC_MetaG_FD_123537 | JGI IMG/M metagenome (GOLD analysis project Ga0180009, IMG submission 123537) | Groundwater microbial communities from the Aspo Hard Rock Laboratory (HRL) deep subsurface site, Sweden - OS_PC_MetaG | ecosystem: Environmental > Aquatic > Deep subsurface > Groundwater... | reverse complement strand
CCTTCCACTATGAATATTTCGGATTTTTTGGGATCGCGCTCCTGACAGTCGGCGAGCTTGCCGGGCAGCCCGGACTCGGTCAGGGAACCCTTGCGGCGCGCGAGTTCCTTGGCTTTCCTGGCGGCTTCCCTGGCGCCGGCCGCGCCTATGGCCTTCTGGCAGATGGCCTTGGCTGTGGAGGGATGTTCTTCAAAAAAGACGTTCAGCATTTCGCCGGCGATGGATTTGACTATCCCTTCCACCTCGGAATTGCCGAGCTTGGACTTGGTCTGTCCTTCGAACTGCGGATGCGGTATTTTTACGGAAACGACCGTGGTCAAGCCCTCTCTGACGTCGTCGCCGGTGACGCTGTATTCTTTGTCCTTCAGCAGGTCGTATTTTTTTATGTAATCGTTGATGACGCGCGTCAGGGAGGACCTGAAGCCCGCTACATGGGTGCCGCCTTCGGTGGTTTTGATGTTATTGACGAAAGAATAAATATTCTCGGAATAATCCCCGTTGTACTGTATGGCCAGGTCCAGCATCACGTCCCCTTCGGTTTTGGAGATGAAGATAGGCGCTTCGTGTAGGACGGTTTTGTTGGTGTTCAGAAATTTGACGAACTGTTTAATGCCCCCTTCAAAGAAAAACGTGTGTTTTTTGTCCTCGCGCTCGTCTATTATGGTGATGCGGGCGCCGGGATTCAGAAAGGCGAGTTCCCTCAGGCGGTTTGAAATAATGTCAAAAGAGAAGATAACCTCGCCGAAAACCTGCGTGTCGGGCTTGAACGTGACCGTGGTGCCGTGTTCTTTGGTCTCGCCTTTGGGCTTGACGTCGCTTCCCGGCTTGCCGCGCTCATAGCTCTGGGTCCACCTTTTGCCGTCCCGGTGAACCTCAACCTCAAGCCATTCGGATAACGCGTTCACCACCGACACGCCCACTCCATGGAGTCCGCCGGACATCTTGTAGGCGTTGGAGTCGAACTTGCCGCCGGCGTGCAGGACGGTTAAAACCACTTCCAGGGCGGATTTTCCCTTGAATTTAGGGTCCTTGACCTCCTTCATGGGGTCGACCGGAATACCGCGGCCGTTATCGGACACGGAACAGATATTTTCTTCTTTCAGTATCACTTCAATATTATTGCAGCCGCCGGCCAGGATCTCATCTATGGAGTTGTCCACCACTTCGTAGACCAGGTGGTGCAGGCCGGTTGCGCCGATGGAGCCTATGTACATGGCCGGCCTCTTTCTTACCGCCTCAAGCCCCTCCAGCACCTGTATTTTGGACGCGTCATAGCTTTCGGATTTGGGATTAACGGTTTTATTCATACTCGTGTTCTCCATATCGTTGTTGGCAACTGAAAGCTACAGAAAGCAGCTTATAGCAACTGAAGGCTGCGGAAAGCTGCCGGAAGCAACGGAATATTACTGAACTTTATGGAAGATTCCGTATTTCTTGCTTTCTGTCGCGTTCTGTTGCTTTCCGTCGCTATCCTTTACATCTCGCTTGCCGTTTTTATTTTTTTGAGCCACGGCTTGGCGAAGTACTTGTTAAGGTTCCGCAATATTTGTTTGTTGCGCATGAAAAGTTCGTTCGAGACCACGGAAGAATCCGTTTTAACCACTATACAGCCTTTATCCACTCCCAGAATTTCACAGTGTTCATTCAGCCGGCCTATCTCTTTTTTCCAGACGGCATCAAGGATGGCAAGCCTGTCGGTATTCAGCCCGTTAAGGCTTTTCCATGAGGTTTTGATGGCCGCGATGTTGGTCCAGTTGGATGCTTTTCTGGTTAGAAACATAAAAATCAGGGGCTAGAGAATAGGGATTAGCGGCTAGGGAAAAATTTTTTTACACTATCCTCTATTCCCTCTCCCCTATACGCTTCTTTATTACTGCGTTCTGAGCGGCATTACTATATAGAGAAACTCCTCGTTGCCCGGAATTCTTACCATGACCGGGGTAGCGGGCGTGGCAAAATCAAAAATTGCATTTTTATCGCCGAGCTGCTTTAGGATATCCAGCACGAATTTCGGGTTAAAGCTTACCTGGAAATCCGGGCCTTTATAATCCACTTCCAGTTCATCCTCAAAGTCCATGTTCTGAGAGGCGGAGTTAACTATTATCATTCCTTTTTTAAAGCTATATTTCACGGCGCCGTTGCGTTCATTGGAACAAATGGCCGCCCTTTTGGTTACGGCCGTCAGTTTTTGCGCGCTCAATTCGACCGAGGTTTCCCTGGTTTTGGGGATTATCTGGTCGTACGCGGGAAAATTCCCTTCTATAAGCCTTGAGATAAAAACGGTTTTGCCTATTTTAAAGCCTATCTGATTGGAAGAGAGCCCCACCGTTATCTCTTCTTTTTCGTCAAACTCGGAGCTTTTTATGAATTTAACCAGTTCGTTCAATATTTTTGAGGGAACGATTACCTTAAATTCTTTCTGTATCTTTACTTTTCCGGTGGAGGCAAGAGCCAGCCGCCGGCCGTCGGTCGCCACTACCGTAAAGACTTCTTTTTCATTTTTCCATAAGAGTCCGTTCAAAAAATGCCTGTCATCCTCGGTGGAAGCGGAAAAGATGGTTCCCGAAATCATGGCTGAAATCAACCCGGCCGGAATTTTGAAGGAATTGGTCTCATCCAAATCCGGTATAACCGGATAATCGTTTTTGGGCGCGCCGCTGATCTTAAATTTGGATTTTCCGCTGTTTATGGCGACGCGGTTGGCGTCATCCACCGAAACGTTAACCTCGTTGTCCTCTCCCAGAGTCTGAATGATCTCCATAAACTTCTTTATGGGCGTGGTTATACTGCCGGAACTCTTCACCTCCACGCTTATATGGTGTTTTATGGCCATTTCAAGGTCCGTAAAAACCACTTTAAGCCCTGTTTCTTCCGTTTCCATTAAAAAGTTCTGAAGTATGGGTATGGTGCCTGTTTTAGCCGAAAGGCCCGCCTGGATTGTCTGGATTCCTTTTATCAGGTTGTCCCTATTACTTGTTATTTTCATCATAGTCACCTTCTATAAGAGCGGTTGTGTGCGATGTTGATAATGTTTATTACATTAGGAAAAACTGTCAACAGCCTTTTTAAACTTACTACTATTATCCCCAAAAAAGCGGTTTTTCAGGATTTTACGGAGTTACTGACAGCTTTAACCCTGGTTATCAACTGATTTATGACTTCATTGAAATAAGGGTCCGTATGGACCAGTTGTTTTATTTTATCCCTGCCGAACATAACGGTGGTGTGATCCCGGTTAAAGGAGGAGCCGATCTCCGGCAGGGACATTTCGGTAAGCTCGCAGGCCAGGAACATGGCTATCTGGCGCGGAAAGGCTATGGCATCTCCCCTTCGCGGAGATTTAAAGTCTTTTATTTCCATGTTGTATTTTTCGGCCACGGCCGTCTTTATTATTTCTATGGTTATTCTTGTTTCTTCCTGGTCCCCGGGTGTTATATGGTCTTTTATGATGTCTTTTGCCCCGTCTATGGTGGGCTGGAGGCGCATGTTGACGTAGTAATTTCCCACCGTTATCAGGCAGCCTTCAAGTTCCCGTATGTTCTTTTTAACGTTCTCGGCTATAAAGGTTATGACGTCGTCCGGAATGACGAATTTGTGCAGCTCTTTTTTCTGACGCAAAATCGCTATCCGCGTTTCGAGGTCCGGCATCTTTATGTCCACAGCCAGACCGGAGAGAAAGCGCGAGACCATGCGCGGGTCCAGGGCCAGGTCCTTCGGCGGGCGGTCGGAGGTGACGACTATCTGTTTTTTTGACTCAAAAAGAGAATTGAACGTATGGAAAAATTCCTCCACGCTCCGATCTTTCCCCACAAGAAACTGGATGTCGTCTAAAAGCAGACAATCGAGTTTTCTGTATTTATTGCGGAACGTTTCGGGAGTTTTGTTCTGCAGGTTCTCGATGTATTCGTTGACAAAAGTCTCGCTCGCGATGTATATAATGCGCGCCGAGGGATTGGATTTGAACGTTTCGTTGGCGATGGCGTGCAAAAGGTGGGTTTTGCCCAGCCCCGGCGCGCTGTAGATGAAGAAAGGGTTCGACTTGCCGGGGTTCTGAGATACCCCGACGGCTGAAGCGTAGGCGAACCTGTTGGAAGCGCCCTCTATGAAGGTTTCAAAAGTATAGTTGGGATTAAAGGCGAAAGGCGGAGTATACCCCATGCGGTTCTGCGTAGCTTCTTTCGCCGGCTCTATCCTGGGAGAGGGTTTCGGCTCGCTAGGCGTCAGCGACATGGAATAATTGATTTTAAAATTCCGGCTGGTCGAATTCCTGACGATGTTTATGATTTTTTCTTCGTACCGCTCTTTTACCGTGTTATAGATCATTGAATCGGGCACTTCAAGCCTGAGAGTCTCGTCTTCAATAAAAAGAGGCTTTATGGGCCGGAGCCACATCTCCACTTCTCCAAGGCCCACGTCGCCTTCAAGGGTTTTTAATACGTTCTGCCAGAGTTCTTTTATGTCCGGTAAGTTATCCACAAGCTATCCACAAGTGTTAGTAAAGTGTCCGAAAGTAAAAAAGTGATTATAAAACAAGCGTTTTTTGTGTTAATAACCGAGTTTAGTATTTTTAATGAACTGTTTGCCTAAGGCGATGTTAAATAAACATTAAACGCCCGCAGGCGTATTAGAGCACTTAATAATGATAGTCTTTTTACAGGGCCAAGTCAATGGTTTTGCGGCAAACGAATAGCCGCGAATTACAACAGCGAATGACACGAATAGTACTTGCGAATAAGACGAAGTAGGAGCGAATAACGCAAATTTGAGGAAACGAAGGAGGTACGGTTAAAGCCTTTTACGTGTAACTTACATTTATTATTCGCGCAATTCGTACGTATTCGTGTCAGTCGCAATTATTTGCGCAATTCGTTATTGAAACTTTCGATGGTTGGGTTTAAAACCGGGCTAAAACGATTTTTGGCCGGAACCGAACGGGTGATGGTTTTTGTTGCCGTGCCGGACGTGTCTTTTTTCTCCGGGCGGAGGCTGCGGCGCCGAGATTTCGGCCAGGGGATGTTTGGGAGGCTCGTTCATGAAAAGTGCGGGAGCAACGTCCTTTGCCTCCACCCATTTACGCAGCGTCTCTTCGTTCTTAACGGCGTAAATTTCGGGCGGAGTGAAAACATTAAGCTTGTTTCTCTTCGCCTTTTCGGAAAAATCAAGCGCTGTCTTTGAAGACATAAGGAACAGACCCTCAAACAGCTTAATGTTATTCAGGGCCAGGCCCAGCAGGTAGAAAGAGCCGTCCTGGTTAAGGCCTAAAGCGACGGTTTTGTCTCCCAGCGAGTCAAAAGCCTGGTTTATCCAATCCGGCTTGACCGCCGGAGACAAGTGGTTCAGTAGCAGGACGTTTTTGGAACCGGTATTAAAGGCCAGCCGGAAAGCGTTGATTATCCTTTCTTCCAGGTCCCTGCCCTTGGCTTCAAGAAAACCGGGGTCGTCGGCGTCAAGCCAGGTCAGATCCGGATGGCGGGCGGTTTTTTCATAAGAGAGAATGAGTATGGCGTCCGGGAAGGTTTTGGCCAGCTTGTAGGCGTTCTGCAGAAGGTCCAGATTTATATGCACGCCCCGTTCCGCGCCGAACGAGTCCCTGAGTTCGGGATCCGTTTTTTCCGGCACCGGCGGGTCTATCAATAGGATAATACAATTATTTCGTTTGTCGCTCATGGCCAAGTTATATATTATACTACATTAGCGTTATCGCGTTCGTTGCGTTATTAAGGAACTCCCTGAACGCTACAACGCTATAACTCTATACGCTACAACGCTATCATGGCGGCTAAACAAAAGATAATAATTTACGGCGGCGCCTTTGACCCCCCTCATAAAGGGCATTTCGCGCTTATCAGGGCCGCTTTGGAACAGATGAGTCCCGCGGCGCTCTACCTCGTGCCGGGGTTCAGCTCGCCGTTCAAGGGTTTTCCGGCGGCCCCCTACAAAGACCGCGCGGGCATGCTGAAAGACGGGCTTAAGGCCGAAGGCCTGATGGGAAGGCACAAAGGCACAAAGGCACAATGCCTGTGCAGGCGCCGTAAAAAAGGCCTATGGCCATCAGACGGCCAAAGGCACAAAGGCATTAAAACGCGGATAACGGTCCATCCTTTTGAGTTTAAGCGCCGGCGCCTTACCTACACCTGCCAGACCGTGGATTTTTTTAAAAAGCTCCATCCGAACGCGGAGCTGTATTTTCTGCTGGGGTCCGACTGTGTTGAGACTTTCCACAAGTGGAAAAATTACCGGCGGATACTTTCAAGGGCCGTCCTGCTGGCGGGCAGGCGGGCGGGCTTCGGGCTTAAGAACCCGGCCGGCGCGCCTTATGTCCTGCTCAAGGGCCGGTTTCCGCTTATAGCCTCCGCCGTTCTTAAGGCCGGGCTGTTTTCAGGCCTTCAACCCCGCGGCCTGCTTCCCTCGACTTTTTCATATATAGACCGCAAGGGGCTTTATCTGGGCGCTCTGCGCCGGCGGCTTAAAAAAACGCTTACGCCGGCGCGTTTCGCTCATACGTCCGCCGTCACCGGACTGGCGCTGGAACTCAGTTTAAGATACGGCGCGGACCCCTTTAAAGCCGCGCTGGCCGGCCTGCTGCACGATGCGGCCAGAGGTCTTTCACCGCGAACGCTGGTCCGCTGCGCCGCTAAAAACCGGCTGCGGGCGCCGCGTCTGAACGAGATGATAAAAAAAGCGCCGGTCCTGCTGCATTCTTATGCGGGAGCGGACCTCGCGGCCAAAAGATTCGGGGTTAAAGACCGGTCTGTTTTAAACGCCATAAGACAGCATACGCTCGGCTCGCGAAATCCGGACCTTTTATCCAAAATACTCTATGTCGCGGACCTGGCGGCCTGCGACAGGAGTTTTCCCGAGGCCGGCGAGGTGGCGGCCCTGGCCCGCAAAGATCTGGACGCGGCTTACCTGCGCGCCAATTATGTTAAACTTATCTATGCTTTCAGGACCGGCGGCTGGAGACATCCGGAAAGCGCGAAAGTATGGACCAGGCTGAGGACGCAAGAAAAAAACAAATAATAATACTGGCTCTCGGAGGGGCGCTGACGCTCGCGCTTGCCGCGGCGCACTTTTATTCTTCCGTTTCAAGACGGCTGTCGGCGGCTGAAAATATTGAAATAGCGCTGTTAAGCCCCGAGCGGCCGATGCTGTTCGTCTACCATCCGGACTCCGGGACCGTCAACGCGGTCCAGCTTCCTAAAAAATCGGCGCGCGGCGCCGGGTCGGCGGTCCAGCGCGCGCACGGGGCGTTAAGCTTGTTTTTAAAAAACAGGTCCGACATCCAGGACGCGGCGTTCTATATTGAGGTCGGGGCGCCGGACCTTGACCGGGTTTCGGTCATGCTTAACGGCTGGCGCAACAAACCCGGATATTTTCTGGGCATGGCCGCCTATATCAGGGACTTGAAACGAACCGAGGCCACTAATCTGTCCTGGCATGATCTGCTGCTGATTTCCCTGGAGCTTTCGAGGCTTAATTCCGCCGATTTCATCATCACCGATCTGCCGAAAGATTTTTTTGATAAAACCAGGGTCACGGAAGAGACCGCTTCCCCGCGGAACAAGGTCCCCGGTTCTGCGCCGGAGCCGGCCGCCGTAAGACTGGAGGTCTTAAACGCCTCCGGCAGGAAGGGTCTGGCGGAACAGGTCACCAGATATTTAAGGGAGAAAGGGTTCGATGTAATATATTTCGGCAACTACGGGGCTGCGGCGAAGCAGACAAAAATTGTAAACTGTTCAGGTAATATAGCGGCGGCGCGGCTCGCCCGGAAGGCGCTGGGCCTAAAGGACCTTGAAATATACTCAAAGATCGAGAAACCGGCCGTAGTCCAGGCGCGCATAATACTCGGCGCCGATTTTAACGAGACCGGGATCGAGAGCCCCGCTCTTTTTAATAAAGAGCGCGGGCGGTGAAAGAAAGGGTATAAGGGATGAAGATTAGGGGCTAGAGGCTAGGGATAAGGAACTCCTTCCCTCACCCCTAACCTCTCGCCTCTAACCCCTCTATCTAAGGAGAACCCATATGATAGATTTAGTAACGGTGCTGAAAACCGCCGTGCAGGCGGGCGCGAGCGACATCCACATCTGCGTGGGTAAACCGCCGATGATGCGCCTGAACGGCCAGGTCATCCCGGTCGCCGAAGGACTGCCGCCGCTCTCCGCCGATCAGACCAATGCGCTGATCTATTCGGCTCTTTACGACGAGCAGCGCTCCAAGTTCGAGGAGAACTGGGAGCTGGACTGTTCTTTCGCCGTCACCGGGATCTCGCGTTTCAGGCTGAACGTGCTGAAGGCCAGGAACGGCGTTGAAGCCGTCATGCGCGTCATCCCCTCGGTGATCCCCACGCCGGAGCAGCTGGGCCTGAGCCCCGCCATAGTGGCCCTTACCAATATTCCCAAAGGGCTGGTGCTGGTCACCGGGCCCACGGGCTCGGGCAAGTCCACGACGCTCGCCGCCATGCTGGACCTGATCAACCAGAAAAGGCGCGGGCACATGCTGACCATAGAAGACCCGATAGAATTTACTTACGAGGGGAAAAGCTGCATCATAAGGCAGAGGGAAATAGGCCAGCACACGAAATCCTTCAACAACGCGCTCAGGGCCGCTTTGCGGGAAGACCCCAACGTTATTCTGGTCGGCGAGATGCGTGACCTGGAGACCATTCAATTGACCATCACGGCGGCCGAGACAGGACACCTTTCTTTCGCCACCCTGCACACGCAGGACGCGCCGTCCACCGTGGACAGGATCATAGACGTTTTCCCCCCGCACCAGCAGGCCCAGGTGCGGGTACAGCTGTCGGCTTCGCTGCAGGCCGTGGTCTCGCAGATACTCCTGCCCAGGAAAGACGGCAAGGGCCGCGTGGCCGCCAGGGAAGTGATGATAATGACGCCGGCCATCTCGAACATCATCAGGGAAGGAAAGACCCATATGATATACAGCGCCATAGAGACCGGCGCCAAATACGGCATGGTCCCCATGGATAAAGCGCTGTCCATGCTGGTGACGAAGAACCTGGTGGCTTTTGAAGTAGCCGTAGCCAAGGCGCACGACCCGGAAACGTTCAAGAAGTTCTGCAACATGACGGGCAGCATGTAGGAAGGATGAGGGATTGGGAAAAGGATGAAGGCTAAAGGATGAAGGATGAAGGAAAGAAACAGAAAAATAAACCGCTTTTTTCTGACCTTTAGCCTTTATCCTTAATCCTTTATCCTTTCGGGTTAAAGCGGGAGGGAAAATGAAAATGGATATGGAAAATTTAAAGGCTGTGGCGATCTTCAGGAATTTCTCGCCGGCCATGCTGGAGGAATTCGCCAAGTTCTTCAAACAGACGGAGTATGCGAAAGATTCCATCGTGTTCAAGGAGCGCAGCGAGGGCGACACGCTTTTTATCATAATGTCCGGCGAAGTGGTGATAGAAAAGAAGCTGGACGAGGAAGGCAGGGATTTTAAGCAGCTGGCGATCCTCGCCAAGGGCGATTTTTTCGGCGAGATGGCGGTCCTTGAAGGGGCCATGCGCTTCGCCCAGGCCCGGGCGTCCGCCGAGACCGTGCTTTACGAGATAAAACGCGCGGAATTCTTCAGCTTTATAAAAGAACATCCCGAAACCGGCATCAGCATCTTCACGGAAATAATGAAGGTCATCTCCAGGAGGCTTCAGCACACGTCGAACGAGCTGACCATGCTCTTTGACATGGCGAATCTCATCATGGAGGAGCCCTCGTCCGCTCCGGAGTTCGTGAAAAGAATGGTTGAGGAGATATGCATTTATTTCGAGGGTTCCTGGAACATCAACGGCCATCTGTACAACCAGTTCAACGAGGAATACGACCCCGTGGTCTCAAAGGAGACTTTTCCGGAGGACCCGGGCAAAAAAGAGTTCAAAGGGGAATTGAAAAGCGGCTGGCTGGACGACAACGCCTACCTGATGGTCTTCTCCGCGCGTAATAAGCCGCTCGGCTATATAATCTTCGCGAAATCCGTCGGGCTTTCGAATTACGAGAAGAACAATCTGGTCACGATATTTAACACCGTCTCCTCCATCTTAAGTTCCGCCATAGAGAACATAGAGCACAGGACCGAGGCGGCGCTTATGCTGAAATTAAAAAAACAAAAATACACGATATGACGAATACCAAGCCTAAATTCAAAAAAATGGCCATTAAAGCCGCCAGACTGGCCGATTCCAAAAAAGCCGAAAGCATAGCCGTCTACGACCTGGCGGGCCGCTCCGGACTGGCGGATTACGTCATGGCCGCCACCGTTGATTCGCCCGTCCAGCTTGAGGCGGTGGACGACGAAATTTCCATTAAGCTCAAAAAAGAGGGTGTTTATCCCCTTTACAGGGACGGCGCGCGGTCCAAAAACTGGAAAGTGCTGGATTACGGCGGGCTCATCATACACATCATGGAACGGCAGACGAGGCTCCACTATTCTTTGGACAGGATCTTTGACGGTTTTAAACAGGTTCAGTGGGAAGCCCCGGCGCCCGCGCCTGCGCGAAAGGGTAGAGGGTACAGGGTAGTGGGTAGAGGGGAAGCCCCTGCGCCCGCGCCTGAACGGATCAAAAAACCCGCGGCGAAGAAGGCCGGTAAAAAGCCTCCTAAAGCCGCAAAAAAAGCAAAACCCAAATTAAAAAAATGAGTAACTATTCAGCTATTAAAATACAGAACGCTGATAACGCTGATTTTTAGTAATTACTCAGCCACTAAGACACCAAGGCACAAAGAAAGTTTATGGATCAAACGGTTTGTTGTCTGATTTCTTTCGTGTCTTTGTGACTTTGTGGCT
>Ga0180009_10007828_pt1 | contig 10791 bp, 6 predicted proteins | sample OS_PC_MetaG_FD_123537 | JGI IMG/M metagenome (GOLD analysis project Ga0180009, IMG submission 123537) | Groundwater microbial communities from the Aspo Hard Rock Laboratory (HRL) deep subsurface site, Sweden - OS_PC_MetaG | ecosystem: Environmental > Aquatic > Deep subsurface > Groundwater... | reverse complement strand
GTGAGGCGCATTTTGTTGGCACGTTCTCCGGCGGAACTGACCGTCAACAGGCACGAGTTGCAGCCGAAAGGCTGTCAACCGTGTGCGGAAAAGCCTCAACGATCAGTAATGATCAATGTTTGAGGAACAGGAACAGCAGGATCTGTAGCAGGTGTCGTTTCATTTTTTCTCCTGTTGTCCTCCCAACTAAAGAGACGACGCGCGGGCGTCGTCTCAGGTCTCTCGGTCAGCTCAGGCTACTTGGTGGGATCGAAATCCCAGCCGTTGCCCTTGCCACCGGAGATCCAGTTCGTGGTCTCCATGGTGTCACCCCTTCAGCTGCGTCAGCGTGTGCTGCGCAGCCATGATGGTCGCGTACTCCTGCCCCGACCCCCACGGCCCGTGCGGGCTGTAGGCGATGTTGTGCGCACTCGTGAGAGTGAATACGGAGCGGGCGACGCACTTCGCGCCCTCGGAGTATCTGAATCGCCAAGGCTTCTGGACGAACTCTCCGACGGTGAGCGCAGCGACGCGCTCGTCCTCGTAGATGTCCGCCATCGGCGTTTCCGGCGTGAGCGTCTTGAGGTCGACGCTCGTCGTCGCCGGTGCGAGCAGCTCGCCGGTTTCCCACCCGGTGTAGAGCTGCGAAAGGATACGTTCCCACAGACCGTTGGCGCCGGTGTAGTACCGGTCCATCATGGTCTTCAGGAACGTCGGGTCTGTGCACCCTTGGAACAGTGGGCGCTCTACCCAGTCGGGCAGCGCCGCGAGCTCCTTGTTCTTGAAGGTCACCACCGTGAGGCGATGACCCTGCTCTTCGAAGTACCCGCGCAGCTCGTCCAGGCTGCCCTGGTAGAGCTTCGGGCCCCCGGGCTCGGCGGTAGCGCCGATGGCGACGTGCTGCACCAGAGGCAGCACCGTCTCCGGCACCTTCAGCAGGTTGCGCCCGCCGACGAGGCGGGTGTACCCGAGCTGCTGGTGCAGGCACGCGAACGGGTCGCCGATGACCCAGTAGGTGCCGCCTGACCGATCCAGGCGCCACCAGAACTCGTCGGGCAGCGTCTCGGCGCCCAGGAAGACTCCAACCTTCGGGAACGCAGCGAATCGCCACCCGAAGTTGGGAGTGAAGATCCCGTGCTTCTCCATGAGGGAGACGCAGTCCGGGATCCGCTGCTTCAGCGACTCGACGTTGGCGTCCAGGAGGCGCCACGCGTCGTCTGTCGGCGCCCCGAAGCTCTTGAAGAGCAGGACGCTTTGCTGCGCTGACAGCACCTTCGCCGGCGAGCTCTTCTTCAAGAGCCACCAGTAAGTGTCGCCGCCGACACGTCCGTTGACGTCGAAGACCTTGACCGGCTCGCTGCCGGCGTCGATCTCGACATCCAGGAGCGCGGACGGGCGCCCCATGAAGATTTGATGCACGAGAACCTCCTGTATCACTACTCTTATAGCTCGAAACGGGCGTTCGTTCCAGCGTGTGGTTGCTACGCGCGCTCGCGTGGGGTATCATCACGTCGAGCACACCGGGAGCGCACAACATGAGCGTAATGCCACCCCTGTACCAGCGCAACGTCGACGCCGCGATCGCCGGTGTGCAGTCCTTGTTCCCGTTCATTCACGGCAACAAGGAGCTGCGTCTGAAGGGGCTCACCGTGGGCAAGGCCCCGGACCCCGACGACAAAGAAGCGCAGAAGCTGGCGCGTCTCAACGGGGAGAAGTGGGCCGTTCCGTTGCAGGGCGAGTTCGATCTGCTGAACGACGGCAAGGTCGTGGACACCGGCAAGCTCAAGCTGATGAACATCCCGGTCCCGACGGACGAGAGCACCTACATCATGGCGCGCGGCGAGTACCACCCGTTCCACCAGCCGCGCCTCAAGCCCGGCGTGTACGTCAGGAAGAAGTCCACGGGTGACGCCGAGGCGCAGTTCAACCTGTCGCGCGGTTCGAACTTCTCGATGTCGTACAACCCGGAGAAGCAGGTCTACGCGCTGCACTACCGGTCGACGAAGGCGCCGCTGTACCACGTGCTGAAAGCGCTCGGTGCGTCCGACAACGAGATGCGGCAGGCCTGGGGTGAGGAGCGTTGGGCAGCGAACCGAAAGGCCCCGAGTCGGAACAAGTATCTCGCCAAGGCCGCCGGTGTCGAAGACATCGAGACTGAGTCGCAGGCCGCCGGCGTGATCAGCGACGTGTTCCGTGCCATGGAGATCTCCACCCCGGAGGTCCCCGAGAAGACGCTGGGCTATCGCACCAAGATGGTCGGGGTGCCCACGCTGCTTCTGGCGTCGAAGAAGGTCCGCGCCGTGCAGGCCGGCGAAGAGGAGCCCGACAACCGCGAGTCGCCTGAGTTCAAGTGGATGCTCGACCCGTCGTTCTTCATCCAGGAGCGCACAGAGCGCTCGGACATCCGGAAGAAGCTCGCCCGTCGCATCCATCGGCACGGCACCGTGCGTGAGGTCTTCGGCGGGTCTAGCCCTCTCGACCCGTCGGTGTGGGCGATCTTCTTGTCCGCCGGTCTCGCCGACCGTGCGGCGCAGACGAATCCGGTCACTACGCTGCTGGCGATGACACGTGCGAGCGTCCTCGGCGAGGGCGGCATCGGCAGCTTGAATGCCATCACCAACGAGGCCAGAGACGTTCAGCCTGGGTACATGGGGATCTTCGACCCGGTCGTGACCCCGGAGGGCTCCAAGACCGGTGTGGTCTACCCGCTTGCATCCGGCGTAGAGATCCGTGACCGCGAGGCGTGGATTCCTGTCATCGACGCGAAGACGAAGAAGCAGCTGCGCCTGCCGTACGCGAAGGTGTCGCAGGGGGCGATGGCGCTGACGTCCGAAGTGGCGATGGCGAAGACGGACAAGCGCCCGGTGCGCGCGATCAAGGGTGGCAAGGTCATCGAGATCGCACCGGATAAGGTAGACTACCTGATCCGGCCGTCGAGCACGTACTCCGTGCCGACGCGGCTGATCCCGTTCTTGACGTCGGTGTCGGCGAACCGCGCCGAGATCGCAGCGCGCTTCATGGCGCAAGCGCGCATCGTGAACAACAACGAAGCGCCGCTCGTGCAGACTGTCATCCCCGGTGCCGAAGAGAGCATGGAGCGCTTCCTCGGGTCAGCGCTGCTGTCGAAGAAGGCGCCGTCCGACGGGACGGTTACGAAGGTCGACGCCGGGAAGATCCACATCAAGGGCGACGACGGCGTGTCTCGCGTCGTGAATTACGCCGACATGTTCCCGCTCAACGACGGACACTCGTTCCAGCATGACACCATCCTGGTGAAGCCCGGGGACGTCGTGAAGTCCGGGCAGACCGTGTCGCACTCGAACTCCGTGAAGGACGGAGCGCTGGCACTCGGTGTCAACGCCAGAGTCGCGTACATGTCCGACGGCGGCCACAACTTCGAGGACGCCATCACCATCTCGGAGAGCTTCGCGAAGAAGCTGGCCGTCAAGACGTTGGTGCAGCAGCACTACGACAACGGCCAAGCCGAGATCGGAGAGAAGAAGTACCACGAGGTCATCGCTCCGATCACGGCCGACCAGCGGGCGAAGATGGAGAATGGGGTCGTGAAGGTCGGTTCGGTGCTGAAGAAGGGCGACCTCATGATCGCCGCCGTGCGTTCTACGCCGCTCACGAAGGAGGAGAAGCTCCTCGCGAAGACGAAGGCCGACATCGTCAAGATGCAGGACGCCTCGATCTATTGGGACAAGGACTTCGAGGGCACCGTAGCGGAGGTTACGCCAACAAAGGACGGCGTGTACGTCGGCGTCGTCGTAGAGGAGCCCGCACGCGTCGGTGACAAGCTCGCGACGAGGGCGGCGAACAAAGGAGTGATTGGGAAGTGCGTGCCGGATCATCTTATGCCTCGGATGGAGGACGGTCGCCACATCGAGATCATGCTCAATCCCACAGGTGTCGGAAACCGCATGAACTCGGCGCAGATCTACGAGGCCCTCGTGGGTAAGGTAGCCGAGAAACAGGGCGCGCCGATCGCAGTTCCACAGTCTCCTACGGAGGAACTCGGCGATCCGACGAGCCGCGAAGTGAAGGTCAAGCAGCACGAGCGCACCTACTACGTCGGCCCGGAAAAGACGCCGGTGAAGAAGGTCATCAAGGAGTACACCTACGAGCGCGACTTCGTTACCATGGTGCAGAACATCCTCGACGAAGCCGGCATGAAGGCCGAGGAGAGCCTCACGCTCCCAGATGGAACCGTCGTCAACGACGTCATCGTCGGCAACAGCTACATCATGCGTCTGATGCAGCTCGCCGAGGACAAGCAGTCGATTCGTGGGCACGGGCACCCGTACTTCTACAACGTGGACCGGGCCCCGGTGAAGGGATCGGAGTCGCTTGGAGACGCAGAGGCGGAGTCGCCGCAGGCGATCGGACGCGCGACCATCGAAGCGCTCCTGGTCCACGGAGCAGTTGCTAATATTAGGGATATGGCTAATTATAAGAGCTCAAGAGATAATGATGCCGTGTGGACGGCGATCCAGGAGGGGTCGACGCTGCCACCTCCGGTGATGCCGTTCGTGAACCGGAAGTTCGAGGCCTACCTGCAGGGGCTTGGTCTTCGTGTTGAGCGCACCGCAGACGAGGTGTCGCTGCTGCCGATGACGGACGACGAGGTTCTGAAGCTGTCCAACGGCGAGTTCACGAAGTCCACGTTCTTCGCTGCGAAGAGCGGGAAGTCCAAGGAAGGCGAGCTCTTCGACGCCAAGATCACAGGTGGAATCGACGGAGAAGGATTCGGCCATATTTCTTTGGCCGAGGCGATGCCGAACCCGATGATGATCAAGCCCATCGCCGCCGTACTTGGGATAACGCAGAAGGCGGTGCGCGAGATCGCGTCCGGGCAGAAGTTCCTCTACAAGACGGACAAGGGCTTCGACGTCTCCGACGATGCCGAGGGTGGTCTGTCGCTACAGAAGGCCTTGAAGTCCATCGACGTCGGCGAGGAGCTGAAGACAGAGAAGGACCCGAAGCGCTCGAAGTACCTGCGCGCACTCCAGAAGCTCAGCACCGGAGCCAGCGTGTACGTAAACACGGTCGTTCCAGTGGTACCGCCCATCTTCAGGCAGGTCAGCCCGACCTCGAAGGGCGAGCCAATGTACGCGGACTTGAACATCTTGTATTCGGACCTCATCAGCGCGAACAACGCGCTCAAGGACCTGAAGGCAGACAGCCCGGAGCTACTCACTGAGGAAGAGGGCCGGCAGCTGAAGGGCAAGGTCTTCGAGTCGATGCAGCTGTTGTACGGTATGGCCGGCCCTACCGCGCACAACCGTGAGGCCAAGGGCATCATGGATCAGCTCCATGGGCCCACGTCGAAGTACGGTATGGTGCAGCGAGACATGCTGCGTCGTCGGCAGGATCTCTCGGCGCGCGCGGTCATCGTCCCTGGCCCAGAGCTCGACGTAGACGAGATCGGGCTTCCGTTCGGGATGGCGCTCGAGCTGTACAAGCCCTTCGTGGTGCGCGAGCTTGGGATGACGCCGTTGCAGGCTCAGGTGGTGATCAAGGACCATCCTGAAGACCCGGCAGTGCGCACAGCGCTAGAGCACGCGATGTCGAAGCGACCGATCTGGGCGAAGCGCGACCCAGTTCTACACAAGTTCGGGATCATGGCGTTCTATCCGGTGATCTACGACGCCGCCGACAACGCCGTGGCGCTGCATCCGCTGGTGATGAACGGGTTCAACGCGGACACGGACGGGGACACCATGGCATTCCACGTTCCCATCTCCGACGAAGCCGTGAAGGAAGCGCAGAACGCGTTGCCGTCGAGAGCATTCAAGAGTCCGGCCGGTGGCCAGTACATGATGTCGCCGACGTTGGATGCAGCGACTGGCATCTTCATGTTGTCCAGGACTCCGGAAGGGCGCCAGAAGCTCCAGGAAGCCATCCCAGAGGGCCTCCGCGGGATGCTCGCTAAGGGGAAGCCCGACTGGGACAAGAAGGCTTTCAGCGCGTTCAACAACGAGCTGGGTTCGAAGCACCCCGAGGTCTACGCACGGACGATGGACAAGCTGAAGGATCTCGGGTTCAAGCACATGTACGAGACCGGGTTCAGCTTCAAGCTCCACGACTTCGACGCGCAGAAAGCTGGGCGCAACACGTTGTTGGCCGAGTACAATAAACGCTCGCGCGGCATGAACAACGCCGACAAGGCAGCGCTCGCAGACAAAATCCTTGCGCAGGCAGACAAGGACTTCGTCGTTCCCGACACGAACAACCTCGGGCTCCTAATGCGTGGAGCTGGGAAGCCAAGCGGCGGTCAGGCGCAGCAGCTTCTTCGGTCCCCGATGTTTGCGCCGTGGGCGGGCACGACTCTTCCGATCTACACCGGGTACGGCGAAGGCATGGGCGACATGGACTACTGGTCCGTTGCGCCGCAGGCTCGTAAGGCCCTTGTGGACAAGGTGACGGAGGTCGCGTTGCCTGGGACCATCTCGAAGCAGATGATCGCCGCAGCGCTCGATCAAGTGATCACAGCGAAGGACTGCGGAGCTACCGGAGCGGTGTCTCCCATCGAGGACGCCACTGACCGAGTGCTATCTGTACCGGCGGGCGGGTTCTCCGCTGGGGTTACGATCACACCAGAGCTCGTGCAGGAGTTTCGCAAGAAGGGTGTGCAGCGTGTGACCGTGCGCACGCCGCTGACGTGCCGTGAACCTCATGGGATCTGCGCGAAGTGTTACGGAGAGACTGAGAAGGGTCCCGCCCAGCTCGGCGACAACGTCGGTATTCGCGCTGGTCAGTCTCTTGGTGAGAAGGCGACACAATTATCATTACGGTCCTACCATTTAGGCGGCTTCGGCACCGAGGCTCCGGCGAAGCAGGTTGCGTCGATGCTCATGCTGCCGGAGAACATGCCGAACAAGGCGACGATCACGAAGCAGGGTGGCAAGGTTTCGTACGTGAAGTCCACCGAAGACGGATGGCAAGTTGGCGTCTCCAACAAGGAGCGCGTGCTCGAGCACTTCGTTCCGAAGGGGCGCGTTATCACCGTTGACATCGGTGACACCGTGAAGCAGGCCCAGGCGCTCTCCGATGGCACCGTGGATCCGCGCGACGTGTTCAAGATCACCAACGACCTCGGGCAGGCGCAGCAGGCGCTCGTGGACGGGATCCAGCGCATCTACGGCAAGTACGGGATCCACAAGAAGCACGCTGAGGTGCTCGTGCGCTCGATGACCAACCTTGCGCGCGTCGACGAGCCCGGGACGTCGGAGTACCAGAAGGGTGATTTCGTCCCGTACTACGCCGCGCAGGCCTGGAATCGCGACAACGACGGGTCTATGACGGTGTCTCCGATCATCAAGGGGATGTCGTCGCTACCGCAGCTCAAGGACGAGTGGGCGCCGGCGCTCGGGTACCGCAACGTACGTCAGCTGATCACAGACGCTGCGGCGACGGGGAAGACATCGAAGGTGCACTCGTTGAATTACAGGTCCGCGCTGCTGCTCAAGCCGACCGACTTCGGTGGGCCACGCAGGGGCGGCAGGGCAGAATATTGAGGAGGACATCGTGAACAACAAAGACTGCGCGAAGGCAGCGGGACTCAAGCTCATCCGGAAGGCGGGTCTCGAGAAGGGTGCGACCATGGTACGTCCGGACGCCCAGCCGGCTGCGTTGACCGTGGACGCGGTTCCGAAGTCGATGTCGAGCCCGCTCGCCGGGTCGAAGGGACGTACGGCTCGGTCTGTCAGTGGGAGCTTGAGCATCCGCGGGTTCACCGGAGGTGGCGCTCAGCCGACGGCAGCGTCGATCCCGGGTGGCGGGAGCACGAAGTCATCGCTGCTCGCGGCGAACAAGCCGGCGCTGTCGCCGATGCCAACAGCGAAGAAGTCAGCGAAGGCGCCGGCAGGAACGGTCACGTCGCCTGTCACCGCTGACGAGTCTCCGCGGTTGGGTTCCTAGTGGGTCAGGCCGGAAACATCCGCGTCGGTCGGGTCATCAACGTCTATCCTGAGCGTGGAACCTGCGACGTGTCGCTCGAAGGCTCCGGACAGACGATCTCCGGCGTTCGAATGCAGAAGGACGAGCACCCGTCATTCGGCGATCAGGCCCTCATCGTGCAGCCGTCAGGTGTGTCGAGCGAGTGGTTCTGGTTGAACCGCCCGTACGAGGCGGGCGAAGGAAACCCAGATCTGCTTGAGGGAGCTCGTGGGTACAAGTCTCCGTCCGGGTCGCACGTTTTGCTGCACCCGGACGGCACGGTAGACATTCGAGACAGCAGCTTCTCCAGGATCGCGATGATCCCGTCGAAGAAGCTTCTCGAGATGAATGTGCTTCGGTATCGTGTCATCTCCCCGCATGGGTCAATCATCTGGGAGCCTGAGACGTTCAACGTCAACGTGGGCAGCGGCGGGCAGGACGTGAAGCTCTTCCTCGGCTCAGCCGGGACGAACTTCGGTGCCGGGACGTGGGCCGCTGGAAAGGACGTCGGAGCCGCCCTCAGCGTCGGTGCGGTGTATCGCACTGAGATCGCAAAGGACGGCGCCGTGTCGTTGGTGGTCAAGGACATGAGCACGGAGGTCCAGGGGGACCTCCAGCTCGTGGTCCTGGGTGACAACTGTGACGTCGAGACCGAGGACGTCACAGTTGTTGGGGCCGACTACACTGTCACAGTCGGCAGTCTCGTCATCGCCGTCGAGGAGCAGGTCGACATCTCAGCACAGACGATGCGCTTCAACGCCGACCTCATCGAGTTCAACGAAGCCGACGGTCCAGCTATGGACGGGTTGGGGTTCATGACCTGGATGACGGAGGAGGTCATCGCGAAGTACGGCGGGCGCATCACTCCGGCGTCGCTGCCCACGTTCGTCCAGATGGTCCTCAACCAGAAGATCCTGGTCTAGTAGTCTTCGACCCTGATCTCTATCCAGTTCGTTGCGGTTGGTCGGATCGACAGCATGCCGTCAACAGCGCGTATTACGAGGTGGCCGTCTCTGATTACCACGGCTATCGCGGTAGGGTCGCCAGAGCGGAGGCCGGCAGCGAACGGCAGCGTGAAGCGCACTTCTGGTGGTGCAGTGCGCACTTCGACGCCATCGAGCGGGCGGTTGGTCTTGTCTTGCCCCAATCTAGTACTCCGGCTTCGGGCAGGTCTTGTCCGGCCACGACTCCTTCGCCGTGGTCATCGCCCAGTCTGTGAGGTTCATCCATTTTGTGTTGCCGAACGAGTCGAAGACGACGACGTGCCCGTACAGGTAGCGCACGCGCTCGTTGCCGATCTCCTGCGCGATGACGACGCAGTCGTCGGTGAGGTGCAACCGCGCGAGCTCCGCGCAGAAGTCGAACTCTCCGTCATCAGTTCCCCCGCAGGAGACTGTCGCCTTCAGGCGACAGAGGAATGCGTTTCTTTTCTCTTGACATGGTATCTCCGGTGGTTAGTATATGCGTTATGGCTACGTCAACCATACGACTCCGTATCAGACCGACTGTCGAGCAGCGCGAAGCGCTTGACGAGACAGTACGTCAGTACACGGAGTCGTTCAACCGTGTCTGCGCTGTCGGCTGGCCGAAGAAGCGCGTCAACGGTGTAGAGCTGCATCACGACACCTACGCTGCCGAGCGCGCCGCCACTGACTTGCAGTCACAGCTGGTGATCTCTGCGCGCGTTCGCGCTACTGAAGCACTCAGCTCCGCACGAGCGCTTCAGAAGAAGAAAGGCAAGAAGGCACAGAAGGTCTCCCAGCCGAAGTCGAAGCAGTGTTCCGTGCGCTACGACGCGCGGTGCAGCAAGATCTGGTTTGACCGCACCGAGGTCAGCCTGTCGACCGTGAGCGGTCGGATACGCCTACCGTTCACCGTGCCGGAGGTTTTCCGAGCGCGCACGGCGTGGAAGCAGTGTTCCGTCGATTTGGTCAAAGCCAAGAAGGGGCGTTACTGGCTCCACGTCGTCGTCGAGATGACGATGCCTCCGGTCGAACCGAACGGCGTAGTCGTCGGCGTCGACCTGGGTGTAGTACGCCCTGCCGTGACCAGCGACGCCGACTTCCTCGGCGAACGTCGTTGGCGTGACGTCAACGAGAAGAATTTCAAACTTCGTCGTTCTCTTCAGGCGAAAGGCACTCGGTCAGCGCGGCGTCACTTGCGTGAGCTGCGCGGCCGGGAGAACCGTTTCCGCCGGGATTGCGATCACGTCTTGTCACGACGTATCGTCGATTCTGTTGAGAAGGGTACGACGATTGTTTTTGAGGATCTGACTGACATTCGGAAGAGTATGAAGGGTCGCAAGAAGCAACGGCGACGTCTGCACTCCTGGTCGTTCGACCGGTTGCAGACGTTCGTCGAGTACAAAGCCGAGCTGGCCGGTGTGCGCGTGGTCTACGCAGACCCACGCTACACCAGCCAGAAGTGCAGCTGCTGCGGTGACACGCGTCGTGCGAATCGACAGAGTCAGTCAGAGTTTCGCTGCAAGAGGTGTGGGTTCAGCTTGAGCGCCGACCTCAATGCTGCCCGGAATATCCGGGCCAACCACCTTGACAGCGCTTCCAAGAGAGACGCTGTCGGGCTGCATGTCAACCAGCCTATCGTAGCGCATGACCTCGAAACCTCCTCGCGAGGGACTACGGGTTAGGGCAGCTACAAGCCGCCTGCTTCAGCTGGCGGTAGTTGACTTCACTCCCATCAGCTTGCGCGCGTTGCGCCACACGCGCCAGTAGTTGGTCACGTTGTCGTGCTCCTTGTCGTCGGTCCACCCGTTTTCGTCGAGCCGCGTGTACGGGTAGCCTTCCCAGTCGGTGGGCGTGAAGATCGGCTTCCCGTCTCCGTCGGAAGCCCAGGCGCCGGGTCCGTAGTCGT